>TBL_comb47_HYPODRAFT_10008965_pt1 | contig 10089 bp, 9 predicted proteins | sample TroBogypolimnion_40_FD_10682 | JGI IMG/M metagenome (IMG submission 10682)
TCCATTACGCTATCACTTAACCTCCATAATTGACTCAATTCTTGGAAAAAGAAATCAAAAATGAATACAAATTTTGCCGCCTGCGTCATATTGTACAATCCTAAAAAAGATGATATTGCTAATATAGCAACGTATTCTAACAAAGTGAAAAAACTATATGTATTTGACAATACAGAAGGCACCAATAATGCCGCCTTTTTTAAGGGAATATATAATGTAAGTTATTTTTATGATAATGAGAATAAAGGGCTATCATTTCGATTAAATGAAGCATGCAATAAAGCAATAGCTGATAATTTTGAATTTTTGTTGACAATGGATCAAGACTCTTCCTTTTTAGATGAAAACCTTGATCAGTATCTTAATGATGTACTTCATTATCCCAATAAAGAAAAAGTGGCTGTTTACGGATTAGAATATGAAAATGAGCATAAAAAATTTATTCCAAACAAAATCATCCCTTCTAAAAAAGATCATTTAATAACTTCAGCCTCCATAATAAATTTAAAACTTTTTACTACAATTGGAGGATTTGATGAAAATCTATTTATTGATGGAGTAGACATCGATTATTGCTATAACGCTATGGCTAAAGGATTTGAAAACATTGAATTTAAAAATAATTATTTCAAACATGCATTGGGGGAACCTATATTCAGAGGAACAATTTATACTTTATTTTTGTTCAAAAAGAAACGCACAATTCATTCTCCCATAAGAATTTACTATATGTATAGAAATATGCTTTATCTAGAAAATAAATATAAAGACATTTTTCCTGAATTAATAGTAAATTTAAATCGTCGTTATTTATATATGATTAGAAAAAGTATAAAATATTCTATCAATATTTTTGAAGCTATCAAATATAAGTATAAAGCAAAATCAGATTTTAAAAATAACAAAATGGGGAAATACATCGAATAAGTAAACTATGAAAAGTAAGATTTCAGTTGCACTTTGCACTTACAATGGTGAAAAATTTATTGAAGAACAGTTAGATTCAATTTTGAATCAAACAATTGCTGTCGACGAAATAATTATATGTGATGATTGTTCCAATGATAATACGATACCTATTATTAAAAAATATATTGAAAAAAAATCTTCACTATTCAAATTATATTGCAATGAGGTTAACTTAAAAAGTAATGCCAATTTTGAAAAAGCACTCCAATTAACAACTGGCGATTATATTTTCTTTTCAGACCAAGATGATGTATGGAGAAGTGATAAAGTAGAAAAAATTCTTTCCGTTTTTGAGACTAATGAAAAAGCAGATGGTGTATTTTCGAATTCCAATTTCATAGATGAAAATAGTAACTCAATTTATAAAAATTTGACATTATGGGATTTTGTGTGCTTTTTTGAAAATGAAAATTATAACGCTGATAATTTAATAAAATTACTAATTTTTAAAGGCAATTACCTCACTGGGGCTACCTTATGCATAAAAAAAGAAGTGAAAACTTGTTGCATACCCTTCAAGACAGGCGATGATTTTATTCACGATGAGTGGATAGCTTTCCTTTTAGCCAACAAAAAAACACTTTATTATTCGACTGAAAATTTGATTTCCTACAGAATACATAGCAATCAACAATTAGGCTTAGGCTCAATTTCTGATACTTCTAGAATAAAAAAAGAAAATTTTAATAGTTACAATTTAACTCTTGAAAACAAAAAACCTAATTCATTTAAGGATTATAAAATGACAACAAGAGCTTTTTTCTTTCAATATGAAAAATATAAAAAACTTAGTGAGAAGTATAAGGATACCTTATTTTTTGAAACTAAAGAAATGCTACTGAACAAATATATTGATGAAAATAAGAAAATGATGAAATACAACCCCATCTTATATTTCTTTAGAAAAATGAAAGACAAAAGAAAAGGAAAAAGAAAATTATGACATTTTTTAAACGACTTCAACTTTCTATGTAGAAAAAAATTCTTCTTTCCACCTAATATAATTTGACTTTCTAAAAGTTTTCAAAAGTTTTTTTGTCCACCTTTTACCTATTATACAAGAATAAAAATCAAATTTTTTCTTAAAGTTAGGCATCTCATTTGAAATTAGACTTTCATAATAATTCAAATAACTATCCACAGTATAGGATATTTTTAAATTTTCTAAAGCAAAATCTCTAAATATTTTCCCATCGCATTTATTGTATTTTTTTAAAGATTTTAGTAAATTTTCTTCTGTTACTTCCAATTTAAAAAACCTACCTGAACAATTATTTTTAAGACTAGAAACTAGATGATGCGCTATATAACCATCACCAAGAGGTTTAAAATAACTCCTTTTATCAAATACAATAACAGGACGACCACAAGCCATAGACTCATAAGCAGAACGACCCAAAGCAAAAACAACATCAGCCTGATTTATTGCTTCCTCAATTTCAAAAATGGGATTTTCAAATTTATTAAAACAAATGAGTTCAAGGTTCAATTTTGAACAAGCACCTTCTAAATAAGTATTAAATTCATGAGAATGACTTAGACTTAGAACAGTCTTTAACTCATCATTTAATTCATTTTTGGGTTCAAACCGATCGGTATCAATTCCATTATAAATTAATTTACTAGCGCACCCTTTATGGAGAAGATGTTCTTGAACCTCTTCAGATATTGAAACATAGCCATCTGCAAACAAACTTGGATTTTCAATTTCCGAAAAAATACTATGGCAAGTTTGAATAGTAAATCCTTTTTTATACAAATGATTAACACAACTAACATGATTAGTCAAAATCAAATCATATTTTTTCTTTGACATGAAATTTATCCCTAGTTCATTCTCTATTTTATCTGAAAAAAAACCTTTACGGAAAGTAAAATATTCAACATTATATTTTCTTTTGGATAATTCATTTAGAATAGCATAAGTATAAGTTTCAGTGCCTCCTACACTCTCTAAGTGATTAGTAGCAACTAAGATAGATATGTTCTTAAAATCCATAAACAAAAATAGGACAATGGAAATAATTTGTTAGTTAAAATTAATCTAAACTTATCTTAATCTTTTTGTTAAAATTTATTTAATTTTGTCTTAAAATAATTACATTTTTATCCAATGAGTGATATCAATACTGAAGTCCACAATGCCTATGAAGTTATTAAAGAAGGTGGCATACTATTGTACCCTACCGATACCGTTTGGGGAATTGGTTGCGATGCCACTAATGTAGAGGCTGTTGCAAAAATATATGCACTAAAACAACGTGACGATTCTAAAAGCATGATTGTGCTGATGAATGGTGAAAAAATGATGTACAATGTCTTTAAAGAAATACCTGATGTAGCCTGGGAAATATGGGATTTATCCGAAAAGCCAACAACGTTAATCCTAGATAATCCTAGAAATGTAGCTCCTACTATTATTGCCGATGATAAAACGCTTGGTGTAAGAATAATAAAAGAGCCTTTTTGCTTCAAACTATTAGAGCGCATGAAACGTCCATTGGTTTCAACGTCAGCTAATATCTCTGGTATGTTTGCCCCAAAAACTTTTAAAGAAATTAGTCCAGAAATTATTAAAGGTGTTGACTATGTAGTAAATTTGCACCATGATAAAGTTTGCAAAAATCCATCTACAATTATTAAACTTTCCTTGGATAATCAAGTTAAGATAATACGTAAGTAAAATATGTTTCAAGTTTCAAATTAGCTCTTCAGAAACTTGAAACTTGAAATAAAATTAATGAATTACACTAAAGCACTAAATAATCCCATTTTTAAAATTATTGCAAAAGCAAGTCAAGAACTTAATCTTGAAAGTTATGTCATTGGTGGCTTTGTTCGCGATTACTTTCTTGAAAGAGATTTTAAAAAAGATATTGATATCGTTGCTATTGGTTCCGGAATAGAACTGGCTTTAAAAGTTTCTGAATTAATTCCCAACAAACCTAAAGTTCAAGTTTTTAAAAATTATGGAACGGCAATGTTACGCTATAAAGAAATTGATATCGAATTTGTTGGTGCTAGAAAGGAATCGTACAATCAAGACAGTCGCAATCCTTTAGTGGAAAGTGGGACCCTTGAAGACGATCAAAATCGCCGTGATTTTACTATTAATGCCTTAGCTTTTTCTTTGAATATCACTAACTATGGTGATCTAGTTGATCCTTTCAATGGCCTAGAGGATTTAGAAAATAAAATCATCAAAACACCTTTAAATCCAGATATTACTTATTCTGATGATCCTTTACGAATGCTAAGAGGAATCCGATTTGCCACCCAATTGAATTTTGAAATTGAAGCTGCATCATTAGAAGCTATAGCTAGAAATAAAGAGCGCATTGCCATCATTTCCGGAGAACGAATTGTAGATGAATTGAACAAAATACTAACAACAGACAAACCCTCAATAGGTTTTTTACATTTATATAAAACTGGGCTTTTAGCTATCATACTACCCGAATTAACTGCTTTAAATAATGTAGAAGAAATTGAAGGTCATACGCATAAAAATAATTTTTACCATACCCTAGAAGTTGTAGACAATATTTGCCCAAATACTGACGATGTCTGGTTGCGATGGTCCGCCCTACTCCATGATATAGGGAAAGCACCAACCAAAAAATTTACTCAAAAACAAGGATGGACATTTCATGGTCATGAATTCCTAGGAGGAAAAATGGTAAAAAAAATATTTGAAAGATTACACATGCCATTAAACAACAAATTAAAATTTGTTCAAAAAATGGTTACATTGAGTTCGCGACCTATTGTTTTAGCAGAGAAAATTGTGACCGATAGCGCTGTTCGAAGATTGGTTTTTGATGCTGGGGAAGATGTCGATAATTTAATGACCTTGTGCGAAGCAGATATTACTACTAAGAATCCTGCAAAATTTAAGAAATACCATAACAATTTTGATATCGTTCGGAAGAAGATTATTGAAGTAGAAGAACGCGACCATATACGTCAATTTCAACCCCCTATTTCGGGAGAAGAAATTATGGAACTCTTTAATTTAAAACCTTCTCGTGAAATTGGAATCCTAAAAGAAGCTGTCAAAGAAGCTATACTCGAAGGTGATATACCAAATGAATATCAAGCTGCTTATGACTTTGTTTTGAAAAGAGCAGAAAAATTAGGATTGAAGAAAGTATAATTTAGTTATATACCCAATGCCGACATACCAATTTAGAAAAGCATTATTGTCTGAAATAACAACTATTTGGGAAATCATTCAACATGCCATTGAACGAAGAAAAAATGATGGAAGCAAACAATGGCAAGATGGCTATCCTAATACTGAAATAATTGAAAATGACATAAATAAAGGGGAAGGATTTGTATTAACGAATGAAAATACAATCATTGGGTATTGCGCTGTACTTATTAATAACGAACCTGAATATGAAAAAATTATTGGCAAATGGTTGACCAATTCAGATTTTGTAGTAGTACATCGAATTGCAATTGCACAATGCTATTTGGGTCAAAACTTATCTCAAATAATGCTTCAAAATGTTGAGGCTTTTGCATTAAAAAATTCAATTTTTAGTATTAAAGTAGATACCAATTTTGATAATTTTGCAATGCTTAAAATTTTTGAGAAAATGAATTACACCTATTGTGGGGAAGTCTATTTTAGAGGAAGTCCAAGAAAAGCATTTGAAAAAACATTAAAAATCAACTAGTCTTCAATCTTTGAAAATTAAAAAAATGAATAATAACAAATCGGTCGTTTATTGGCTACTATCAGGTTGTTTTTTAGTATTTGTAATGGTTGTTGTGGGAGGAATTACACGTTTAACCAATTCTGGTTTATCCATGACCGATTGGCATCTGGTCACGGATACTTTACCTCCTCTAAGCGAAGCGGCATGGCAACAAGCATTTGAAGCTTACAAACAATTCCCCGAATACAAATTAATAAACAGTCATACAAATTTTCAGCTTGCCGACTATAAATTCATCTATTTTTGGGAATGGTTCCACCGATTTATCGGACGCATACTTGGCTTTGTTTTTATTATTCCATTTGTCTATTTCTTGGCAAAGAAAAAATTAGAGTACCCAACATTAAAAAAATGTTTCATTCTTTTAGGAATGGGAGCCTTTCAAGGTTTTCTTGGTTGGTTTATGGTTGCGAGCGGATTAAAAGACATGCCAGATGTTAGCCACTTCCGACTTTCATTACACTTAACATTTGCTTTCATTACCTTTGCTTACACACTTTGGGTAGCATTAGATTTAATTTATCCTAACAAAACAGAAGTACTATTACCGCTAAGAAAAATAGCTCGTATCACATTTTTTTTAATTCTATTACAAATTATTTATGGAGGTTTTGTAGCCGGTTTAGATGCTGGTTTTATTCATAACCACTGGCCATTCATGAGTGATGGACAATTCTTTCACGATAGTATTATACTAGAAAAAAACACTTGGCTGGAACGATTTACAGAAGGCAAAAGTGGTGTTCAATTTGTACACAGAACTATGGCATATGTAGTAGTAGCAATTATAGTATTCTTATATTTTAAAAGCAAAAAACACATCCTAACTCAAGAGCAAAAAAATGGACTGAATGCTTTAATTTTTATTGTAGTGCTTCAATTTACTCTTGGTGTATTAACTTTAGTAAATGCTGTGCCTCTTTGGCTTGGCGTAACACATCAAGCAATGGCTTTCTTTTTATTAGCAACAATGACGTATACATTACATCGTTTTTCAAAATAATATCTCATTATTTTTTACTATTATTTTATTACGATTAAATTTTTCAATTCCATTTTTTAAAGCAAAAGTTATCAGCAAAATCCCTGATAACTTTTTTAATTACAGCACTATTTAATTTATATATTACTGCAATAATATCATTATTCTCCTATAACAATTAAAACAAATACACTATAATTTTTATGTAGTGATTAATCCTCATTGCAAAAACATAAGATAATAATCATTTATTTTTATTTCAATCCACACAACTTAATTATAACTAATAAATACCTATTAACTCCATAGTAAAAATAACATAAATCTATAATTCATCTATAATAAATCTATAGTGTCTCTATAAAAATATCAATTTTTATAGATATATTATTTATTTATTTAAAATAAAATATAATATTAATAACAATTTACTATATATTATTTATACTTTTGAAAAGAAATTAATCGTCATTAAACATTATGGCAAGAATAAATAAAAAAGGAATTATTAGTGGAAAAATTGGTGATAAAATATTTAGAAACCTTAATAATCAGCAAATAGTACAAGCTAAACCTGATAAAGTAAATCAAACTAAAAACACAGTAGTAAGTAGCTCTGAATTTAGACAATGTAGCAGTTGGGCAAAGCAGTTGCGCATTGGGTTGCATTCATTTTTGAATAGACATACCGATAGCTACATGTATCGAAGATTAACAGGTAAACTTTACGAAGCAATATTTAGTAACACCAGTCTACCTAAAGGTCAACGAAGCCTATTAAATTCAAATATGAATGCCTTAGTTGGTTTTGAATTTAATACCAACTCTCCGTTTAGAGAACATTTCAAAGGTGATATCTTGGTATCCGTTTCAAGTGAAAGAGAAGTAATAGTTAACGTTTCTGAGCTACAACCTAGAAACCAAATAAAATATAGTCAAATAACGGCACAATCAGAGTTATTATTGTATGTATACAGTAGTAATATGATACTCAACACTCCTGTTTTTGATGCGTATTTTTCTATTCAAATTGATCGAAATGCTGTACTTCAACCCGAAATTATTTGGACCAGCCCTACGGTACCAGAAGGTCATTTTATATTAGTTGTAGCTAAATTAATGTATTATACCAACAATAAATTTACTGGTAAAAATTATATCAACACTAAGGAATTAAGTCCAGCCAAAGTTCTATATGCAAATGCGAATTAGTACAATTTAGTGATTTGAAACAAATCTTTTGATAATTTTCTTTTAAGAAATATAGATTGTTTTATAGTACAATTTGTTCCTATATTTGCAGGCATTGTTTTTGATAGAGAAATAATCAATAAATTTGGGGTCGACTGGTTTTGACAGCGAGTGGAATTGAACAGTAAGCACGTCGAGCATTGAATTTTGGCTCGTAAATATCAATTTTCAAAAAACATAAACGGCGAAGGAAACTACGCTCTTGCTGCATAATCTGAATTATAGTAAGATTAGCCACGCTCCTACTAGGTAGGAAAGCAGGATTCACCTCGAAAGCTTTGGTTTGTGGCGGTCGATAAAGGTGAATCGTAAAAACGAACCTAAGAACAGTAAAGCTTCGGAGCTGTTACAAAAACTTAAGAAGATAAGCATTTTGTGGCTGTTTCTGGCCTTGCAAAATGACGAAAACTCAATCAGGAAATAAGCGTGTAGAAAGCTCTTTGATTGCTTGTTTGGACCCGAGTTCGATTCTCGGCGGCTCCACAAAAAACAATTCAAAACAAAACAAAAGCCTGTAAATCTTATGATTTACAGGCTTTTGCATTTTGGCACCTATTCAAATTATTCATTAAATCTTAATCCATTGGTGATATAATCGGATACCTAAAAAACAAAAAAATAGGGTACCCGAATTTTAAGCTAGACCAATGATAGCAAGCTGTTCAACAAATGAACATCTTGACATTAATAGAAAAAATATATAATTTGTTTAACATAAAAGGTCACCAAAAATGAAACACAAAATCTCAACACTTTTTTATGCGAAAAGTTCTAAAGCCACAAAGAATGGTCTTATTCCAATTTATCAAAGGATAACAATCAACGGAATAAGAATTGAATTAAGTACATCACGTTTTGTAGAAAAAGCAAAATGGAATACAGAAGGAGGCAAAATGAAAGGTACTTCAGAAGAAGCAAGGACAATAAATAGTTATCTTGATATTTTGAAGTCTAAGATTTACGAAACTGAAAAATGGATGGTCAACAACAATCAAGATATTAACGCCCAAACATTTAAAAACAAACTATTAGATATTGAAGAAAACCAAAGAAAATTAATTATCATATTTGAAGACCATAATAAAAAAATGAAAGAATTAATAGGCAAAGAATTCTCTATTAATACTTATAAAAAATACAAAACAACATTGAGTCATACCAAAGAGTTTCTGATAAAACAATATCGAATCAATGACATATCGATCAAACAAGTTGATATTGTTTTTCTAAACGATTTTGACTACTTTTTGAGAAACACTAAAAATTGTAATAACAATTCAACAATTAAATACATTAGGAATTTTGGGAAGATTGTAAAACAATGTTATGCAAATGGCTGGATTGAAAGAGATCCCTTTCTAAATTATAAAGGGAAAGTAAAAGAAATTGACAGATCCTATTTAAGCCAGGAAGAAATAGAAAATTTATTAAATAAAGAGTTTAAAATAAAAAGATTGGAGCTTGTAAGAGATATGTTTTTATTTAGCTGTTTCACGGGCTTGGCATACATAGATGTCAAAAACTTAACAACATCCCATATAAGCATTGGCATTGATGGCGAGAAATGGATATTTACACACAGACAAAAAACAGAAACTGCCTCCAAAATACCAATACTTCCCATAACACAGATGATAATTGACAAGTATGAAAACCATCCACAATGTTTGAACGAAAATCGGTTACTACCAATATTATCAAATCAAAAAATGAATGCCTATCTAAAAGAACTAGCAGACATTTGCGGTATTGAAAAAGAATTAACCTTCCACATAGCCCGACATACATTTGCAACCACAGTAACACTTACAAACGGAGTTCCGATTGAAAGTGTAAGCAAAATGTTGGGTCATAAAAATTTGAGAACTACACAACATTATGCAAAAATTTTAGATAGAAAAGTTAGTGATGATATGAAGTTATTAAAAGAAAAACTTTCATTTAAGAGTGAAACTTTTTTAAAGGTATTTACTAAGTAACAACATTTAGCTTTGTATCGTCTTCTTTTGCAAATTTCTCACCCCAATTGTACAAATCTTCTAAAACTGGTAATAAAGTCTTTCCCTTTACTGTTAAGAAATATTCTACTCTAGGGGGCATTTCAGCATATATCTTTCTAATAACCATTTCATCCTGTTCTAACTCTTTCAATTGCTG
>TBL_comb47_HYPODRAFT_10008966_pt1 | contig 10089 bp, 3 predicted proteins | sample TroBogypolimnion_40_FD_10682 | JGI IMG/M metagenome (IMG submission 10682)
GGGCGCGGGCTGCTCTTGAAAACGCCCTGGTTGATCACGGATAGTTTGAGAGGATCCTCCCCGGTGATGGTGGCGTGGCCGGTGGCCGCGCCATCGCCGCCCGAGCCACATCCCAAGCCGTTGACAGTGCCATCGGTCCAGGGCGAATAGAGGTTGCCATCTGACGCCCACGACGGATACCAGGTGTCCGCAGTGGTGTATTCGGCGTGCCGCCCCGTGAACTCCACGCCGGCTAGCGCCGCCGAGGGTTTGAATGGACAATCCGCCGGCGGCTCCGAGTGCCACAGGCCGGTCGGGTCGGTCTTTTCCGCTACCGATGTGTTAGAACTGGGCTCGGGTTCCGCACCATGGACAGTGAGTGAGGTAACAAGCACGGCGAGGCCGACGATCGGTGTGTTCTTCATGGTAGTGTGTTTCATGGTTTGGGATCAAAGAATATCCCGCTCAGCGTCACGGTTTCGCCGCGGACCTTGTTGAAGCGGAACTTGGCCGACTTGTTATACGCAAACACGAGATACTTGCCGCCGGCAAAGCTGTCCACGATTTTGACCGGGGCGACGAGTTTCAGCGTGGTCGCATCCATCATCTCCACAGCCTCACGCCTTCCTTGCTTGTCCCAGTCAACGAAGTAAAGCGCCACCTGATAGTCGTGTGCTCCTTCCACGCCGATGGTCAGGGTCATGGTTTGGTCGCTATTCGAGACACAGGCGGCGTTGCGTGGCGTGGCGTTGTCGGGAGTCGGCGCGGGCGCCCTCGGATCCGGAGTGTTGTTTTCCCAGGTCGTGCAATCGGGCCGGCCGGATTTCGGGAAGGCCCGGTAATATTCGAGGGACGTCACATACGAAGGCAGCGACTGCTTGTCGCCGCTTTCCCCATTGTAATAGCAAAGGGCATATCCATCCTTGCCATAAACGCCACCCCAGTTCCCGCTGGTCGTGGAATCCAGCTTGATGAATCGAGCCGCATAGGTCTCGGGCGGCTCATGATACACGGGTGTGCTCCCGTTATACGACACCTCCATGGTGTAGTTGCCCGGTTGCACTATGGCGAAATAGACAAACTCTGAATCCTGGCTGGCGCTGCCGATACCTGTTACCGGATGGAAGGTGCCGTCCCAGGCCACTGCTCCGTTGATAGAAATGGCGGTGATGGTTCTCTCCACCTTCGGGATCCCGATCCTGCCGACTGTGCCGGCGGGAGCGGTCATTTTGCATTTGCCGGTGGCAACGTCAAAACTCGCGCTGATCTCGCCATGAGGGGTCGGGGTCTTGCCCGCCACACTCGTGAGCGACCTGCCAAGGTGGGGTACTATATCATAAGACTTAAAGCCGGGGCTTGTGGGCTTGATGCCGAGCACCTCCTCATTGAGCCACTTGACCGGCCCCGCGCCCCAGGGATGGCAAAGACTCGTAATGCCGCTCTGGCTGTTGGGCACAGGGTCGCTCACGCCGACCCCGCTATTCCATGACGGCCGGTAACATTCCCAGGGTGCGGATCCGCCCAACTTGATGATGCCCCCCCAAAGGTCACGTATCGATGAGAATGCGTCATCATACTGGTTCATGCGGGCCATAGCCTGAATGATGAACAGTTGGCAAAACGGATCGAGTGACAGGCGGTTCACCCGGTCGATGAATTCCTTTTCAACAATCGACTTCCGCTCATCGCCGCGCAACAGCCCTGAAGCGGCCACCTCGGCAAGCGCATGCAATCCAAACCCGGCGTACCAAGTACTGTTGTTGCGCAGTTCGGCCATTTTGGCCGCGGCATACCCGCTATATCTGGCCTGCAGGTCGGCACGGCCGTAGGCACCCATGGCTGCCGCAAAATCCTTCCACAGCCGAATCGACAGCATTTTATAGGCATTCTGAGCCTCCTGTGCCTCCGGCGACGCGGCCCTGTACCAGATTTCGAATCCCGCGCACAATCGCTCGTCCCAACCGAAAAACCGGAGCGCGGGGTTCGTGCCATAGATCTTGTATGCGTTATCGAGGATCGCACAAGCGGCATCGATGTGCTTTTTCATCATCGCGGCATCCCCGGTATAATCATAATAATCCAGCAGTCCTATCACCCAATAGAGCGAGTAGGCGATGATGCCATTGTTGCCCCCCGCCGTGATGTCGATGTTCGCCTTTACAAAATCGGAGTTGCCGAAGGCAACGAGTGCCGCAGCCTGCGACGCCGGCGCATCACCCACCCACGGTATCCTGTCGCCGCGTTCCATCAATATGGAACTGAAATAATCCGAGACCAGACATGTCTTCACTCCGTAGGCACACATATACCATGCCTTGGTCAGCAGCGGGTCGCTGCAGGAAAAGCTGCCGGCGTAGTTGGTCGGCTTCACCTGGCAAACGGCCCGGACGCCTTTGATATGCCATGGGCTGGCGGGTGCCTTCACGTGGATCCATGCGAAGCGCACCCCTTCGTAGAGTTCTTTGTTTAGCTCAAGCCGGTAAGTATCGCCATGCTTCACCGGGGCCATGGTCTTGTGCGGTGCGGGTTGATTGTATTCGCTGATGCTCATCTCAACCCCGCCCGGGCAGTCGGGACTGTCAAACTCCACCCACGCCGCGCTCTCGCGGCCGAAATCCAACAGAATCGCCCCGGCGCCCGTAACCGTCACGCCAGGGGAAGCGCCGGCCAGTGATGTTAGATTGGCGAAGGATTCCGGCTTGTCGGCGGAGACCGTCTTGGGTTTGAGCAGATAGATCTCCAGCGCGTCGGACACCTTGGGGGCCGGCCAGCGGTAGGCGACCAGCGGATCGAGGGATTCGGGCACGGCGGGTCCGCTGAAACTGCCGTTGCCGACATACGCGTAGGGCTCGGCAATCGGCGACTTGCCCCAGATGGCCCGGGTCTCCGCGCCCGCCAGGGCGGCATACCAGGCCTGGGCCATTTTCAGGGAGCCCGCCACATTGGGATGCACATTGTCTTCGAGATCCTGGAGAGTCAGGGCATCCATCGGAACATGGATCACTTGCCGCCCCTTGGCCTGATGACTGGCGGCGATCCCAGGAATGAGCTTGTTGAACTCCTGTATCTTGGCCATGACCGGACCCGTCTGGGGGGTGACCGACGCGAGGTAGAGTTTCACAGTTGGCAGAAGCGAATAGATGTCGGTTACCAACTTGTCCATGCGGGCCTTGAGTTCCGGCACCGTGGCACCACCCACGTCGTTGGCACCGATCGCCAGCAGGATGCGGTCCGGTGGGTCGGTTTTCATAAAGTTGGCCAGGTTGGCGTCGATCCATTCCATGCCCATGCTGCTATGGCCCTCGTGGTGGTCTTGGCCGGCGGCGGCAAGGGCTGCGGTTGGGTTCTCGGTGAGCGTGCCGACGAATTGGAAGGTGTAGCCGGCGTTTTTCAACAGCGTAAACAATGGATCGCGGTATGCGCCGGCAGGGGCTCCCTTGGTGATTGAGTCCCCCAGGGGCATGATCTTGCCCAGGTTCATGGTGGCTTGCGCCGGGCATAGGGTGCTCAGTGACGTCATCAACATGCCGAACATGGCCAGGCTGGAGGATACCAAGCTGCGCGGACAAATTGGGGAGCGCCGGCATCCCGCCGGCTGTGTCCGGCAGCGTGCCGGACGCTCTTTGGGGCGTCGATCCATTAGGGCCTGAGGCGCAGCTCTCCGATTGGGAATTCGGAAAGCCCTCACCTGCAGCGGAATCATTGCGAATCCTGCTCGGAAGAGGCTTTTGGCAGGATGCCAAAGACAGCCGGCAGGATGCCGGCGCTCCCCGCCGGAACGGCCTGCCCTTGCGCAGCTTGCGTCTAATTTAATTAGCAATTGGCTATTCATCAGGTGCTCTCCATTGTCTAAGGTTTTCAGTTTCCAGGCACTTCCTTTGGCGGAATGCCATCTGCCGGCTTTTCCAGTGTCAGTTTGATGACCGTCATGGCCGGATCGCGGAATTTCGGATCCACCTTGAAGCTTAGCTTGCCGTCCGTCCGGGTCATGGTCACTTCGCCGCCGGTGAGCACGTTTGCGGCAAGCACCCTGACCGGCAGGTCCGGAATGGTAACCGCATTGTCGAACCAATTCGACACCTGCAGATAGATAGTATTGCTCCTGCGCGTGCTGCCCACGAAGTTTCCCATCCGGAACGGGCCGCCGCGGGTGCCATAGATCGACTCCCCGTTCTTTTCCAACCACTGGCCGATCCGCTTGATCCGGTCCGCCTCGCGCGGGTCAAGTTCGCCGGTTGGCAGCGGGCCGACGTTCATCAGCAGGTTGCCATCGCCGCAGGCGCAGGAAACCAGGTAGCGCAGGCATTCCTCATACGTAATGACTTTCCTGCCAAACCCGTGCCACGCCCAGCCGCCGGTGAAGGTCATGCAGGATTCCCAGTCGCGCTCGGTGTTGTACGCCCCGATGCCCTGTTCCGGACACGAGAAATCGGCCGGCACGCCGCAGCGCTCGTTGATGATGATGTCCGGGCGGATCTCATGGATCATTTTAAACATCTTTTCCGCCTCCCACGTGTCCTTGGACCAGCCCCAGGCGTCGAACCAGATGATGCTGATTTCGGGATAGTTGGTGAGCAGTTCCTTGATCTGGTTGCGCATGTATTCGTTATACTTGGGCAGCCGCTCCGGGGTATAGTCCGGATGCCACCAGTCGCGCTGGCAATAGTAGATTCCATACTTGAGGCCGGCTTTCTTGCTGGCCTTGGCCATCTCGCCGATGATGTCGCGCTTGAACGGCGTGGCCATGATGTTGTATCTATTGAATTTGGTGTCCCACATGCAGAAGCCGTCACAATGCTTGGCGACCTGCACGATGTATTTCATCCCCGCCTGCTTGGCCTGGGCCACAAGTTTGTCGGCGTCAAACATGCCGGGGTAAAACGATTTGTAGAGGTTGTCATAGACCACCTTCGGAACGGAGGGCAGCATCCAGTCCTGCCACTCGTCGGTTTCAGTCCCCTTGTAGAGTTCTGCCCGTGGATTGCGCTGCGTGGAGCCGCCAAGCCCGCCCTCATAACTTTCCCTGCCGAAACTGATCTCCGTTTGCATGAGGCTGCACATGTTCCAGTGGATGAACATCCCGAAGCGCGCGTCACGCCACCAGGCCAATCTTTTCTTCGATGCCTCGGACTTGTCCGCACGCTTTTCCTTCTGAGCGTCGGCCCAGAATTGCTCGAACGTGCCTGTGGCGGCCGGAGCGCTTGTCTGCCCGTGGCTCATCATTGTTAGCAACGCCGTCAACATCGCTGTTCCCATCACGCTTCCCATCACGCTTCCTATCACGGTATTGATTTTCGTTTTCATTTTAGGCAATCAGGGTGTGCTTCATGGTGCTGTGTTGTGTATTCATGGGTCAGCAGGAAGCCGGTTCTGTCAATCGTGTTAATTTCACAGTGGTCTTTTCTGTTGTCGCCTGTTTTCTGTGATTTCACTCCGCAGTCATGATCCGCACGGGTCCGAGCAGGCCGGAAGACAGCAGTGGCTGGTTAGAATCAGCGGGCACGTTGGTCCGGGTCCGTCGCTCTCGCTCGGGCAAGGCGGNGTCGCCGATCAGCCGGTTGGGCCAGAGATTGACCACCTCGACCTCCAGCGTATTTGCGACGGGCTTGACGGCAGCGGTGACCTCGACCCGCCATGGCGCGCACCATAACACGCCAAGGTCTTGGCCGTTGAGCCGCACGCGGGCCGTTCCATTGGCAACCACCCCAAGGTCAAGCCACAGGTGCCGCAGCGACTTGGCATTGCCGGTTTCGGATTGCGAACCGGCAGTCTGCGCCTGTGAAAAAGCGGTCCGGTACAAGGCGGTGCCACTGAAATGGCGAATCGCGGGTTCCGTCCGCTTGCTCCAATCGTCCAGCTTCTCGAAGACCATCAGTCCCTTGGCCTGGTCTCCGCCGAGCCCATCTGTTGGGTAAAACCACTTCGGATCGAATTGAACAGTCCAAGGCCCCATCAACTGTTGAACAGATTGCAGATTCGGGAAATTGCTCCCCGCCGTCGCGTCTGCGGTTTCCACCTTCGTGCCTTGGTGCCCAAGTGCCTTTGGTGCTTCTCTTCTAAACACCACTGCCATGGATCCGTGTGACTCAAACCGCAGGGGGATGGTGGTGCGTCCGCCTTTTGAGGCGAATTCCGGCAGATTCCGCTGGGCACCCGTCACCGGATCCCACAATTCAGGCTGCTTGCCGCCAACTCGGAACAGGCAGTCCAGGTTCTCGGCCTGGTCTTTGCGATTAGCCAGGAAGTAAACCTCCGCATCGCCGACACGGCGATGGATGAAATCGATGAACGCGTCCTTGCCGGAGTGCTCAAAATCCGGCGGCGTGCCGTCCGCCTGCAGAATCTCACGTAATGGTGTTCCCCAGAAAACCCGGCCTTTACCGCATGTCTGCTGCCGTACCTGTTGTCCATCGCATGTACCCCACACTTCGGCCGCGAGCTTCTTCACCTCGGCGTCGCATTGCGGAAAGTTCCTCAATCCAGGATCGGATTCAGGCATTGGCCCAACCACCGTCGCACCGGCCTTCACGAAGTCCCTGATTTTTTGCAACACTTCCACCGGCATGCGCCTGGAGTCCGGCAACACCAGCAGCCGGTAACTCATGCCATCCGGCAATACCAGTCGCTTGTCTTTCACCGACAGGCGGGTGAGCAGGACCTCGGCGTTGCAGACGTCGTAGTCGTAGCCTTTGCCCAGCGCCGGATCCACATGTTTGGGTTCGACGAGGTTGGGTGCCCAGTCGCCGTTGTAGAAGAGCGCGTCGGCGACAAAGAGACCGCTCTGCAGCAATGCCTGGCAGCGGTTGATATAACTGATCCACGACGACGCGGCCTGCTGCCACCAGGTGACGTTGGGATTGAAGTGGGTGCCGGCTCCATATTCGTAGCCGGGGAGTCCATCCTGTGGGCGGGTGGCCGTCATGGTGTGGAAGACGATGCGGTTGATACCCTCACAAAAAGCGCGGTCCGCGATGGGCTTCAATGCCTCCGGTGTGTTGTTCCAATGAGGTTGAAACGAGGTGAAGGATTCAGCGGAGGCCGTTCCGCGCCCGTAGATGTGCGCCGCAGTGGCGGTTTGCTTGCCGACTTGGTTCTGGTCGTTGACGACGAACAGGTCGCGCCAGAATTCCCCCTGGGGCATGGCGCAGCGGCCAAGATTCTTGAGTCCATCCATACACATGGTTCCCGACCAACTGGGGCCGGCGGCCTCGCAGGCCGTATCCATGCCCTGGGCGCGGGCCAGTTCGGCGAAGTGGCCATAGTTGTTGTCGGCCATGCAGTCGGCCACGGTCTTGCGATAATCGTGGAGAAATCGTTCGGAAATCCCAGCGCTGCCGACGAGACGCCCGGCCAACACCGGCAGATAGGGCGTCGGATCGTAGCCGCGATAATGTTTGAACTGTTCGAGCAGCGTGGCGGTCCAGTTCGGATAGCCGTCCTCAAAACTGTCCGTGGCAAAATACTTCAGCGTCTTCCCGGCCAGCGGTCCGGCATCGGCCAGCAGAAGTTTTGCCATGTGCTCCCACTGCTGGTCCACCCCAGCGGTACTGAGCCAGTCCACCTCAAGGCCATCGGCACCGGCCACCGGCAGGCTGACACCGATTCCGGTCATCCGGTGACCCGTGCGAATCAGGGTCCAAGTTCCCTCGGGGACATCCCACTCCAGTTTCCCATCTGGACCGAGTTGTGTAGTCAAGTCAATGACGTCCCCCGCTGCGATGGGGTGGTCGCCCGGCAATGCAGTCCAGGGTGTTAGGGTCTGCTCCATGGCTTGGCGGCCCGGCAGGAAACAATCGCCGTCGAGCCGATTGCTCTTGGCGGGGAGTGTCTTGTTTCGTTCGTCTCCCAGTTGCGCGCCGTCCGGTTCGCGGAAGGCCACGACGGCGGTGTCGCGGTAATCCACTTGGTCGATCGGCAGTCCGATGAACTTCGCCACGTTCAGTTGGGCAGGCGAATCGTAACCCGCTTTCGGCCCGGGCAGCGGCAGCGTGCCGGAGAACTTTTGCGGGCCAACGAGTTTCATTTCAGATTGCAGAAACCACCGCCCCGAATTCTCCGGTGTGATCCACGGTCCGCCCATGCACCAACCGCCGCAGAGATTGACACCCACCTCGAGGCCCAGCCGATCAGCCTCATGCAGTGCATGTTTGAAGAGTTCTCTCCACGCGGGCGAGAGAAACTCCGGGCCCTGCGGAATCGGGCCGCCGCCAAAGCCGTGGCCCGACCAAACCATCATCACTCCGCCCATGCCCTTGGCTTTGAATTCCTCGAGGTCGCGGGTAATCCCGTCCTTGTCCATCAGACTGTTGAACCACCACCAGTAGCCCGACGGGCGCGCCGAGCTGGGCGGACGGACAAATTGCTCGTCCAGAGCGTCTTGCGCCACAGCCAGCCCGACAATCGAACCTAACACCATCGATAGAACCCACATCTTTTTTTTCAGCAGCAGACCAACGAGCCACAGCGCGCGGCCGCGGCGGCCGCAGAACAGCGAGATCGCCAAAACCAAATACCAAGCGCTGCCGATCCCGCCGAGCACGCTTCCGAATCGCACGTTATGCATGCTCTCGCCCCAATGGCCCTGCAAGAGTCCGTTGACCACCATGCCGAGCACGATCAGGATGCAGGCCCGCCGTGCGCCTCTGAGCAATTCCTTGGTCCGTGTCGTCTTGCACTCGCCAAGCCTTCGCAGCGACGAGAAGGGGATAGAGGCCCCTGCCGCGCACAAGAAGATCGGGACGATGGCGTCCTCGAGATGAAACCCGTTCCACTCCACGTGCTCCATCTGCGCCGCCAGCCAGATGAATGGCTGGCTGTGGGTCGCCTCGCCCAATGGTTGCGCCAGCCTATCGCCACCGATAATCCAGAACATCACAAATCCCCGCAAGACGTCGAGGACCGCACCGGTTTGCTTCGCATCGATTTCAATACGATCCGTCGCGGCGGCAAGCACTGCGCCGCCAAGCAACCATGCGAGCAACGGAATACTGATTAGACTCCTCATAAATCCCCTGTTATCCGACTGCCGAATTGATAACAACCCGACCCGACCTCGCACACCGCCGCGCCGTTTTCCATCCGCAGGAATTTCACTCCATCGGCTTTCGTGACCGGCTTGCCCGATTCAGTGACCGACTCAGCGTTTTTCGCCGGAACAAATATCGTCGCAGTTGTGTTAATCGGAATAGTCACATCCAGTTTCAAGCTTCCAGTTTCAAGTTTCCAATTACTCACAATCTTGCCGTGGACCGAGTCATAACTGCACTTCACCCACGTGACATCTCCAACGATCGACGGCTTGATGATGATCTTCTTGAAGCCGGGGCCGGCTTCATCGGGCAGGATGCCGCCGAGGCCCTGATAGAACCAGCCGCCTGGGCTGAGGTAACAGGCGTGGATCTGGGACCAGTATGCGTCCCACTGTTCGCCGAAGGTGGTCATTCCCTGCGCCAGCAGGTAGCCCCAACCGGGATAGTCCTGCTGATTGGCCATGGTGAAAGCCAGGTCGTTGCGGCCCATTTCCCGGAGGGATTGCAGCAGAAAGTGGGTGCCGAGCATGCCGGTATCCAGATGGCCCTTGTTCTTCACCAGTACGATGTCTGCCAGACTCTGCTGAACGCCTTCGCGCAAGGCGTCCGGGACAACGCCGGTTAGCAAGGGCATCGCCTGGTTCAACTGCCTGTCACCACCGTAGCGTTTTTCCTTCTCCTGATAGTAAGCGGCGTGGATCAACGCCTGGAGTTCCTTGGCTCTGGCCCGGTGCTTCTTCGCCTCATCGGTCTTGCCCAGTGCGTCGGCCGCCTTGGCCAGCAGATCCATCAGATACACGCGATAGCAGTTGACGAAAACCTCGTTGCCAGGCGGGGCGGTCATGCCGATGCGCGGCGCCACCCAGTCACTGCCGGTGTCGCAATTCCTTGGCTGGAGCGGATTTTGCTTGTCAGGAAAACATCCGTCAACAAACACGGTGGGATAGCGCACCATCGGTTCATAGGCACGCTCCAGCAACCTACGATCGCCGTAGTAGAGATAGGTTTTCCATGGCAGCACATCGATCATGCCGCCCCAGGTGAGCCAGCAGCAGGGATCGGGCTTGCCGTCAGGGCCAAC
>TBL_comb47_HYPODRAFT_10008969_pt1 | contig 10086 bp, 6 predicted proteins | sample TroBogypolimnion_40_FD_10682 | JGI IMG/M metagenome (IMG submission 10682)
GCAGCGGTGAGCAGAGTTCTCTACCCTACCAAGACAAACATCATGGTATGTTCACCTACTATTTATTAAAGAAGATTCAGGATACAAAAGGGGATATTAGTTTAAAAGAATTATCAGACTACGTTATTGAGCAGGTTAGTTTACAATCCGTAAATATCAACAATAAAGAACAAACACCGGTTGTCAATTCCGGAACGAATTCATGGGGCAATTGGATGTTAAGATAATGTCAAAATAACTCAGCGATTTAATATTAAAAGTTCAGTTGAAAGTGACCTTGTGACAGACCGAAATGTAGCCAAGAAAAAATCCTTGAACCGGTAAATTGAAAATTTTGGTACTGTCGAAAAATAAAGAAAGCAGTTAAGCCCGAATTGGTCGGAACCGTTTCATCCTTAACTGCTTTATAAATTAAACCAGAACTTATTGTTTCAGTCGGGTCATCTGCTTACAAGCTGTCACCAAAATCTTCTCGGAATTTCGCCACCAATTTTTCTACCCAATCTCCGATCGGTTTCAATTTACCAACAAAGAAACGGAGTACCGGTGGTTCTTCGATCCATTCGAGGCCACCAATCAGGTGACGGTTCTCATAGAGCCACTGGATCCGGTCTTCGGCATATTTAATCTGTGAAAGTGTGAACACCCTGCGTGGAAATGCCAAACGCAACAACTCGACATCGGCAAGGATATCGTTGCCTTCTGCGTCACGTACGCTGGAGATTGTTCCCCGTTCCATTCCCCTGATCCCAGAAGCCACATAAAGTGCTGCTGCCAAGGCTCCTGCAGGATATTGACCTTGTGGAACATGGTCGATAAAACTTTTGGCATCGAGGTGGCAACCCAAACCCCCGGCAGGAGTAATCACCGGAATTCCTTTTTTGTCGAGGGTATCGACAAGATATTTGATAAATGTTGGAGAATGACTGATCACGTTAAAATCGAGGGTCTCGTAAAGACCAACGGCCATCGCTTCGATCTCGCGGACGCTCATCCCGCCATAGGTAAGGAATCCCTCAAACAAAGGAACGAGGTCGCGCATTGCCATGTAAATATCAAGATTGTTTGTGCAGATCCCACCACCGCGGGTGCTGCTCACCTTGCGTCCGGAGAAATAAGAAAAATCGGTATAGCTCAACATCTCATGCATGATGTCCTTGAGCGATTTGTCCTGGTAACCCTCTTCACGGATTTTGATGAAATATAAGTTTTCGCTGATCAAGCTTGTATCCATCAAAACTTTGATTTTATGCTCTTTGGCAATTGCCGATACTTCGCGCAAATTGGCCATTGAGAAAGGCTGACCACCGATGAGGTTTGTACCTGCCTCGAAGCGGATATAAGCCACATTTTCGGCACCCCATTTTTCGATCACCTTAAGCAACTTAGGAATCGACATGTTCCCTTTAAATGGAAAATCGCTCTTGATTTTCAATGCTTCATCGGTGTAGATCTCTTCAACCACGCCACCGGCCATTTCAATATGGGCCTTTGTAGTTGTGAAGTGGTAATTCATTGGAACCACTTTTCCAGGAGTCGCAAAAACCTTCGCAATAATATGTTCCGCAGCACGTCCCTGGTGGACAGGAAGGAAATAATTCTGATTGAATACTTCGTGAATGGCTTTTTCAAGTCTCGTGTAACTTGCAGAACCGGCATAGGAATCATCAGCCTGGCTCATGGCCGCAACCTGATTGTCGCTCATTGCATTGGTTCCTGAATCTGTAAGCATATCAAGGAAAACATCCTTGTTCATCAAAAGAAAGGTATTAAAACCAGCTCCGTAAATGCAATCCCTACGCTCTTCGATCGGAAGAAGGTTCAGTTTTTGAACCACACGTACTTTGTGCATTTCAAGTGGCGTTGCATCACCGCTGTAAAACTTGACTGTTTTCAATTGTTCCGAATTTTCCATAATTTACGCTAAATTGTTTGTTTTTTACACTATTAATCTATAACTTGTTATAATATTGATGATGATTTTTAAAACTTGTTATTACAATGATGATTTTGAGCCTGCGAGTTTACAAATAAAATTTTTGCTAACAAAACATTACAAACACGATTATTTTTGAATTTAACCTCCGCGAACCGGAATTTGACATTTTTCAAGTGCTGTTCCCTTGCATGATGGAGGAAAAATCTGCTGCAGATACTATTTTTCTCCGAAATTTCGATAATCAGTTTGAACAAGATTTATAAATATCAAAAATTCCTCCCTCTTATTCATTATTACAGGAATTGGTCAAATTTTCATATCATTTTGAATATCTGATCGATAACGAATTATTAAAGGATTATTGGAATCCGTTAAGAAAATATTTCATTGAAAATCAAGCACTCTTAGAACGTTAGAACAATATTTACGGAAATTTTAATATAAAAAGATATTGTATCATAAATATCAGATTATTCATGAAAAAAATTTTTTATTTTTGAAGGGAATAGGATCCGAAAGATTGACCCAAACAATCTTTAGCCCTTGATCATTTTCAGTTGATGTCGAAGTCAAATTTAAAGGAGGTTAAAAAATGATTACTCAAGAAGATGTATGCAAAGTTCAAACAATGACGGAGGAAGAAAAATATAATCTCCTCAAAAATGTAATTAACGATTATGAACGCAAAGAGACGAACCTGATCCAGATCTTGCACATGGCACAAGCCATATTTGGTTACCTCCCTTCTGAAGTTCAGAATTTTATTGCAGACAAGATGGATCTTTCAATCTCCAGAGTAAACAGTGTTTTGACCTTTTACTCCTTTTTCTCGACACGACCCAAAGGCAAATATACAGTTGGCATTTGTCTGGGTACTGCATGTTACGTTCGTGGAGGAAGAGATGTTCTGAATAAATTGAGGGATATTCTGGGTATTGATGTAGGTGCTACTACCGAGGATAAAATATTCTCACTCTCTGTGATGCGGTGCATCGGCGCATGTGGATTGGCCCCTGCAATGACGATCAACAACAAAGTATATAAACAGGTCAATCCCAATCGGATAGCCCGCATCCTGGGTATGCTGAAATAGCAGAAACGATGGATCAGGGGATAGTGCAAATGAACCAGCCTATTCACCACTCCAATCAAAAAAAAGAATATTTTCAGGTTTCTTTCACAATGTTATAATTCCGCTTTTATGAAAATCAATACATTAAACGATCTTGAAGCCATAAAAGAAAATTTTGTGGTCAAAGAAAAAGAATTTCAGTTTACTGCTCATATCTGTTATGCCGCAGGTTGTCTGTCATCCGATTGCAGGGAGTTTAAGGAGGCATTTGTGCGTGCCCTGGAGAACGAGAATCTCCAATCGAAAGTAAATATCAAACTGACTGGATGTATGGGAGCATGTGCACTAGGTCCGACACTGATCATGAATCCCGGCAATATCCTCTATTGCAACCTTACACCGGCAAATGCCAAAAATATTGTCAATGAGCATATCCGTAAGGGGAGGATCGCCGACAAACTTTGTTATAAAGACCGCGAAACCGGAGAGATTATTCCCGAATTATTAAAGATTCCTTTTTTCAAACATCAAAAGAAGATCGTTCTCCAGAACTGTGGGATCATCGATTATGCCTCAATCAATGAATATATCTCAAGGAGTGGTTATTTTGCGTTGGCAAAAGTGCTCAAGTCAATGACACCCAATGATGTGATAGATGAAATCAAAAAATCCGGATTGCGTGGAAGGGGCGGCGGAGGATTTCCAACGGGTTTCAAATGGGAAATGGCCAGAAAAGTGGTCAATGGGCAAAAATACATTATCTGTAATGCCGATGAAGGTGATCCTGGAGCTTTTATGGACCGTAGTTTGCTTGAAGGCGATGCCCATTCGGTTATTGAAGGGATGTTGATCGGCGGTTACGCAATTGGAGCATCCAAAGGGATCGTTTACATCAGGGCTGAATATCCGATTGCTGTTGAACGGTTGACAATGGCAATTAAAGCTGCACAAGACCACGGACTATTAGGAAGCGAGATACTCGGGAGCGACTTTAATTTCAATATTGAGATAAGAATTGGTGCAGGAGCTTTTGTTTGTGGTGAAGAGACTGCATTGATGAATTCAGTGGAAGGTAAAAGGGGAGAGCCCCGCCAAAAGCCACCATTCCCTGTACAAAGCGGATTATATGGGAAACCAACAGTGATCAATAATGTCGAAACGTTTGGCAATATCGCACCCATTATCCTGAGTGGATCAGGATGGTTCTCTTCAATTGGCACAGAGAAAAGCAAGGGGACCAAAGTTTTTGCGTTGGCAGGGGATATTGTACAAAAAGGATTGATCGAAGTACCGATGGGGGTCACCCTTGGGGAAATTATTTATGAGGTTGGTGGTGGAATTCCAAAAGGGAAAACATTTAAAGTCGCGCAAACCGGAGGCCCATCGGGTGGATGCCTGACTGCAGGCCATCTCAACGTCCCCATCGATTACGACTCATTGGTCCAACATGGAGCCATTATGGGATCAGGAGGTTTGATTTGTGCGGATGAAGATACATGCATGGTTGACATGGCGCGGTTCTTTATGGATTTTGTCCAGGACGAGTCGTGCGGGAAATGCGTCCCATGCCGTATCGGGACCAAACGTATGTTGGAAATTCTTGAACGGATCACCCACGGTGAAGGGAAAGAGGGTGACGTTGAATTGCTTATTGAATTGGGAAATTCGATCAAGGAATCGGCGATCTGTGGTTTAGGCCAGACAGCACCTAACCCGGTACTTAGCACGATCAAATATTTCCGTAACGAATATGATGAACATATCCGTCATAAATATTGTCGTGCCGGGGTTTGTAGTGAATTATTTATTTCACCATGCCAAAACGCATGTCCTGCCGGGGTCAATGTTCCAGGTTACATCGCATTGATTGCTGCCGGACGGGTGCGGGATGCTTACAATCTGATCCGCCAGGAAAATCCATTTCCATCCATCTGTGGAAGGGTATGTACCCACCCTTGTGAAAGCAAATGCCGTAGGGCCCAATTGGACGAACCGATTGCCATTGCAGATTTGAAACGTTATGCAGCCGATTTCGTCCTGAATTCAGGAGAACCGTTTATGAGCATGATCTTTCAGAAAAACGGAAAGTCAGTTTGCATCATTGGAGCCGGACCATCCGGTTTGACCTGTGGTTATTACCTTTCGCGGTTAGGTTATACCGTCGATATATATGAAGAAAAGGGTGTGGCAGGCGGAATACTGGCCTATGGGATTCCGGCATACCGGTTGCCCAAAGAGTCATTAAGCAGGGAGATCGATTCAATTGTTCAGTCAGGAATTAAAATTTATTATAACACAAAAGTTGGAACCGATATCACCTTTAACGAACTGAAATCAAAATACAATGCAATTTACATTGCGACCGGCACACAGCTTTCGCGGAAAATCGGAATCGAGGGCGAAGAAAAGAAAGGTGTATATCATGGTCTGGATTTCCTCAGGGACATTAACCTTAAAAAGAATGTTGTCGTAAGTGGGAATGTCGCAGTAATCGGAGGTGGAAGTACGGCAATTGATGCTGCAAGGTCTGCACTTCGTCTTGGAGCACAAAGAGTCGATTTGTTGTATAGGAGGACCAGGGAGGAGATGCCGGCCGACAAACGTGAAATCGACGATGCCATTGAAGAGGGGATTGTATTGCATGAACTTGTAGCCCCTGTACGTTTTATCGGAAACGGATCAATTACGGGAATTGAATGTGTAAGGATGAAACCAGGGAGGTTCGGGAAAGATGGCAGACGGGTACCGATAATTGTTGAAGGTTCCGGTTTTCAGATCAATATCAATCTTGCTATTCCAGCTGTAAGTCAATATTCTGATTTTCCATTTATTACGAAGGATGATGTTGGCATAACCGATTGGGGTACATTTATTGTTGATGCCGATACACAAATGACGACCCAGCCTGGCGTATTTGCCGGCGGAGACGTTGCAAGGGGTTCGGATGTTGTCATTACAGCGATTGCTGATGGAAAGAATGCCGCCCAATCAATCGATAAATTCCTAGGCGGGAAAGGAAAACTTAATATCGGAGAACCCATTGAAATTCCAATTAGAAACGCAGAGGAGGGAAACGCAGTTGAACATGAGCGTTTTCAGATGCGATACCTCGATATGGAGGATAGGAAAGGGAATTTTAATGAAGTTCCGCAAGGTTTTCATAAGCTAAATGCTATTGCTGAAGCCATGAGATGTTTACAGTGTCAAAAACGTTAATATATTGTAATACAATACGCTATGATAAATATCACCATAAACAACAAAACAGTCCAGGTCGAAGAAGGGCTTACCATCTTTGAAGCGGCAAAGCGCAACAACATCCTTATTCCCCATTTCTGTTACATGGAGAATGTCCATCAAATCGGTTCCTGCAGAATCTGTGTTGTTGAAGTGGAAGGGGCAAAAACCCTGATGGCTTCGTGTGTGACCGAAGTGCATGAGGGGATGAAAATCCATACCAATTCCGAAAGAGTCCGTGACGTGCGGAAAGTCATCTACGAGCTGATGCTTTCGGACCATCCCAAAGAATGTCTTAGTTGTTGGCGTAACCAGAACTGCGAATTACAGGAACTTGGAAATCTAATCCAGATTAGCGAATTCAGATACGAAGGTGCCAAATCGAAAACGATGATCGACACGTCCAGCCCTTCAATTGTTCGCGACAGTTCCAAATGTATCCTTTGCAGGCGGTGTGTCACTGTTTGCAACGATATTCAGGGTATAGGCCTGATGAATCCTCACCATCGGGGTTTCCCGACATTTATAGGACCTTCAGAAAATGAGCTTTTAGGCGAATCGAGATGCACAAATTGTGGCCAATGCGTCCTGGTATGTCCGGTTGGCGCATTAAAGGAGAAGGATTCCTCTGAAGCAGTCTGGGAGGCCCTATATGACAAGTCAAAAACAGTGATCGTCCAGGCCGCACCCGCTGTCCGTGCAGCTTTGGGTGAGGTATTTAGTTATGACCCTGGCACCCTTGTAACGGGTAAAATGGCATCTGCATTACATGAATTGGGTTTTAATTATGTTTTTGACACCAATTTTGCGGCTGATCTTACCATTATGGAAGAAGGTTCCGAATTTTTGGAAAGGATAAAAACTACTTTCACATCGAAGACAGAAAAGGCAATTTTACCCATGATTACAAGTTGCAGTCCCGGATGGATAAAATTTGTAGAACACCGATTCCCTGAACAATTGGACAATTTATCGAGCTGTAAATCTCCTCATATGATGCTGGGGGCATTGGCCAAGACTTATTTTGCCGAAAAGATAGGTGTCGATCCCAAGGACATTTTTGTGGTATCGGTCATGCCATGCACGGCCAAGAAATTTGAAATCACACGCCCCGAAATGTTCAATCACGGCCTGGCGGATGTTGATGCAGTGATCACAACTCGTGAATTGGGGAGGATGATCAAAGATGCAGGCATTGACTTCAGAAATTTACCGGATGGTACTTTTGATAGTCCCCTTGGATTTTCATCCGGTGCAGCAGATATTTTCGGAACAACCGGAGGTGTGATGGAGGCTGCTATCCGCACAGTTTATGAGTTGGTTACGGGTCGGAAACTTTCAACCGACAAATTACATATCCTGCCACTTGCCGGTTTAAGCAGAATTAAAACCGCGGATGTAAAAATCGAAAACCCGTTGCCCGAATTCTCCTACCTCGATGGGATAACGGTTAAAGTTGCCGTAACGAGCGGGTTAAAGGGAGCGGCCGAATTACTCGATGAGATCAAAAACGGTGAAAGCCCCTATCATTTTATCGAGATCATGGGCTGCCCTGGAGGTTGTATCAGCGGAGGTGGCCAGCCCCGTCCTGTCAATGATGCCATCAGGCTGAAACGGCTTCATGCCATATATAGGGAGGACGAAGGCAAACTCATCCGAAAATCGCACGAAAATCAGGATGTGATTACACTTTACCGCGAATTCCTGGGTGTACCGTTGGGACATAAGTCGCATGAACTGTTGCATACCGTTTATGCGCCGAGAAGTAAAAATTGAGAGGGGATTTAAATTCAATCATTTATTTTATTGATATTCAAAGTATTTCTCTTGTAAATATCCTCTGGTTAGGCTAAAAAAAATTATCCAATTGGAGGATATTTTATTCCCAAGTTTCAACGATTTTAAAAAGTTCTTTAGATTCTATCGTCCTTCCATTTTTAAAATCCTCTTCCGATTTATTGATCATTTTATTGAATTCATCAAATGTCATAGGATCCAATTCAATTGATGCTTTTCTATTCCGTTCGGAATGAAGCAATTGCTCAAGTTTAGTAATAATTCTTCATCCGATATCCGAAGAAACTCCTGAACAAAACTTAGTTTTCTATTTACTATATTCATATTCTTTTTATTGCAAAGGTGCAAAATATCAAAACCAAATTATTTGCCACTTTCCAGTTATGGCACACAGCTTAGAGTCTCTCATTTATTGTTCCCAAAATCTTAAAAATCCAACAGCAAAACTACTCATCTTCCTCAGCATATTTTATCATTAATTCATCTTCGATGCCAAATATGGTTAATGCCAATTTAATTCTTTCAAATTTGTCCCTATTGGAGAAGCCTGTTTCTATATAATAACTTTCATTTAATTTTGATGGACTTCTTGTTCTATTTTGTACAGGATCCTTTGTCAAACCAATCCTAGAATATAATTCTGTTGCAAAAAAAGTCTCAGGTTGCAAATCAAATAATTGTCTAAAAACTTCAAGATACAATTTTGCAACTTGATTTACTTCAAGTTTATTGTTAAAGAATACCGCAAACTCAAGTGTTTTGAATGTTGGGTCATCAGCATCAAAAATATTTACTTCATTCAAATCTGGTTTATCTTCAATTAGGATAACTGGAATTTTCCAAATTTTCAAAAATATTTCCGAAATCATCTTATTCCGTTTTTCAATTTCTGATATATCCCATTTGTCAAGCTTTGATAAATATTGATTTAGCCAAAGCTTACTATTTCTATAACCTCCGTCCTCCAGATCTCGTTTATCAATAAATGATTTATTGCCTAATTTTCCATTATTGCCAGACAAAGTTAAATTGCCAATAGTATTTAAATACTTTTCCTTTATGAAATTGAATTCGTCATTACCCAACTCAATTCTCCATTTTGGTTCAGGGTTTTGAGGAAATATGTGTTCGATTGTAATGTCATGGTTTCCTTCGATTATAACTGGCTCTTTGTTTTCAAAGTTTTCCATTCTTTCAAGGAAATATGACCTATTTTTCGATTTAATATTATAAATATCTTTCACCTTTAGGGCTTCGATTACTTCGGCATCTTTTGGAAATCGCTGCACACCAGTTCTTTGTAATAAGGATTTTTGAATCGAATTTTCATAATTTGCAATCTCAACCTTATCGTAAAGGCTCATAAATATTTTGTTAAGCGAATTTGTTCCCAAACCAACAATAAATCTTCTCCAAACGAATGATTGAATTAAATCTAAAATATTCAAGAATGTAGGTTTGTTAATGGTTGAGTTAGAATAATCATAATAAACCTTCATTAAAAACGGAAATGCAACGTTAATTTCAAGTCTGTTTATGTATTCCAATTGAAGGCGAATATCTTTATCTATTTCGTTTTTAGGGTTTAATAACTTATTGTAATGTTTTACCAATGATTTAAGGATCGAAAGATTATTCTCTAAATCTGAAAGCGTAGTGGTTGGATATTTCTCTTTAAATCCTATATAGACCTTATCTTTATTTGGGATGTTTTTATTCTCAAGAGTTAAGAAATCCCTGATAAAATCTGAAACTCGACTTACATTAAGATTTTCATCTTTTGCCAATTTCTCTATTATCTCCCAGTAATTCTGATATATCTTATTTTGATCCCTGCGATTTAGGCCCATCAAAATATAATTACGAATTAAGTCAGCCTGGGATAGTTCCAACCCTGTTGAGTTGAGGCTTTCAAAAATTCTTTGTGGGTTGTCCTTTTCCCTATCAAGAGATACCTCCACAAACATTAATTTTGATAGCCCTTTCAAAACGTATTGATAGTTTTCTTCAGTAATCCGTCCTTTGAAATAGTTAAAATTGT
>TBL_comb47_HYPODRAFT_10008970_pt1 | contig 10086 bp, 10 predicted proteins | sample TroBogypolimnion_40_FD_10682 | JGI IMG/M metagenome (IMG submission 10682)
AGTCAGGAACACGGCAGACGGACTTGTTTATTCAACTGAAAAGTTGCTCAAGGAGCAAGCTGAGTCATTCCAAGGAACAGAGAAGGAAGACGTAGAGTCTGCACTGAGCGCTCTAAAGGAAACTCTGAGTGGCACTGACACTGAAGCAATTAAGAATGCAACAGAGAAGTTGCTCACCACTAGCCAGAGTTTCAGCCAGCGTCTCTACGAGCAGGCAGCCCAGGCAAACAATGGTGAAGCTGCTCCACAAAGTAACGACGAGGACATTGTCGACGCTGAAATTGTTGAGTAATTATGAGCGACGAAATCTTCGAAAGCGATGTGGTGACTGCTGCTGAAGAGCAGGTCATCCACATCGTGGACGAGCTCGGTGAAGCACAGCGTGAGCGTGATGAATATCGCGACGCGCTGCAACATCTTCAAGCTGACTTCGAGAACTACCGTAAGCGCGTTCTGAAGTCGTCTGAAGATGCAGCTATTCGTTCTGCGGGAGACGTTGTTGTTAAGTTGCTACCGGTACTTGATGCATTTGATCTAGCCCTTGCGCACTTTTCGCAGTCAACAACAGAAGAATCAGCTGCACTTATTCAGTCACGTGCACTGCTTCTTGACACGCTTAGCAAGGACGGCCTCGAGCGTATTGACGCCGTTGGTGCAGAGTTTGATCCGCAAGTACATGACGCAGTCGCACACGTCGAAGGTGACGGAGACAATCAAGTTATTGATGAAGTGCTCCGTGCTGGATACCGCTGGAAGGGGACTGTTCTTCGCCCAGCAATGGTGAGAGTGAAGGGCTAAATGGCCGAGAGGGAGTGGTTCGATAAGGACTACTACAAGGTCCTTGGACTTACGCCAAGCGCAACTGACAAAGAAATAACGCGTGCGTACCGCAAGCTCGCTAAAGAACATCACCCCGACACCAACAAGGGTTCAGAGGATAAGTTCAAAGAAATTTCAGTTGCCTACGACGTATTAGGTGACGCCCCAAAGCGCAAAGAGTACGACAGCGTTCGAAAGATGGGACCGTCAGCTGCAGGCTTTGGTGGCCAGCAACGCGGCGGACCACAAAACTTCAACTTCTCTCAAGGCGACGTTGGCGACCTCGGAGACATCTTCGGCGGCCTTTTTGGAAATCAAGGTCGTAGGTCTCGTGCACAACGTGGCGCCGACATTGAAACCGCACTGCACATAAGTTTTCGCGACGCAGTCTTTGGGGTCACTACAACGGTCCCGCTTCCGAGCAACGACGCCTGTCACACGTGTGGCGGAAGAGGTGGCGCACCAGGTAGTGGATTCGTAACGTGTGAAACATGTCAAGGTCGTGGTGTTCTCAACAACGACCAAGGCGGATTCGGTATGTCGAGCGTTTGTCCGACGTGTCACGGCAAAGGGGGACGAATTGTTACTCCTTGTGCGAAGTGTCACGGAACTGGACGCGAGCCATCGTCACGTCGTGTGAACGTTCGCATTCCCGCTGGTGTCATCGATGGACAGAGAATTCGTCTTAAAGGCAAAGGAAACCCCGGTGCTGGCGGAGGACCTGCGGGTGACCTATTCGTTGACATTCATGTTGGAGCTGATGGATCATTTGGTCGTAAGAATCGCCACGTAACAACGACTGTAAAGATTTCGCCAATGCAAGCAATGCTTGGTGACACTGTAGAAGTACAAACACTTGACGAACCAGTGACGTTAAAAATCGCTGCAGGAACCCAGGGTGGATCAACGCTTCGAGTTCGTGGACGCGGTGTTCCAGCTGGTGGGAAGCACCCCGTTGGCGACCTTCTCGTAACAGTTGACGTTGTAATCCCAAAGAAGTTAAATAAGGAGCAACGAACACTCGTTGAAAAGCTTTCAAAATCGTTTAACGAAGAGGTAACGAATGTCTGATAGGCAGCCATCACACGCGGTCTACGTGATCTCTGTCTTCGCTGAGATTGGTGGCGTTCATCCTCAGACACTTCGTAACTACGAACGAACTGGACTACTGAATCCGCAGCGCACGAGTGGTGGATCACGCCGCTTTTCTGACGTTGACCTCGTCGCACTTCGCCGTATTCAAGAGTTGACAAATGAGGGCATCAACCTCGAAGGCGTCAAGCGAATCATGGTGCTCGAAGCCCAGCTCGAAGCAATGAAGGAAACTCTTCGCGGGATTGCAAGTGACGCCCAGGCTCAGGTCGAAGCAACACACCGTCAGTACCGGAACTGGTCCCCATTCAAAACACCATTGCTCTATTTGTTGAATCTCAGAAGCAAAACCGGGATAATTCGTAATTCTGAGTTAAATGGTGTCCGTTAGACTGGACTTTTACAAGGAGTCCTGTGCCAGCAACCGTTGTAGTTGGAACCCAGTGGGGTGATGAAGGTAAGGGGAAGCTCACTGACCTCCTCTCACGCGAAATGGACATGGTTGTTCGCTATCAAGGCGGACACAATGCCGGTCACCGAATAGTTGTTGAAGGCGAAGCATTCGCGCTCCAACTCGTTCCATCGGGAGTTCTGTACCCACACATCACACCGGTAATTGGTAACGGTGTAGTAGTCGACCCGTCTGTGCTCCTTACTGAACTCGACACACTTTCATCTAAGGGTGTTGATGTATCGCGACTTGTTGTCTCAGGTAACGCGCACCTGATCATGCCGTATCACCAAGAGATTGACCGACTCACCGAGCGCTTCCTAGGAAAGAACGCACTCGGAACAACTAAGCGCGGCATTGGGCCTGCGTACGCTGACAAGTCTTCTCGCGTTGGTCTTCGAGTGCAGGACTTACTCGACCCAAAAATCTTCCGCGAAAAACTCGAAGTTGTTCTTCATGAAAAGAATCTTCTGCTTAACAAGATCTACAACCGTCCTGCACTAAGTGCGAAAGACATTGCGGACAAATACCTTGATGAACTAGCACCTCGCGTGGCACCAATGATTGGTGACACCGTGAACATCATTCACACTGCACTAGCTGATGGCAAGCGCATCCTCCTTGAAGGGGCGCAGGCAACATTCCTTGACCTCGATCACGGAACGTATCCATTCGTTACTTCATCGAACCCAGTTGCGGGTGGTGCGTGCACAGGATCTGGACTCGGACCTCGCGACCTAACGGGCATAGTTGGAATTGCAAAGGCCTACATCACACGCGTTGGAGCAGGACCATTTCCTACAGAGCTCGACGGCGACATGGCAGAGCTACTTGTTGAGCGCGGTCACGAATACGGTACAAACACTGGTCGTAGGCGCCGCGTTGGCTGGTTCGACGCAGTAATGGCTCGACAAGCCGCACGCCTTAATTCACTTACTGAAATTGCTCTTACAAAGATGGACGTTCTCGACACGCTGGATGAAATCAAAGTGTGCGTTGCCTACGAAGCTGACGGTGTCCGTTACGACTTCCCTCCATACCACCAGTCGATTCTGCATAAGGTAACTCCTATTTACGAAACACTCCCAGGATGGAAGACCGACATCACGACTTCAACTAAGTACTCAGATCTTCCAGTTAATGCACAGAAGTACGTGAAGTTTCTTGAAGAGACCACTGGCGTGACCATCTCAGTTGTTGGAGTTGGCCCCGGCCGAGAGCAGTTCGTTAAGCCGTCGTGAGTCGCTGCGTAGTCGTTGGCTCAGGCGCTCGCGAACACGCACTTGCGTGGGGACTTTCTAAATCTGCAGAAGTAATCGTCACCCCCGGTAACGCTGGCATCGCTGCACACGGCATTACTTGTGTTGACACACCGCCAACCGAGCTCGATGCAGATCTCTTTGTCATTGGACCAGAGCAACCACTTGTTGATGGGCTCGCAACGAAGCTTCGCGCTCAAGGAAAAACCGTCGTGGGCCCCGGTGAAGATGGTGCGCAGCTCGAGGGATCAAAAGCATTTATGAAAGATTTCCTAAAAGCTGCATCGGTGCCAACGGCACAGTACGGAACGTTCAGCAATACAACTGATGCAATTACTTTTTTAAAAACAATGTCAGCACCGTACGTAATTAAAACTGACGGACTCGCAGCTGGAAAAGGTGTGCTCGTAACGAATGACTTCGACGAGGCGTGTCGCGACATCGAAGAAAAACTAAGTGGAGAAGCATTCGGTGATGCGGGCACAACAGTAATTATTGAAGAGGGGCTCGACGGAGAAGAGTGCTCGCTAATTGTTTTATGTGACGGCACGAACGTTGTACCACTCGTCCCAGCCCAAGACTTTAAACGTGTTGGTGACAACAACCAAGGAGCGAACACCGGTGGCATGGGTGCGTATGCGCCAATGATTGCAATGAGTGACGACCTCGTCGCTGTTGTAATGAAAACAATCATTGCTCCGACTGTTGTCGAGCTTAAGAAACGTGGGATTGACTTTCGAGGTGTGCTGTACGCCGGAGTGATGCTCACATCTAAAGGCCCAAAATTGCTCGAGTACAACGTTCGATTCGGCGACCCTGAAACTGAAGTTCTTGTCCCGCTGTACGGAGAGCGTATTTTTGAACTTTTAAAAAAGACCGGTGACGGGGAGCTCGCTGGTGTCGCAGAAAGGTCTTCAGGTAACGCCGTGACGGTTGTTCTTGCTGCCGAAGGCTATCCACAGAACCCTAGAAAAGGTGACCTTATTAGTGGTCTTGGTGACAATGGTCAGCTCGCATCTGCAATTGAAGGTGTGACGGTATTTCACGCTGGAACCACCAAAAACGAGTCAGGGGCATTTATTACCGCTGGCGGAAGAGTGTTTGCAGTAACCGGTGTAGGGCCTTCAATGAATGAAGCACGAAGTCGTGCGTACGAGGCCGCATCGCTCATAACCTTTAAGGGGAAAGTCATGCGAAGTGACATTGCCCTTGCCGTGGTCTAAAGGAGACAAATGATTCCGAGGTACTCACCAAAGGATGTTGCGGCACTATTTAGTGACGAGAACCGCTTCAACACAATGCTCGAGGTTGAGCTGCTCGCCGCAGAGGGACTCGCCGCAGAGGGCGTGATTCCAAAAGATGAAGTCGCTAAGTTACGCTCACGTCGTCCAGTAATCGACGCTGAATTTGTCAAGGAAGTTGACGAGCGCGAACTCATCACCAATCACGACACTGCAGCCTTTGTTGATCTCGTTCAGGTAAAAATTGGAATGCCAGAAGGCGCGTGGATTCACTACGGCCTTACGTCGTCTGATGTTGTTGATACTGCGCTCTGTCACACGATTACTCGTGCAATGGACATTGTCATTACAGAAGCGACAGCGCTGCGTGATGCGCTCACTGCTCGTGCCAAAGAATCTGTGGACATGCCAATCACCGGTCGCACTCACGGCATGCACGCTGAGCCAACAACCTATGGCGCGAAGTTTGCTCTTTTCGCATTGCAAGTACAACGTGACATTGAGCGAGCAAAGAATGCACGCACTGCAATTGCCGTTGGAAAACTTTCTGGAGCAGTTGGAACATATTCGAACATTGATCCAAAAGTTGAAGCGTACGTCTGCGAAAAACTAGGCCTAAGCCCAGTGCCTGCGACACAAGTCATTGCGAGAGACCGACACGCAGAAGTTCTCTACGCCTGTGCTGCACTTGGAACTTCAATGGAGCAGTTCGCCCTAGAAGTTCGCCACCTTGCGCGCACTGAAGTTGGTGAAGCCTCTGAGCCGTTTGGTAAGGGGCAAAAGGGCTCTTCAGCTATGCCGCACAAGCGCAACCCTGTGCTGTCAGAGCGCCTCTGCGGGCTTGCCCGAGTGCTTCGTGGCTACCTGCAGGCCGGACTTGAAGACGTTGCTCTGTGGCACGAAAGAGACATTTCTCACTCAAGTGTTGAGCGCATTGTTATGCCTGACGCATTGCAGCTCACTGTGTACATGTTGCGTAAAGCAACAGGGCTCGCAAGTGGTCTTGTGCTCAATCCAGAACGTGCGCTTGAAAACCTGAATGTGAATTCACTCGGTCTCGTATTCTCGCAGTCAGTGTTGCTCGCACTCGTTGACTCAGGTATGTCACGAGATGATGCGTACCGCATTGTTCAAGCCGCCGCGAGCAAGGCTGGCGAAACGCGGACTAATTTCCGAGACATTATTGAAGCGGACCCCGCAGTGAAGTTGTCTAAGGAAGTGATTGCAAACGCATTTGATGCGCAACGCTTGCTGGCACACCGCGCACGATTCGTTGATGCACTTACGTGGGCCAAGTGAGCGAAATAACACCTCAACACATCTATTCGGGCAAAGTCCGAGATCTTTACGAAGTTGATGCACAGCACCTACTAATGGTTGCGTCTGATCGACTAAGTGCATTTGATGTTGTTATGAACGAGACAATCGAGAACAAGGGTCGAGTTCTTACTGGAATTACTAATTACTGGTTACGTGAGTTTTCCGACTCCACTCCAATGGCTCTTATTTCATGTGACACAGAAGTTATTGAGAGAACTCTTCCTGGGTTTATAAATAAAACCGAGTGGCATGGTCGGACAATGCTTGTGCGCAAGGCTGAAATGATTCCACTTGAATGCATTGTTCGCGGAAGACTCGCGGGCCAAGCCTACGATGAGTACCTGGTTTCGGGCAAGGTCCACAACATGACTGCCCCCAAGGGGATGGCGCTTACTGACGCATTCCCAAGCCCGATGTTCACCCCTTCGACGAAGGCCGACGAAGGCCATGACATCAATATTGATTTAGATACTGCAGCTTCCATTGTTGGTGAGGAGCTCCTTCAAAAGGCGCAGTCAATATGCCTTGACTTATTTTCTAAGGCCAGCGCAAGGCTCGAGGCTTCAGGGCTTACGTTGGCTGATACGAAATTCGAACTCGGGTTTGTCGACGGGGAACTAGTTGTCTGTGATGAAGTGCTCACGCCTGACTCGTCTCGAATTTGGCCGAGTGATCAAGTACGTTCAGGCGAGACGCCACCGTCATTTGATAAACAGCCTTTCAGAGACTGGCTTAGTGAACAGTCTTGGGACAGAACTCCGCCACCTCCAGCCGTTCCAGAGAGCATTCTCGACATCACTTCGAAGAGATATGTTGCGGCGTACGAAAAAGTGACCGGAAGATTGCTCCGCGACTGGTACGGTGCGTAGCAATGAAATACGCAATCATCGTCGACGTCACTCTTCGCCAAGGCATCTCCGACCCAGAAGGTGCAACCATTGAACGAGCGCTGCCCGCGCTCGGCTTTACAGGAGTGAGCGATGTTCGCGCCGGTAAGTCGTTCCGACTTAATGTTGAAGCAGATAATGAAGCTGGCGCATTAGAAAAAGCGACTGCTCTTGCGCAACGACTCCTCTCAAACCCAGTCATTGAAGATTCACGCGCGCGCCTAAGCGCAGAGGGATAACTATGTCGCGCATTGGCGTTGTTGTTTTCCCAGGATCAAACTGCGAATATGACGCTGCTTCTGCGGTTACACAACTCGGCGCCACTGCAGAGTTTGTTTGGCACGGACAAGACAACGTTGATGGATTTGATGGCATCATTCTTCCTGGTGGCTTCGCTCACGGCGACTACCTGCGCCCAGGAGCGCTTGCTCGTTTTTCTCCAGTGATGAATGCGGTTGCAAACTTTGCCAACGCTGGTGGTGCGGTGCTTGGAATTTGCAATGGATTTCAGGTGTTAACTGAAGCTGGGCTGCTTCCAGGGGCCCTACAAAAGAACCGCGGCCTTACGTTTCTGTGTCACCCAACAACACTGATTGTTGAATCAACTAGGTCTGTCTTGACGCTGAAGGCAACCAAGGGCCAAGAGCTCAGTATTCCCATTAATCACTTCTCAGGTTCCTACACCTGTGATGACAAGACGTACGAAGAACTCGTGGCAAATGATCAAATAGTTCTTCGCTATAAAGAGAACCCGAATGGTTCGCGTGATGACATCGCAGGAGTTTCGAATCTTGCGGGCAATGTTGTTGGCCTCATGCCACACCCTGAGCGTGCGATGTCACTGCTACTTGGAAGTGCTGACGGTCAAGTACTGCTGTCGAGCTTTGTAAGTAAAACTCTTAGCGTTCGCTAGTTCTTTGCGCGGCTAATGCCAGCGGCCTTAAGAACATCTGCACTTACGCCCATTTCACGAAACGCTGCGTAGCTAATTCCGTTGCGCTTGGCGTAGGACCTAGCAATCTTGACGAAGTCCTTTTCAACTGATGCAAGGTCAACTCGAGCATTGAGTCGTTCTCTTTCAGCAACGAGGTCAAAGCGCTTCTGCGTGAGTTCCAAACGCTGCACGGCGCCGGCATTAACGATTTCTTTGTCGAGCCTGACAATCTGCATGCTTATTGATTCGGGGGTGCGCTTGCGTCCGCGCTTACCCTTGCCAGCGACTATTGCCTCTAAGTACCTATTGATTATTCGTGATTCATTTCTTCCAACCGCCAGTTTCTCTTTGTGTTCATTGGTCATTATCCGCTTCGTCGTTGATTTCTTCTGGGTAGGCATGGGGGGATCCTTTTGTAATAAGACACTTACTTCTTCAACAACACAACTGTCGAGACAGAGGATGTTAAAGACTTAAAACGACTACATATGCGCACTAAATCACTTCAAATTGAATTCAATCATGTTGAGGTTATTTTTTGTTATCCAATTGAATGACATAAAGACTTATTTCTAAAGAATTAATTTCTTCACTATTTATCAAGTTGTTATCGAAAATAATTGTCATGTCGCATCTAATGACGAGTAGTTTGGAGGCGTGAGTAGCGCACCTGAGTCCTTGCACCGAGCCCTAGGGCTCACCGACTCTGAGTTTGAAGACATCAAGTCTGTCCTCGGACGCGAACCAAATCACCTCGAACTAGCTCTCTATGGCGTTATGTGGAGTGAACACTGCTCGTATAAGTCATCACGTATTCACTTGAAACGACTTCCTTCAAAAGGTGATCATGTTCTTGTTGGACCTGGTGAAGGCGCTGGAGTAATTGATGCTGGAGACGGTATTGGGGTTGCAATTCGAATTGAAAGCCATAACCATCCATCTGCAATCGAGCCGTATCAGGGTGCGGCAACTGGTGTGGGTGGCATTTTGCGTGACGTGTTTTCAATGGGCGCACGACCACTCGCGGTCATGGACCCACTCTTTTTTGGTGAACTCACCGATGCTCGCCAGCGCTGGCTAGTTGAAGGTGTTGTTTCTGGAGTCTCTGGGTACGGCAACTCAGTAGGTGTTCCAAACATTGGCGGAGAGCTCACCTTTGATGATTGCTACGCATCAAACCCGCTCGTGAATGTTCTCTGTGTTGGCGCACTGCCAAAGGACCGACTCGTACTTGGCATTGCATCTGGAGTTGGCAACTACGCAGTACTGCTCGGATCTTCAACTGGTCGTGATGGCATTGGTGGCGTATCTGTTCTCGCGTCTGCTGGATTCCAAGGCGATGACGGTGCTGCGTCACTTGATGACGCGAAGCGCCCAAGCGTCCAAGTTGGTGACCCCTACGAAGAAAAGCGACTCATCGAAGCTTGTCTAGAACTACTTGATCAAAAACTCGTTGTTGGCATTCAAGACCTCGGTGGTGCTGGACTCGTTTGCGCCACTAGTGAAACCGCTGCGAAGGGTGGTGTTGGACTCGATGTCAACATCAACGCAGTTCCTCAGCGCGAAGCGGGAATGGTGTCATGGGAAATCATGACTTCAGAAAGTCAAGAGCGCATGCTCGCAATTGTGACTCCTGAAGACTGGCCAGCGGTTGAGGCACTCTGCAAGAAATGGGAAGTCAGGGCCAACGTTGTGGCTCACGTTGTTGAACCGTCAAAGGACAAGGACGGAAACCTTGTAGGCATGCTTCGCATTCGAGACGGCTTTGACGGCGAAGTGCTCGGTGAAGTCCCTGCGAAGTCACTCGCGGATCAGGCCCCTCTCTACAACCGTCCCATGCAGCGTCCAGCAAACCTTGACGCGATTCAAAAAGATGACCCGACACTTGACGAACCAGTTGGTTCACCAAACGAAGACTTACTCGATCTTCTTATTGATCCAGCATGGGTGTATCGTCAGTACGACTCACAGCTCTTCTTAAATACTGTTGTTGGACCAGGAAGAGACGCAGCACTGCTTCGTCTTGCTGGCCCCGGTCTTCCTGCGTCAAACCGAGGCATTGCACTTTCAACTGATTCAAACC
>TBL_comb47_HYPODRAFT_10008971_pt1 | contig 10085 bp, 9 predicted proteins | sample TroBogypolimnion_40_FD_10682 | JGI IMG/M metagenome (IMG submission 10682)
ATATCCACTACTACAACCATGATCGAATCAAACAAAAACTCAAGGGATTAAGCCCAGTGCAATACCGTACTCAATCCCTTCTGGTAACCTAATCAAACTGTCCAACTTTTGTGGGTCAGTTCAGAGGAGTCCTTTTTTATTTACGCTCTAAAGTAATAAAGTTGAAGGAGATTTCTCCTTCTGATCCTGGGGTGCGCTCAACCTCATTCCAGCCCGAGGGATTAGGAACTTCAAAAAAGGTATCGCCGCGATCTATGTCTAGATCAATTTCCGTGATGTACAGGCGATCTGCTTTATCGAAAGCCTGTTTAAATAACTGCTCTCCGCCAATCACAAAAACCCGTGGAAATTCACTAAGGGTATTTAAGGCTGCATCTAATGAATGAACCACTTCAGCGCCAGCGAGCTGGAGATCAACATTGCGACTGACTACGATATTTCGTCTACCGGGAAGTGGGCGACCAATCGATTCCCAAGTCTTGCGACCCATGATGACCGGATGTCCCATGGTGACGCGTTTAAAGAATTGAAGATCAGCGGAGATTTTCCATGGCATCTGGTTGTCACGACCAATCACATGATTGCGTGAGCGGGCTACGATCATGGAGATGGCTGGTTGAGTCATAGTCTTAATTTCTATTAGATTGCTACAGGGGCTTTAATACCCGGGTGTGATTCATATCCTGCAATCTCAAAATCTTCGTACTCATAATCAAATAAAGAATCTGGCTTACGAAGAATATTCAGTTTAGGCAATGGATAGAAATCGCGTGACAACTGTAAGTCTACTTGTTCTAAATGATTGCTATAGAGGTGGCAATCTCCACCTGTCCAAACAAAATCCCCAACCTCTAAATTGCATTGTTGGGCAACCATATGAGTCAGTAGCGCATAGCTAGCAATATTAAAAGGTACGCCGAGGAAGATATCAGCACTACGTTGATAGAGTTGGCAGGATAGCTTTCCTTCGGCTACGTAAAACTGAAAGAAAGCATGGCATGGAGCTAAAGCCATGCGCGGAATATCGGCCACATTCCACGCTGACACAATGATGCGACGAGAGTCAGGGTTTTTTTTGATAGTTTCGACGATCTCAGAGATCTGATCAATGTGTTGACCGTTAGGCGCTGGCCATGAGCGCCACTGATATCCGTAGATAGGGCCTAAATCACCATCTGGGGCTGCCCATTCATTCCAAATGGATACTCCACGTTCTTTAAGCCAGTTATTGTCAGTGCTACCTTTAAGAAACCAGAGTAATTCCAGAATGATCGATTTAAGGTGTAGCTTTTTAGTCGTCACCATGGGAAATCCATCGGCAAGATGAAAGCGCATTTGGTGGCCAAATATGGAGATTGTTCCTGTGCCAGTCCTGTCAGACTTTTGAACTCCTTTGGTAAGAACTTCCTTCATCAGGTCGTGATATTGGCGCATATGAGTTCGTGGCTAGTTATTTGAGTAGTGTTGAGTATAGATAAAACTTATTCAGAAGTTTGAGTACCCACTCCCAGTGCTTTATGAAGCTTTGGAGAAGTAGTGGTGTACTGCAGTTGAATTTGTTTTTCAGGTTGAAGGTATTGCGCTGCTGCAAATGCGGCTAATGCAGCTTCATGGAACCCAGACAAAATGAGTTTCTTTTTGCCGGGATAAATATTAATATCCCCAACCGCATAAATCCCTGGAATATTGGTTTGAAAATTCGCGGTATCCACAGCAATTTGTTTGCGATCAATATCTAGACCCCATTCGGAAATTGGTCCTAGTTTTGGAGAGAGGCCATAAAAAATTAATAGGTCATCAGCAGGAATCTTGGTAACTTCGCCATCAATGTTGGTACATGCAATTTCACTCAATTGCTCATCATGCACTTCATAGTCTGTAATTTGACCAATCATTAATTCCATCTCATGATTGGCGCAGAGCTCACGCATTTTGGCAATGGACTTTGGTGCGGCTTTGAAGTCATCCCTGCGATGAATTAAAGTCACGCTAGCAGCTTTACCAGCTAAATGAATTGCCCAGTCTAGAGCTGCATCGCCGCCTCCGCAAATTACTATGCGCTTACCGAAGAATCGTTCGGGATGTTTAACGCGATAAAAAAGATGCTTATCTAAGAGCGCTTCAATGCCATCAAGATTAATCTTACGAGGTTGAAATGCACCAACCCCCGCGGCAATAAATATAGTCTTACTAAGAAAGTATTGATCTTGTGAGGTGCTGACGAGAAAGCGACCATCACTTTGTTGAGCGAGTTCTTTTACCTCTTGCGATAAATGAAACTGGGGTGCAAAGGGTGCAATTTGCTTAAGAAGGTTATTAACTAACTCACGCCCAGTGCACACGGGTACAGCAGGAATATCGTAGATAGGTTTATCTGGGTACAGTTCAATGCATTGCCCGCCAACTTGAGGCAGCGAGTCAATGACATGGGCTTTAATTTCTAAGAGGCCAAGTTCAAAAACTTGAAAGAGGCCCACTGGACCGGCACCAATAATGAGGGCATCGGTTTCAATGGGCGCGTGCAAAGGGAGTTCTCTTGATGCTAAGTAATGAGGGGATTACTTAATCAATTCACCTAATTTATTTTTAACGTCTTTCCACTCTTCTGCTTCAGGCATTGCAGCCTTAGATTTGGTGATGGAGGTCCAGTTTGGCGAGAGTTCTGCATTCAACTTAATGAAATCTTGTTGGTCACTAGGAACATCATCCTCTGCGTAAATGGCATTGACTGGACATTCGGGAACGCACACTGCGCAGTCGATACATTCGTCCGGATCAATAACGAGGAAATTTGGACCCTCGCGAAAGCAGTCAACAGGGCAGACATCTACACAGTCTGTGTACTTGCAACGGATGCAGGATTCGGTAACAACGTAAGTCATGATGTTTTAGGTTTAAATGCCCAGGGTGAATGGGCTAACAAGTTATAAAAACACAATTTTAGCTGAAATAGCCTGTTTTTCAGGCAAAAAGGTCAATTTACTTCAGGTAAAGTTACTTGTATGACTATAAGCCCCAACTCTCACCCCACCCACGCCACAACTGCTAAACCTAAGATTTTGGTTGCTAGAGCTATTTTTCCTGAAGCTTTAGCCAAATTGGAGGAGGACTTTGAGGTTCGATCCAACCAGGCCGATCAGATTTTGAGCTCAGAAGAGCTTAAGAAAGCGCTATCGGAGGTGGTGGGCGCCCTAGTTACTGGTAGCGAGCGGATTGATGCTCTAGCCTTGGCTAATGCTCAGAATTTGAAGGTGATATCCAATATTTCTGTTGGATACAATAATTTTGACGTACCAGCAATGACTGTTGCTGGTGTGATGGCCACCAATACCCCAGATGTTCTTACGGACACCACTGCGGATTTTGGTTTTGCTTTATTAATGGCTACCGCTCGTCGTATTACCGAGTCTGAGCATTGGGTTCGTGCGGGTAAATGGGCTCAATGGTCCATTATTAATAATCCCCTTGGCATGGACTTGCACCACAGTACTCTTGGAATTATTGGCATGGGTCGAATTGGTCAGGGTATTGCTAAACGAGCCTTAGGTTTTGGTATGAACGTGATTTATCACAATCGCAGCCGCTTATCTGAGGCTGACGAAAAGGCTTGTGGCGCTACTTATGTTTCCAAAGAAGAATTGCTAAAGACTGCTGATCATGTGGTCTTGGTCTTACCATACACCCCGGAAAATCATCACACCATTGGTGCAAAAGAGATTGGCTTGATGAAGTCCACGGCGACCTTGATCAATATTGCACGAGGTGGAATTGTTGATGATTTGGCTTTGGCTCAAGCGCTCAAGACTGGAAAGATCTTTGCCGCAGGCTTGGATGTATTCGAGGGTGAGCCAAAAGTTATCCCAGAATTGCTTGAATTAAGTAATGTTGTATTAGCCCCCCATATTGCAAGTGCCACGGAAAAAACACGCAGAGCAATGGTAGATTTGGCGATTGAAAATTTACGCGCGGCTATTGGCGGCAAGCGACCACCAAGCTTAATTAATGCTGAAGTAATTCGGTCTTAAGTTATTTGACGAGACTTCCATGCTCAAGACCGATAAAGCAAATTACTCTGTTTCGATTTCTTCGGGCAGTTCCCTGAGGGCCAATTCAATTCCACCGAATTTAGCTGCTACCCAGTTATAAACTTTACAAGCAATCCAAAGTAAAGCAAAACCCAGTAATGCATTCAGAATTAGAGCTGAAAGAACTGTGAATCCTGGAATGGCGCCATCTCTAATGAAGGCTACAAACAAAGCTAACAGGACAATTGGAACAGAAAAACATAGGTAAACCAAAACCAGAGTTTTAGCTGTATGCATTGGATCTAGGAAGACAATTTCTTTTTTGGTTAATTTCATAATGGAGCAATCTTAAAGCAGTCCTTCGAAAAGCGCCACATCTACCCATTCCCCGGCTGATACATTGCCTTGATCATGATTCAAAATCATAAAACAATTGGCCTCACTCATTGAGCGTAAAATCCCGGCACCTTGGCTACCTGTTGTTCTTACCGTTGGCTTGCCATCTTTATCTCGCCCCAAAATGGCGCGCTGAAATTCAGTGCGCCCCGCTCTTTTTCGAATGGGGTCTTGTGCGATTGCTTGGGTTAATGGGGGTGTTGTTTGAGAGGCGCCATTGAGCTGTAAAAGCGCTGAGCGTACAAACTGATAGAAAGTCACCATCACTGCAACTGGATTGCCGGGAAGGCCAAAGAACAAAGTCCTGTGTGAGCAAGATTGTCCGGGTACGGGTTTTAGCGTCCCAAAAGCCATAGGTCTGCCTGGTCGCATGGCAATTTTCCAGAAGCCGACATCGCCTAGATCTTGCATGGTCTGTTTTGTATGGTCAGCCTCGCCGACCGATACGCCACCAGAGCAAATTAATACATCAGCCACTTTAGCGGCTTCGTAAAAAGCCTGCTTTAAGGCGCTAGGCTCATCACACACTATGCCGCAATCGATGATTTCTAAATTCAGGCGATTCAATAATCCCATCAGACTGTAGCGGTTGCTGTCATAAATACTGCCCACTTCCAACTTTTGTCCAAGTGGGCATAACTCATCCCCAGATGAGAGGATAGCCACTTTTAATCTGCGACGAATTTTGAGTTTAGCAATTCCTAAGGAGGCAGCCAAGCCGAGATCGGATGGACGCAGAATGCGACCAGCTGAAATCGCGGCCTTTCCTTTTTCGAGATCTTCACCGCGCAGACGACGATTGTCGCCGCTCTTTAATAGGATCCGTTTAAACTCAATTGCTGGCTTGTCGTTGAGGGTAAGTTCAGTTGTGAATTCTTGTGGAACGACAGTGTCCAGTCCTTGGGGCATCAGCGCACCAGTCATAATCTTGAGGCATTCCCCTGACTCAACCTTGCCATCGAAGGGTTTACCTGCATAGGCTACCCCAATGACTTGCATAGTAATAGTGTCAGCATTTCCATTAAGACATTTGCCATTAAAGGCATAACCATCCATGGCGGAATTATCGGCTGCGGGAACATCAATTGGTGAGAGTAAATCTTCTGCCAGTATTCGATCGATTGCCTGGTCTAAGGGGATACTCTCTGTATCGTGAGAAACGTTGATTTTTTCTGATTCTTGAATCAACTCATTCACTAGACCTGCTATCGCTTCACGCGCGTCATCAACATGCAAAGAGGTGCTTAGCAAGATGGGGTCTCTGGGCGATTGGATCATTGCACTACCTCTTCTAAAGCTTTTAGTTCTTCTGGCGTGTTCACATTCGTAAAAGCTAGCTCGTCTTCAAAGATGACGCTACCTGCACGTAGACTCTTAAACCAACGATCAATCTTCAAATCCCCATTTTTTAGAAATGTATTTAAAGAGTTTTCTAGATCACTGCGCATGAGACAAAAAACAGGTTGAGACCAAGTCTTTCCACTGGGGTCTTTTGTAGAGGCAAAAACAAGCTGTAACTTTTCTTGCTCTAGCTTGAGGGCAAGAAGCCTTGCTAAATCTGTTGGTAATAAAGGTGTGTCACAGGGGGAGGTTAGCAAGTAAGGTGTCTTGCAGTTTTTAAGTCCCACTGCGAATCCAGCCAGGGGTCCAGAAAAATCTGGCGTTTCATCAATGGTTACTGGGTACCCATATACGGAGTACTTGGTAATACTGCGATTTGCATTAATGATTATCTTGCTAACTTGAGGCGAAAGACGAGAAATGACCGATTCAATTAAAGGTTTTCCACAAAAAGGAATGAGCCCTTTATCAACTCCGCCCATGCGCTGTGCACGCCCACCTGCCAAAATAAGTCCGGTGATTTGATCTGCTGAAATCATTAGCCGCCGATGTAAGACATCTCAACCTTACGATTGCTAGATGACGTATTGGTTATTTGAGAGCCCCGAATTTCAGAATAGTGATCATCGCGTTTTGACCAAGTACCCATGATGGCGTTGGTAATTTCCAAATCACTTTTTCCAGAGCGAAGTAAGGTCTTGAAGTCGTAACCTTCGCTCGCAAATAAACAAAGATACATTTGTCCATCAGTTGAGATCCGTGCTCGACTGCATTCCTGACAAAAGGCTTGAGTAACACTAGAAATAACACCGATCTCGCCAGAGTCATCGGTGTAGCGCCAACGTTTTGCAACCTCACCAGCATAGTTCGCATGAATGGGTTCAAGTGGAAAGACTTCTTCATTCACTTTTGCAATAACTTCCTTGGAAGGTAGTACTTGCTCCATATTCCAGCCATTGGAGCTACCAACATCCATAAACTCAATGAAGCGCAGTATGACTCCAGTGCCCTTGAAATATTTAGCCATCGGTAAAATTTCTTGGTCATTCGTGCCTTTTTTGACCACCATATTGACTTTGATGTTGGTGAACCCCGCTTCTTGAGCAGCCTTGATTCCGTCCAGCACATCAGTTACTGGAAAATCAACCCCATTCATTTTTTGGAAAATAACGTCACTAAGACCATCAAGACTTATCGTGAGCCTTTGTAAGCCCGCCAACTTCAATGTGGCTGCTTTCTTTCTTAAAAGGCTTCCGTTAGTTGTTAGCGTCAACTCTAAAGGCTGCCCAGATGGTGTATGAATTTTTGCAAGCATCTCAATTAAGGCTTCGATGTTTTTACGCAATAAGGGCTCGCCACCAGTGAGGCGAATTTTTTCGACGCCAATACTAGAAAAGATATTAGTTAATCTCGTAATCTCTTCAAAGGTGAGTAAATCTTTATGTGAGAGATATGGGTAGTCGTTATCAAAAATCTCTTTTGGCATGCAGTAAGTGCAGCGAAAATTACAGCGATCTGTGACGGAGATGCGTAAGTCACGTATGGCGCGTCCACGAGAATCCGATATGGAATGAGGGCCTTCTACAAGTTGTATTGGAATGGCCGGTGCTAGACCTTTGCCTTCATTAATTCGAATGGGGATGACTTTTTCAACCATATATGAATTATGGCTGTGAAATGGTGTTTCTGCCAAACCGCCAAATATCCTTATGGGACAAGTGGCGATCTGGAGAAATAGCGTTTAAAGCGTTTTTTCTTGGCCGCCGGTTTCAACTAAAACCATTGGGCCATCAGGCAGACTCGCAGTTGGTTTAGGCGCTCTACCTAAGTTAACTGTTGTTGGCTCAGCTTGAATCTGATTCTGGGCTTCTGCATGCTTGCTGGAGTCTGTAGCTACCCAAACCATGCCTGCTGATTCCACCACGCTATGCAAAGGAGTTTCTTCAAGCGCCTTAAAGGCAACCTTTGGAAGCTCTGGCATTGGCTTGGCGATTTCTTGAATCGCTGGAGCTGCTGGAGCAATAGGGGTAACAGCGGTAGTAGCAGGTGCTGGATTGATTTCAGAAGCAGTTCTTGCGGGACGGTTATTTTGACGGGGCGCACGAGGAGCTCTTTCAGCGCGCTCTTTTACTTCGCCTTGAGCGGCTTCAGTATTTACGACTTGTGTCGAGTCTAAGGGGGTCACACTTGTAGATTCAGCGGCAACTCTAATAGGCGTATCTGAAACAGGCGCTAAAGGTAAAGTTGTTGCTGCTGTATCTATATTCGCCGCATCTAACCCTGCTTCACTGGCATTCTCAGAGCGTTCGCCACGTTGACCACGACCACGACCACGACGATTGCGACCACGACCACGACGTTCTTCCCCATCCGCGCTTGGAGCAACTTCTGCGCCTGGTGTAGCTTCAGTTGCTGGCGTTATAGCAGCTTGGTTGCGGTTAGCTTCTTGACGCTCTGGCTTTGGACCGTTTTGATTGCGGTTGCGGTTGCTGTTGCGGTTGCCATTGCGGTTGTTGTTATTTGCCTCTGTATTTGCACCTTCGTCTGCATTTGCAGCTGGACGCTCAATACGCTCGCCAGTACGCTCACCGCGACGTCCGCGATTGCGATTGCGATCGTTGTTGCGGTTGGCTGGGTTGCGACCGCGTGGATTACTTGGCTCTGGTTTTATTTCTGGCGTTGCTGGGGAGAACAGCTTCTTAATAAACGCAAAGAATCCGCCTGAACTTTCAGTCTTTGTTTTATCAGCGCGAGGTGGGCGCGGTTGACTTACAGGAGCGGGTTGATTAGGAGTGATCCCTTTCACAGCTGCTTCTGGGCGTACTTTCACGTCTGCATCTTTGCGACTAACAGTAGTGTCAGTCTCGAGTTCTCGAGCAGCCTCTTCAGCCATTACATAGCTCGCCTTTTGATCATCAAGACGTGGGTCATCATGACGTAGGCGCTCAAGTTTGTAATGAGGTGTTTCTAAATGCTTGTTAGGAATCATCAAAACATTGACTTTGAAACGGCTTTCAATCTTGATGACTTCAGGACGCTTCTCATTCAATAAGAATGCAGCCACTTCAACCGGTACTTGAGTATGAATCGCCGCCGTGTTCTCTTTCATTGCTTCTTCTTGGATGATGCGCAAGACTTGCAATGCAGAAGACTCTGTATCGCGAATATGGCCGGTGCCGTTACAACGCGGGCAAGTGACATGGCTACCTTCAGAGAGGGCAGGTCGCAAACGTTGGCGTGACATTTCCATCAAGCCAAACTTAGAAATTTTGCCCATTTGAACGCGGGCGCGGTCATGACGTAAGGCATCACGTAAGCGATTCTCAACGTCTTTTTGAGCTTTGCTCGACTCCATGTCGATGAAGTCGATAACGATCAAACCACCCAAGTCACGTAAACGTGCTTGACGAGCAATTTCATCGGCCGCCTCTAAGTTTGTGCGAGTAGCGGTCTCTTCAATGTCTGATCCGCGAGTTGCGCGTGCTGAGTTCACGTCAACTGAAACCAAGGCTTCAGTATGGTCAATCACGATCGCGCCGCCAGAAGGTAGCGGTACCGTGCGTGAATACGCGGTTTCGATCTGATGTTCAATTTGGAATCGTGAGAACAATGGGACATCGTCGTGATAACGCTTAACCCTTGGAAGGTTATCGGGCATCACAACAGACATAAATGCCTGGGCTTGTTCAAAAATATCATCGGTATCGATGAGGATCTCACCAATATCTGGCTGGAAGTAGTCACGAATCGCCCGAATAACCAAGCTGGACTCAAGATAGATCAACAAAGGTGCAGAGTTGCCTTTAGCGGCTTCATCAATCGCCTTCCATAATTGCATGAGATAGCTTAAATCCCACTGCAATTCAGTAGAGTCACGGCCAATGCCGGCTGTACGAGCAATGATGCTCATACCTTCGGCTACTTCTAATTGAGCCATGGCTTCGCGGAGTTCTTGACGATCTTCGCCTTCAATACGGCGAGATACGCCTCCACCACGTGGATTGTTTGGCATTAAAACCAAATAACGACCAGCTAAAGAGACAAACGAGGTTAAGGCTGCGCCTTTTTGGCCACGCTCTTCCTTTTCTACTTGAACAATGATTTCTTGACCTTCGCGTAGAGCGTCCTTAATGGATGCATTACGAACGTCGATGCCTTCTTTGAAATAAGTACGGGCTACTTCCTTAAATGGCAAGAAACCGTGGCGTTCTTCGCCGTAATTTACAAAGCAGGCTTCAAGCGATGGCTCGATGCGAGTAATAACACCTTTGTAAATGTTGCCTTTGCGTTGTTCGCGACCGGCAGCTTCAATATCAATATCTA
>TBL_comb47_HYPODRAFT_10008973_pt1 | contig 10084 bp, 8 predicted proteins | sample TroBogypolimnion_40_FD_10682 | JGI IMG/M metagenome (IMG submission 10682)
TGTTTTGACCCGACTTGCAGCATCTTTTTTAAATACATAATCAAGCTCTGCTGACGGCAGTGCCATTTAATAAACTTGTATAAATTATTACACATTAGCTAGCCGAAACAATAATTTCGTTCAGTTTCATATAACCCGAGAACCCTACATTCACATAAATATAACTTCCGTTCGCATAACTATTAATGTATGCAGTATTCAGCTTGAAGAAGTACTTGGCGCTTCCGGATAACGGTGTTCCATTACCACACCCATCACCTGAAGTCCAAGCATCCAGACCATTCCACCAAGTGCTAGTTGTTAGCCCATTTGATGAATCTACCCACTGCACATACATAGATGAAATTGTGGCATGTGAAGCTGCAGTGGTACCAAGCGTTAATGCAAACGTTGTAATGGGTGCAGTAACATCTATACGGAGCAATAGTTGTTTCACAGATGGTGAGGATGGAAGTGACGAACTTCCAGAAGGAAGAATGTATGTTCCAGCAAGTGCCGAATGCTGGTCGGATGAAAACACACAACCGGCATTTGTGCCTAACGGAACATACTGGCAATCATAATTAGTTAAGGATGTTGATATAAACGACGATACTTCAGTGGGTATTCCTGTATTTGGCACGGTGGCCGACGAAGTTGCATTTTGAATAGAAATTCGTGTAATTGATGTTACGCCGGATAATGAATATGAACCAACAGACGTCTCATTTACAGCTCCACCCAAATATCCAATACCAGTTTGGCTGGTATATCCGGAATATGTAGTGCTAGACGGAAAAAAGGAAGCAAGTGTTGTTGAAAGTCCCTTATTGTTTGTAATAGTCAAGCTAACAGCCCCAGAACTGGATACATAGAGTGTGATTTGTTGGTCGTTATAGTAAGTATACCCAAGCGCTACTCCTGGAGAACTGTTTCCAGATGGAGGATTATTAGTTCCAGGACTATATGCGCCTTTTGATGGTCCAAAGACTAACGTTGATGAATTAGCAGCTATAGTATACGCCGAAACTCCTCCTCCAAAAGCAGCATAATTGAGTGAAGGATTGTAAATTATATTATAAATGTTCTGTAATTGTAGGTAATATAATGGTACAACAATAGTTGCTGTTGAACTGTAATATTTGATTCCGCTGACAGTATATATCGTTGAGCCATTAGAAATGGACAAATAACTTGACGCATTAGAAATTGATGGATTCCCCATTGCGTCGCTAGCCGATATAGTTACTGGAATACTTAAAGAGTACTTACAGCCACTACCAGTCGCTCCAGTCCCCCCGGCATTTACAGTACTAATTAAAACCGGTACTGGAACGTTTGTAGCAGGATTGACATTTGTGAGTACTACTGATGGTGTAACTACGAAATTTCCACTCTGGGCTATTCCATTTACTTGATTTGTGTAACCAGCATTACCGGTATAGTTTGAATACGTAGTGTTATATGTTAAGCTGCTCGGCGTACACCCAGTAGCCGACAAATCAAAAAATAAATCGTATCGTAAAGAATTACCTACCAACGTCATTGGGAAAGAAAGAGTCTGCTGTAATTGATCGTAAGTGTACGTCCCAGTTGCCCCAGAAATATACGCATTGATCCCAATATTCCGAATAAGATTAGGATCAGTTGTTCCAGAACCAGTATTTGATGTGTTTGTACTCAACAATCTTCCGTTGTATGTATATCCAACTATCCATAAGCTGTATGAAGTTATTGTATTTCCATACCCGTCGTCTGTTGTACTTGTTAAATCATAAGGTAACATTGACGTATTGGGAGGCGCTAAAAATGTCAGAACACCACTTTTTTGATCAAAAATGAAGTAGTTGCCTGCATTATGTGCCATTGGGGTAAACGATGGAGACGTAATGTTAAACGTATTCACATTTGATGGAGCGATAAAAAATTGAGGAGTGTATGGTATACCATAACTTGAAGTGATCCATCCAGTACATCCTGAATTCCAGGCAAATCCTGCCAATGAAGATATTTCTGGAGGATTACCAGTCCCGTGAACTGATACCATTTTAACTGTTTGTTTGGTCACTATGCTGCTCGCAGATACTGGTCCTTGTTTGAGAAGATCAATATCTAGCCATACATTATCAGCGTTGACAATGGATGAAGTCGGTATTAATTCGTTATAAATTGAAATAGATGTCGTTGAGCTATCAGTCTTTACTTTTTGAGTCGCGAACTTCTTGAAAAAGTAACTAAGAAGCGATGATTGAATACTACCTATACCAAGAGGCCCGGTTGGGCCCGTTGGTCCAGTAGGACCTGATGACATTTACAAATACATACTAACAAATTCTAGATATTTATGCTTTGAATTTACTGTACGATAAAACTATTCAAGGAAATCTTTCCGGTGAACTGCATAACAATATAAATATCGGTAGAAGTACCTCCCGTTGCGGTATTGTATGCTTGAATGGCTGGTGTACCGCCATACGAATTTATAGCAATGTTTCGTACAGTATTCGTGCTACCAGTATTATCACATCCGGTACTAGTATTGCCAGAGTTACTATTATCATACCATCCGTATACTACACCGTTGTATACCCAGGCTACCTGGAATCCAGTGACTACACAAGAACTATCTGGAGATGACCAGCGTATAGAAAAGGTACTGAGTTTTGAAGCTGTATTCATACGAAGGGCGACATATTTGTAAGTTGTAGCGTGAATTTGGGCAGTTGATGGTAAGATATACGTAGAATTGAGTGTAGTTGTAAAATCGGATCCGTTGAGCGTGTACACTCCATATACACCATAATCTAACGGGTTCACAACTGCGTCGTACGAGTTCCAGAAAGCGTATGTCGGAATTACTGGTAATGCCCCAAGCGAATTTCCATTGTTTGAAAGACTTCCAGTTAGAGTTGGTGGGAGAGTCGTGTATGATCCCATGGATATACGATTCAAATACTGAAATCCTCCTACCGTCGTAGATGACAGCACATTTGACTCATTGAGTGTTGGGTTATTTGGGAAATACCCCATGTACGTACAGCTTCCGCCATACGATCCCAACCCACTTCCGACTGCGGGGAAAATAGCAATGGCCGATGAATATTCGTTGAGGATGTTATTGAATGTTGCGTAAATTTGAGAATTGTTTGCTAAGACTGTTAATGCCACACTTGAACTATTCATGTATCCGGTTCCTCCAGGAGCATAAGCTCCTGGGCTTGATGTTATTAAACTACTTGCGAATGATGTAGAACGGTTATTTGTTACGACTAAGTCTGTAGCTGTATCTGAACCACTAGCTGCTCCAGACGCGCTAAAATACGTTATGGCTGCTGCTTCTGCCGCGGCAGTAAGTCCGGCAGTTGATGAAGGAGTTACAGCGCCAACAATGTTGAATATATCCAGTACACGCATTGAGTACTGCGGAATGGTAACAGTTGTCGGTGAAATGTAGTAGCTAATACCATCCACCCATCCAGTTGCTCCATTCCATGAAAACGCAGCGTTAAAACTTAGTAACGTAGCATTTCCCATATTATCGGGAGGCGATACCGTGATTGGTATGCTGAACGTATACGTACTACCTACACCAGTTCCACCTGCCTTCAATGTAGAAATTGATACCGGAATACTGTATGTTGAAATAGACGAAGGGCCTGTACTGAAAACGTGTGTAATAGCCTGTTTATTCTGGCTTGTGCCGTAAGTAGCCGTTCCTTGGGCTCCTGAGTTATTGTATCGCATTGATGTCACGTCAATGGTAGTTAACGGAGTCTGTGTTCCACCTACATACAACGGAGACGTACCGGAACCATAATTGAACAACACATCGTACACTGTAGAGTTTCCAAACAGAGTAAAATTGTACGTTAAAGCTCCACCGTTTCGCGCAACATATGTAGATGATGCTGTAGCTCCCTGTACAAACGCATTTAGACCAATATTTTGGACTAGCTGAGTTGATGTCCCACCACCACTTCCACCGTACGTTGATGCCGTCACAGTAGGACCTGCGTACGTGTATCCTGAAACGTATAAATCATACGAAGTATAACGAGGGCTACCCGAAGCCGATGCTAGATTATAAGCAAATGTTGCGCCTGAGCCAGATACAGCTGGACCGTTCAGAAACGTTAATACACCAGTATTCACATCAAAGGTAAACGGACACGATGTGTTATTTGCTATCGGGGCAGAGTTTGCTGAAGTAAGATTTGAACCGTCTGATAATGGTACAGTTCCTGCAGCTACAATTACAAACTTTGGAGTGTATGGTATACCGTATGAACTATCTATCCAGTTTCCAATTGCGACTGCTGGAGAACCAGCATCGTTTGCCTGCCAAGACACACCCGTCAAAGCAGTAACACCTGACTGACAAACAGCTAATGTTGAGGTTGCACCATACAGCGATGTCATCTTCACATAACTCTGTTTTGTGGCTACGCCAGCACTTACCGCAGAAGATGGCGAACTAGATTTAAGAACATCTGCTGCTACCCATACGCTTGTACCAGGTACAACTGGTGATGTATATATTAGCTCGTTTGCTGGACCAATTTGACCTAGGGTTACGTCGTCGGTTTTTGCCTTTCCGTACAAATCGCGCTTAACTACGGAATCTAGCTCATTTTGAGTAAATTCACCCCACGCTGCCGGGTTAGACATTTTTATTTACCGGCACATTTTATTGTGTAATATTGATCCCACTCATTCCTATCTTACCTTTAAATTGTATGTTCAAAAACACATATCCTCCAGACTTTACGTACTCTTCCTGATCATCCAAATTAAATAGAATAGGCCAAGAATAAGGACCATGTCCTGACCCAGAACACCCGTACGCAACTGTATAATCTACATTCGCGTCATACCATTTTCCAGACGGAGAGTTTGCCCAGTATACCCACATTCCTCCAATATCAGTTGTTGTGTTGATATCAAAATTTACAGTAAACTGCCTTAGAAGGCCCTGATTATTTAGCGCCAATGTTAAATACTTAACTCCTGGCGTAAATGTGGATGTTTGAGTCGGTAACACATAGTTGGACAGGGGTAAAGATATATCAGACGCGTAGAAACATCCATCAAACGGGTTGTATGCGGGATCATAAATTGTCAAACTCCTTGAATTAAACGGAATGAGATTTGTAGTGTTTGGAGTGTTTGGTCGTGGTTCAGAACTATCAATAGAAAACCGCACCTGAGCTGTTATGTAAAAAAATGTAGTGGGCTTTAGCGGTATATTAACCTCATCCGGTACATTACTTAAGTAACCAATATATTGCTGACTGCCTTTCCAAGTATGTAACGCAACTGACGGGAAAAAGGTGAGCGAACTACTCATTCCTTTCGCGTTCAAAAGCGTTGATGTAATGGGTGAATAACTGTGAATCGGTATTTCTATAGGAGTGTTGTTGTTATAGTTAAAGTATGTTACATTCAATCCGGAAGCAGACGGAAAAAAGAAATAATTATTGTTGAAGAGTGGATTAATGTATGCTAAACTACTTGCAGGATATGCTCCTGTACCACCTCCACCGAATGTAATATAATTGAAGTTTCTGTTATCATAAATATTATATATGTTGGTCACATAGAAACTGAGTGGTGGCACTTCCAAGTACGACGCACCAGTATAGTATTTGAGTCCACTAATAGTTGCCGACGGACCAGTAATACCTAATATAGACGATCCAGTAAAATATGGTTCTTCCATAGTATCCGGGTTAGGCAATGATAAAACAATCATTTTGGTAACTTCACTTCCGCCTCCATACCCACCTGCTCTGTGCGTATTAATGGTAATCGTCGCAGTAAAATTCCCAGACCGGTATGTCGGAACGACTGAAAATGGTACCGTGTATACTAAGTTTGTCTGTCCAGATGGAGGGTTAGTGCTATTATTGAAAAACTCTGCATTTGAAGCACTATACGTTGTACCGTATGTCTGGAGAGATCCTGGTGAATACGCAAAATTCATATCATAGTAAGTTGCGTTTCCAATTACGGTGATAGTATACACTAGTTCTTGATTTGCCCCATCAAATACACACGTAGCGCTAAAGTCCTCAATATACGCAAATCGTCCGACATTTCTGACAAGATCGTAATCAGTATATCCCGTAAATCCAGTGTGACCAGCGTCAATAGCGTTTGATATTACAGATGTGGACGCAAAGCGACCAAGAATTTGATCGGACCAAACAGCATTAGGAAAATTTGGAATAGATGTTAGTTCTGGAAGACCATAACTATTCAATTGAAAGATGTACCCGAAAGAGTTAGGTACTGGACCTCCTCCGTCGTGACCACCTGATGGATCTTGGTAGTAATTCCAATTATTAACGTCTTGAACGTTACAGTCTAGGAAAATAGCAGTGGCCTGATTAATTCCAATAATTTGGAATGCGTATCCATAGTTACCACTTCCTATCCAATCGCCTATCCGAATATCTGTACCATCATACTGTTGTTTGATATTACTGTTCACTCCCTGTGGAGTAATCCTTACCGTGATTTGCCATATGTTTGAAGAAGGGTTAGCAATTTTAGTCAAATTACTAAACCCCACACACAAAGGCGGGTTCAACGCCATCTTAATTGATAAATTGGATATAAATCCACAAGATCTGACCACCTGCTAATGATATCGTATTAAAGTTGGAGTACAATATATTTGAAAGAGTCATCGTTGAAAAATCGGTCGTAAATGTTGTAATGATGTTCTGTCCGGTAACGTTTCCAGTTTTTGATGAATATAGCTGATACATTCCTGTTTGTGAAACAATGTACACATTTTCTACTATCAGCGGAGGGTTGGATAGATTATAGTTGGTACCGTTCAGATTTATTTGAATCTGAGATCCAGATGTATTGGCAGTATTTAAGGTTCCAACAGCCGAATCAATAACGTACGTACTACCTCCTCCATTTGAAACGGGCGTGCAATCCAGGACTATACCTCCACCCGTTGATACACCGTTCACTTTGGCCATGACATACCTAGTGGATTTTCCAGCCGGGCCAGTTGGACCATTCCCCAAAGGACCTGTCGGGCCCGGAGGTCCAGTTAAGCCAGGACCAGTAGGCCCTACTCCAAAAGGTCCAGTTGGACCAGTAAGCCCGAGTTGTCCCGTTGGACCTTGAATTCCTTGTGGTCCAGTTAGTCCGGGACCGGTAGGGCCCACGCCGTATGGACCAGTTGGACCTGTAGCTCCTATAGGACCTCCAAAAGGACCAGTAGGGCCGGTAATACCGCCACTTCCACCACCGATGTTTCCTCCGGCACCGTAAATGTTTCCACTGGCGTAGATATTGTCTACGTTAATCAAATCAAGTTTTACAGTGAATCCGGCATTTCCGTCAGACACTATTTTTGGAGACAACACATGTTCAAGAACATTTCGGACATTTGAACCGGAAAACGGATCATTTCCACCTGTTGCCATATTATTAGTAAGATGGACAAACAGTTTAACTACTTTCCGGCGTCTAATAACATGGAACCTCTCTTCAACCCTTCTACCAAGACTCTTGGAGAGACGTATACTTTGTTCCCAATTTCGCCTAACGAGACGGATCTGTACAAACTGTACAAAAAGGCAGTCGCATCCTTCTGGACAGTTGAAGAGATTGATTTTAATAAGGATAAGGAAGATTGGGAGAAGTTGTCGGAGAACGAGCAGTTCTTCATCAAGCAAGTTCTAGCATTCTTTGCTGGTTCAGATGGTATTGTCCAGGAAAATCTGGCGACACGATTTCAGCGCGATATTCAGTCTCCGGTAGCCCGACTGTTCTATGCGTTCCAGAATGCTATGGAGGGTGTACACTCAGAAACATATTCCCTACTCATTGATCAGTATGTTAAGGATCAAGAAGAGCAGAAGAAGTACTTCCGAGCAATTGATGAAATTCCTTGTATTCGGAAGAAGGCCGAATGGGCTCTGAAGTGGATTGACTCTACTGAATCGTACGCTACGCGCCTAGTAGCTTTCGCATGCGTTGAGGGAATCTTCTTCAGTGGTTCATTCTGCGCAATCTATTGGCTGAAGAAGCGCGGACTCATGCCTGGTCTAACGTTCTCAAATGAACTGATTTCGCGAGATGAGGGACTACACACTGAGTTTGCGGTTACGCTGTACCATAAGCTCCAGAACAAGTTGGATAAGAAGGACATTGAGAGCATTATTCGTGAAGCCGTTCAGATTGAAAAGGAGTTCATTACGGAAGCTCTGCCATGTTCTCTTATTGGAATGAATGCTCGGGATATGGCTCAGTATATTGAGTTTGTAGCTGATAGGTTGGCACTCCAGCTAGGCCTTGGAAAAATCTATAAGTCCACGAATCCGTTTGATTTCATGGAGTTGATTTCGTTAGAAGGAAAGACGAATTTCTTTGAGAAGAAGGTTTCTGAGTATTCTAAGCCGGGTGTAGGTATGAAGAAGGAGGATATGGTGTTTCGTACGGACGAAGAGTTCTAGTTACTTCTTACCGGTTACGACAGGAGCTAGTTTCACGGTCGTTGTTTTGACCGTAAGCGAAGGCAGTACTTTCACGCTGGTCGCCACAGTTGATACTGGAACCTTCACAAACAATTGAGTGGAAACCTTTTTAGCAATGCCTGGGTTTCCACGAGTACTAATAGCCACGTACCTTGTCTTTTGTGTGAACTGCGACGCGTCCGGAGTCGGCATTTACGTTTAAAGGAAGAAGCTTTATTCGTCCTAAAAGTAAAATGCAGCTTACATATGTTGCCGTCGTCGTTCTGGCGTCCATGATTTTCGTGCTGTCCGGAATGGTCGGGTACGTTTACTGGCAGCAGACGCGCATGCTCCAGAACATCCAGTCACTCGCGGTTGTCGTTTCAACGCACTTTGTTCGGCCGCCACAGCCTCAGCCGGAACATGAACCAGTTGCCGAACAGTCTGAGACGTACGATGAGATGCCGCCGCTAGTACCTGTAGAGGAGAGCAAGCTGGAGACTGTGAAGGAGGATGATCGCGTGTCGGTCAACGAGGTGGAGGTTGTTGCCGGCCCGCCCGCTGCCGCACCTGCTGCCGCCCCGAGCGCTGAGCCCGTAGTAGTAGATTACGAGAAGAAGACGGCTTCTGAGATCCGCGATCTGCTCACGGCAAAGGGTATTCCATTTGGTAAGCGCGATGCCAAGTCCGTGCTTGTTCAGCTGATTAAGGCGACGGCGTAAATATAGTTAGTTAGAATAATGAAGCTGTATAATCAGCACTTAGATACATTATCCAAAGGTCATCCAAAACTCCTAGTATTTGACTGTGAGTTTTGGCGAGTATCTGGATCATCAGGATTCATTTCAATTCCTGATACCGACGAGTTCTTTATTCCTCGCGAGCTGGGAGGGTTTTTCTTAACTAAAAATGCCGATGGGTCTTGGGAGTATAAGGGATACTTTTTCGTGACATTTACAAATCCTAAAGGCTACGACGTTTCATTTATTTCGTCGCATTATGCTTCAGTGTCACAGAAGACGGCTGACAATCTGGATATTTACCAGTCCCACCTTCAGCTAGAATGGTCTAAGGCTTTTGAGGGTGCGCTTCCCGAAGACCAGAAACCTATTCTGAAAGAGAGCTTGAAACTTTATAACTCAGATCCCAATATTGCCGATAACCATAAACCTCCTTCATGGATCAAGAAGTTTATTAAAGCATATTCTGAGTCTGTAGTTGTAGTGAAAGGTAGGGCAGATATGGAAGCGTTAGAGAATATGTGCCGCATCCACGACTTTGAGTATTCTGAACCTCTGGATATTGTAGACATAGCTCTGTGGAATGGTAAGAGTCGGAGAATGTGCGGCACGGCCAAGCTGGAAGGTACGTTTGACTGTATTCTGCCGAATGTGGACGATAAGGGTTCTAAGCGCCGCCGTTTGCGCGATATCTTACCTTTAGAACGTGCTCACGATCCTACGACGGACGCATCCATGACTCTCCTTGTAGCCATATACATTGTAGCCTCACAGAGTAAATAATGAAGTTGGTTTCATTTGATATCGGCTTGCGGAACTTAGCGTTCTGTGTAATGGAAGGAACAAACAGATCCAATGTCAAAATTGTACACTGGGATCTGA
>TBL_comb47_HYPODRAFT_10008975_pt1 | contig 10084 bp, 8 predicted proteins | sample TroBogypolimnion_40_FD_10682 | JGI IMG/M metagenome (IMG submission 10682)
AGATCTATTCAGCTGAATTGCTCAACACCCTCTCCAATATTTGGTCCGATAAAAAAGTAAATATTACCCCTTTTATCAGAACAGCGGCCGAAGGCGCCATGTTATGGGACGAACACACCTTTGGAATGGCGATGAGCCATGGTACCTCGGGTGAGTGGGTCTTTGGCGACAAATTCCGCGAGGAACGGGCAGCAGGAACTTTCAATGAGCTTGAAGCCTCCTGGAATGAAAAAGCCGACCGTGTTTACCAGGCTGAGAAAGTCATTGATCCGGCCTATGAGCGAGAAATGAGAAGAATTGCTGGTTTGGTAAACGTGGATGGGGAACGGATTGTTGTTTATAACCCTCTTCCGTGGATACGATCAGGAATCGTCACAATTTTACAACAGTCGGATATAAAAGCACTTAAAGATTTGAGGACCGGAGAAGTGATCCCGGTACATAATCAGGGGAATATATTGAAGTTTATTGCAAAGGATATCCCCTCTTCAGGTTATTCGACCTATGTTCCCGTAAAAGGGAATATGCCGGCCCAAATGGCGAATTTGGTAGCCGATGAGAAGAACAATTTGCTTGAAAACGGATTTTTCAAAATCAAAATTGATCCGCAGAAAGGCTCAATCACCTCAATCACAGATAAATCATCTGGTGCCGAAATGGTTGATAAAGATTCGGAATTCGGTTTTGGCCAGTATCTTTACGAAAGGTTCAGCAAAAAAAACACGACCGATTATGTCGATCAGTATGTCAAGCTAAGGCTTTGGTGGGGATTGAGCGAGTTTGGCCGTCCCAATCTCGACGGGACCCCATACCAACGGGTGATGGGTGGCAAAGCAAGGGTGACCTATTCGGTTGATTCGGTTTCGGCAAAAGCCATTTTGCTTTTCTCAAAGGAGATGGGGAACCCGCACGACTATTCGCTTGCGTTTACCTTGTATCAAAATTTGCCCTATATCGAACTCAACTGGTTCATTGATGGCAAGCAAGCCGATTCATGGCCAGAAGCGGGCTGGATCAGTTTTCCGTTTAAGATGGCCAATCCCGAGTTTAAAGTGGGGCGACTCGGTGCCGTAATTGATCCATCCAAGGACATTGTAAAAGGTTCTGATTTTGACTATTACCTGATCAACAGCGGTGTTGCATTATTGGACGGGCAGAAAAACGGATATGCACTCTGTACTCCCGAAGCACCTGCGGTTAGCCTGGGAACACCTGGTTTATGGCGTTATTCGGGCAAATATTCACCACAAAAGGGCAATCTTTTTATCAACCTTTACAATAACCAATGGAGCACCAATTTTACAGAATGGATCGAAGGCTCATGGTCAGCAAAAATGTATCTCTGGAGTTTCAAAGGGTATCAAAACGAACCTTCACTGGTCTCACCGTCAGAGGAATTCAGATCGCCTCTGAAAGCAGCACTGGTCACTTCAAAACCTGGGAATCTTCCTGTATATCAGTCGGGTATCCGATTATCGCGAAAGGGTGTGATGGTCTCCTCGTTTGGTGCCAATGTGTTTGGTGAGGGAATGGTGTTGCGCCTCTGGGAACAAGCGGGTGATACCGGGAAATGTAAGGTCACTTTGCCTGACGGGGTTTCGTTTACAAAAGCACAACCCATCAATTTAAGGGGCGAAAAACTGGATGAACCAATTACCATAAAAAACAATGCATTTGAAACAGCCATAGGGGCTTACCAGCCTGTTTCATTTTTACTTGAAAACTAATTCTGAATGACTGTGACGCAAAAACTTTTATTGCCACTGTGGCTGATTTTGTTTTTTGGCAATTTCCTTATTGCTCAAACAGACCGTAAACCCGTCGATTGGGTGGACGTCTTTATTGGGACCTCCAATTCAAGATGGATGCTTGGCCCTTATGCAACAGCTCCTTTCGGGATGGTCCAATTAGGGCCTGACAATCAGGGAAGCGTCTGGATGGGTGGTTACGAATATGCAATTAACAGCATATCAGGATTTAGTCATCTTCATGGATGGACAATGGCCGGACTCCGTATGAATGCCCGCAACAGCGGATCTGGTTTTCGAAGACAAACCTGTCGATGCGGCCTATAAAGGGGCAGGTGCCGGTTACCATTCAAGGATTTTGAAAGAATCGGAAAAAGCTTCGCCCGGATATTATTCAGTCTATCTGTATGATCATGATGTGAAGGCCGAGATGACGGTCACCACCCGTTGCGGGTTTCAGAAATACACCTTTCCCGAAAAAAAGGAGTCAAGGGTTCTTATCGACCTGTTGATCCCGGCTGAGTACAAATACACGGTACAGGATGCAACCATCAGAAAAGTCAGCGACACTGAAGTTGAGGGTTATGCAAAATGTATCATCGGTGGGAGTTCCTGGAACGAATTTACCCTCAATTTTGTGCTGCAATTCGATACACCTTTTAATTCGTTTAACGCGTGGAACGAAGGTAAGCTCAAAAAAAACGTTGAGAAAATTTCGGGCAGAAACGACATCGGGGCCTATGTTACTTTCCAAACAATGACCGGGCAAGTGATCAAGGTGAAATCGGGCATTTCGCTCGTCAGCATCGATCAGGCCCGGTTAAACCTCAAAACAGAGATGGGCGATTTTGGGTGGGATTTCGAAGCAGTTAAAAACAGTACCGCCCAAATCTGGAATGACCTGTTAAGCAAAGTCAAGGTCGAAGGGGGAACCGATGTGGACAAGAAGAAATTTTATACGAACCTCTACCGCTGTTATTCCTCCAAACAGACCTGGAGCGACGTGGATGGGAAATACATGGATCCATGTGAAAAAGTCCAGCAACTCCCTCAGGGTCAGCGAATGATTGGTGGCGACTCCTTCTGGAACTCGTTTTGGAACCTCAACAGTGTCTGGTCGTTGCTTTCTCCACGCTATATGAAGGACTATATCGATACCCAGCTTGAACTTTACCGGAAAAACGGGTGGACAAGTGTTGGGCCTACCGGGATTGAATATACCGGGATAATGGAAGTATCGCACGAAATTGCGATGATTGTTGGCGCTTACCAGAAAGGGTTCAGAACATTTAATGTTGATGAAGCTTATCAGGCAGTCCATCATACAGTTACAGAACAAGGCAAAAAGCTGTTGCCCTGTTCGGGTCTTGCCGGAAACGAATTCCTGAATGTCTATGCGAAAAAAGGATATGTCCCTTATGAAATGGAAAAATCGAGCCGGACAATGGATTATGCCTATGACGATTATTGTGTGGCACAGCTGGCCAAAACCCTGGGTAAAAAAGAGGATTATACTTATTTGATGAAACGTTCAGAAAATTGGAAAAACTTGTTCAACCCCGACAATAAATACATCGTACCAAAGGATTCATCCGGTAACTGGATGAAAGGTTACAATCCCTTTTCGGGAAACCACTTTATCGAAGGGAACGGGTGGCAATACTCGTTTTACGTTCCCCACGATATTCCCGGACTCATCCAATTAATGGGCAAGAACCTGTTTAACAAGAGGTTGGAGGAAGGTTTTGAAAAGTCGGCCAGCGATAAATTTGCTTCACCTGCCTTTGACCGGTATCAGCCAGAGGTGGTCGAATCTTACATTAATATGGGAAATGAGGTCAATATGCAGGCTGCTTACCTGTTTAACTATTCGGGAAAACCGTGGCTGACACAGAAGTATTCAAGGGCCATTCTGGAATCGTACTATGGTTCAACCCCTTATAGTGGATGGGAAGGCGACGAGGATGAGGGGCAGATGGGTGGCTGGTTTGTCATGAGTGCGTTGGGGATGTTTGAAATGGAAGGCGGCTGCGAGGTAAACCCGATGGTCAATTTGACAAGTCCGTTATTCGGGAAAGTTACCATTCAGCTCGATGGCAACTATTACATGGGGAAGGAATTTGTGATCGAAGCCGTGAACAACTCCAAGGGAAATGTCTATATCCAATCGGCGACCCTGAATGGTCAGCCACTTTTACATTCAAGGATAAGCTTTAAGGAAATTGTTTCTGGTGGAAAACTCGTATTCATGATGGGTTCTGAACCGAACAAAGAATGGGGAATAACCCAATAGTAGCCTTGGCTTGGGGCGAGGGAAAAAGATGGGGCGAGGGAATGACGAAGAGATTTGTGATGAATTAATCGTTTGATTTTAAATAAATTATAACAATAAAGGATGAAAACAACAGGTTTTGACAAAAGGGAAATACTGAAATACGTGGGCGATTTCAGTCAGCTATTTGGAATTAAAGAATATACACTTTCCGGTGGGAAATCAAATGGGGTCAAGACCTTTGATTTTAAAAATGGTGCCGGACTGCAATTTACTGTTTTGGCCGACCGTTGTCTCGATATTGAAGCCCTTTCGTTCAAAGGGACTAATTTTAGTTACATCAGTAAACCGGGAATCGTAGCCCCCGACTATTATGATCAGGAGGGTCTTGCTTTCCTGCGCAATTTCTTTGGGGGGTTCCTTACCACTTGCGGTTTAAGGAATGTTGGCAACGGGTGCGAAGATGAAGGGGAAATATTTGGGGCTCATGGACGGATCGGGAACACTCCTGCTGAAGAAGTTTGTGCAAAAGTTGATTGGGAGGACGGTATCCCGGTGATGACACTTTCGGGAAAGATGAGGGAAGCAAGAATGTTTGGCGAGAACCTGACCCTTGAGCGAAAAATCTCCTGCAAGTATGGTGAAAATAGGATCTTCATTCAAAACAGGGTCGAGAACAACGGTTTCAGGACTGAACCATTATTTTTACTTTTCCATTTCAATATGGGTTATCCTCTTTTGGATGAAAATTCGATTTTGGTCACTCCAACAGAAAAGCTTATTCCCAGGGATTCCGAAGCCACCAAAGGGGAAGCCAACTTCCATGAATGTCAGGAGCCGACACCGGATTATGCAGAACAGGTATTTTACCACAACCTTAAATCGAACTCAAAGGGTGAAACGGTTGTGGCACTGATCAATCAGGAACTTGAACTGGGGGTTGCCATTCATTTTAACAAGAAACAACTTTTCAATTTTACGCAATGGAAACAAATGGGTGAAGGCGAATATGTGATGGGTATGGAACCTTGTAATTGCTATGTAGGGGGCAGGGCCGATGCCCGGCAGAAAAATAACCTTGAATTTATCGCACCGGGAGAAATCAGGAGTTTTGACCTGACCATTGAGCTGTTAAATGGGACTTCTGAGATCGATGCCCTTCTGGAACTGATCAATTCAATTTAAATCATTAACGCTCTAAAGATTAGGATTTATGAAACGCAGTGAAATCAACCGGATTATCGGAGATGCCAAATTATTTATGGCTGAAAGAAAATTTTTCCTCCCCCCATGGGCTTACTGGAGTATTGATGAGTGGAAAATGAAAAAGGACGATACGGAAGAAATTACAAGTAACATGCTGGGGTGGGACATTACCGACTTCGGATCGGGGAATTTTTACGAAGAGGGGCTTTTCCTGTTCACAATCCGTAATGGGAATTTTGGCATCGATAAGAAACCTTATGCCGAAAAAATAATGATTGTAGAAGAAAACCAGGTTACACCGATGCACTACCATTGGTCCAAAATGGAAGATATCATCAACAGGGGAGGGGGAAACCTGGTCATCGAACTTTATAACTCAAATTCCGGCAACGGGTTCGAAAATACACCTGTGCAATTTAAAACCGATGGTGTGAGACGTACAGTACCGGCAGGTGGAAAAGTTATCCTGACACCGGGTGAAAGTATCTCGCTCGAGCAGGGGATGTATCACAAGTTCTATGGTGAAACCGGTAAAGGTAAGGTGCTGGTTGGCGAAGTAAGTATGGTGAACGACGATTCCTCCGACAATTGTTTTTACGATAAGGTTGGAAGGTTTCCTGAAATCATCGAAGATGAACAACCACTCCACCTGCTTGTTGGTGATTACAAAACCTTTCTTTAGATATCTTATAGATCGAAAAATTACACTGTAAGATGTCAAAAAAAATAATAGTCTCAGGGGTGGGTTGCTGCCTTGTCGATTTGTTGTTCAACAATATTGACTTTGGCAGTGAAACCATGCGCCCTTTTCTGTCAAAAGGACGAGGTGATGGGGGGCTTACTCCCGGAAAGCTTGTCTTTCAGGAGGAATTTGAACATTACTGCGGGATACCCTTTACCAATATTCTTGATCAGATGACCGGAGGCAGAACCCATGACAAGATCAATATCGGTGGACCATCGGTTGTCTCCCTGATCAATGCCGCCCAGTTGGCCGATAGGGAACATTGTGAAGTAAGATTTTACGGTAGGGGTGGAAATGATGCTATCGGTCAATACCTGCTCTCGGCGCTCGAAAAAACACCTGTTGTGCTCAAAGATTATAAGCTTATCGACAATAGGACACCTTCCACAGTGGTTCTTTCTGATCCTTCATATGACAATGGCCATGGTGAAAGGATGTTCCTGAATTCCATCGGTGCAGCATGGGATTATTTTCCTGATGATTTGGATGACGACTTTTTTAATTCGGATATTGTTGTTTTTGGAGGTACAGCACTTGTTCCCCAAATTCACGACAGTTTGACGTCACTGCTGAAAAAAACCAAATCAAAAGGGGGAATGACCATCGTGAATACTGTTTTTGATTTCAGGAACGAAAAGGCCAATCCTGAAATGAGATGGCCACTCGGCGAGAGCGATGAAAGCTATCAATATATAGATCTTTTGATTACAGATCAGGAAGAAGCCCTGCGGTTAAGCGGTGAAAAAGATCCCGGTGCAGCCATCCGTTTTTTCATCAATCAGAAGGTTTCTTCCCTGATCGTTACAAATGGGGCGAATCCGGTTGCAATCTTCTCCGACGGCAGATTCTTTAAAGCATCANAAATTGAATATATGCCTGTATCACAAATNGTTACTGACGAACTAAAGCTTTCCCGTACAGGTGATACAACCGGCTGTGGTGATAATTTTGCAGGTGGTTTGATCGCTGCTATTGTTGGTCAGTTACAAGATGATGGAATTCAACCAGATCTGAAAGAGGCGTGCTGCTGGGGTATTGTTTCGGGTGGTTTTACCTGTTTCTATATGGGTGGAACTTATTTTGAAGAAAAAAGCGGTGAAAAACGGACAAAAATATTGCCTTTCCATGAGGCTTACCGAAAACAAACAAATGGTTGAACCCAGAAAAATTGTCATTTTCGGAGCGGGGAAGATTGGCCGTTCATTCATTGGCCAGTTATTCGGCACAAATGGTTATCGGGTTGTATTTGTGGATATTGACCCTGTAATCATTGCAAGGCTCAATGAGGCAGGAAGCTATCGGGTTGTCATTAAAGGGGATCATGAATCAATCCTTGTTGTTCCGAATGTCCGGGCCATCGGGGCCAATGACCCTGATGCAGTGGCAGAAGCTGTTGCAACCGCAGGAATTGTGGCAATTTCAGTAGGAAAGAATGCACTTCCAAAAGTTGCACCTTTGATTGCAGGGGGACTGATCAAAAGGTATAATTCCGATCCTGATTTTCCACTTGATCTTATCCTGGCTGAAAACATGAGATCTGCTGCTGAATTTGTGCGGGCAGAAATTGAAAAACATCTTCCGCTCAATTACCCGGTTGATCAACTTGTTGGTTTGATTGAGACCAGTATCGGTAAAATGGTCCCAAACATGACTACTGCCGACCTTGAAAATGACCCACTTGTTGTTTTTGCCGAACCTTACAACACGCTGATTCTGGATGGTAAAAGTTTTAAGTCACCAATTCCTGAAATCCAGGGACTTGCCCCAAAAAGCAATATCAGGGCCTGGGTTGACCGGAAGGCTTTTATCCACAACATGGGCCATGCCACGGCCGCTTATTATGGTCACTTTCTTCATCCGGATTACGTCTATCTTTATCAGGTGCTCGATGACAAAAAGGTCTTCGACTTTACAAGGGAGGCAATGCGCCAATCGGCCGATATCCTCCTTGGTGCTTATCCCGAAGATTTCACACCAAAGGATCTTGAGTCCCACATTGACGATCTGCTCCATCGTTTCAGGAACCGTGCATTAAAGGATACTGTCTTCAGGGTTGGACAAGATTTACCACGGAAACTAGGATCCGACGACCGTTTTATGGGGGCAATCCACCTTGCCGTTAACTCCAAAAAACCTTATGATAAAATACTGGAAGCCATGGCTTATGGCTTTTTCTTCGATGCAAATGACGATTCTGATCATCCCTCTTCGTCAGACCTTTCATTTCTTAGGATGGTCGATCAGAATTTTGAAAATACATTAATTGACAAATGTGGATATGATGGTTTAATAGATTGCCCTATTGTGGTGAAACTTGGACAAATGGTCAACAGACTTCGGATATTTTAGGGGTAGTTCAATTAAGCTAAAAAAGCATTGGTTATTGGCAATTATTTGATAGTAAAGAAATGGGTTTTTATTTATTTTTGTTTTTAACCATTTCTGATTAATTCCTTACAAACGATTTGCCAACATGCTGAAGCCGTCACTGGAGATAATGCAAAAAATAAGTCAAGGACATGAGCAGTCTTTTACTGAGGCTTTCTATTTCTTCTATCCCAGTCTTTCTTTATATGCCGAAAAATACCTTCATGATCATGATGAGTCAAATTCTTTGGTTCAGCAGGTATTTGTTGATTTATGGATAAAACGTGAAAAACTGGTCGTTGAGCAATCGTTACAGGCTTACCTTTATAAATCGGTAAAAAACTACTCTTTGGATTACCTCAAACACAAAGCGGTTGAAAAAAAATACTTGAAGGAATTGGAACCCGAGCCATCCATATTTGACCACCATTATATTGAAGAGGTTGAACTGAGCCGACGCATTAATCTGGCCATTGAAGACCTACCCGATAAATGTCGCGAGATATTCACGCTTTGTCGTTTTAATGGCTTATCATACAATGAAATAGCCTTGAACCTTGGAATATCTGTCAAGACTGTGGAGATGCAAATGGGCATTGCCATGAAAAAATTAAGGATTAAATTATGTGATGTCCTTAGTAGCCACTTCAAACCTTGTGCTGCTTCAAAAAAATAAATTTTTCCGTTTTACAGGGTATCTATTCAACTAATCGTCTTAGAACGAACTAAGTTGATCATAGATACATGGATCGTCAACCAAACGACATAGAACAACAAATTGCCGCTTATCTATCAGGAAATTGTAGTGATGATGATATTGAGAATCTTCGGAAATGGCTAACATTATCCGAGGAAAATAAGAGAATTTTTGACGATTCAGTATGGATATGGGAAAATTGCAAACCACCAATGACCAAATCAGAAATCGAACGGGCAAAGCTAAGGGTTGCCGTGTTGATCTTCTCCCAAAACGAACATCAATAATATTCTAATGAAATCCAGAGAACGTATCCTTTCGGCCATTCGTCACAGGCAACCCGACAGGATTCCTGTTGACCTTGGTGCCACTCCAAGTTCAGGGATATCGATGGTCGCCTATCACAACCTGGTTAAACATTTAGGGATAAATCCTGTCAATCAGGTCTATGATGTTATTCAGGAAGTGACTCAGCCACCAATTGAATTTCTCGATTTGTTTAAAGTGGATGTACTCGATATTGGAAGGTTCTTTAACTCCTCGCCGGATTACTGGCATCCGCTTGAGATCATCAGAGGTTTCCCGGCTCATTATCCCCATTGGTTTAAGCCTGAACGCCAAAACGATGGCAGCTGGATTGCGTCCGGAAGTACGGGTGAGAAGATCGGAAAAATGCCGGCAGGTGCAACCTTCTTCGACCAGTTGGTTTTTCCGTATCTCGATGGTTACCCCGCTAATTATAAAAATATCTCGAATGATATGGCTCGGGTCAGCTGGGGCGGCTTTGGGTTTCCCCCTTTCGACCGGATCAATGAACCCGATTTCTGGAAGATGCTCCGCGAAACGGTCAGGGAAGAACGTTCCAAAACAGATAAAGCCTTATTGATCGGGGTAGGTTGCAACTTGTTCGAATGGGGAACCTTTTTGCGTAGGATCGACAATTTTCTGATGGATTTGTTCCTCGAACCTCAGAATGTCCATCAACTTCTCGACCAGCTCCTCGAAATGCACATCGCTTTTCTTGCCAAAGTTTGTGAATCTGTAGGTGA
>TBL_comb47_HYPODRAFT_10008976_pt1 | contig 10082 bp, 2 predicted proteins | sample TroBogypolimnion_40_FD_10682 | JGI IMG/M metagenome (IMG submission 10682)
CCTGAAGATTATCCTCCAACTTGTTTAATTCTGTCGACACATGGGACGTCGAATCATATTGTAAATCAAACAGGAGCAGGGCCAGCAAACATAGGACAAACAATAGTATTCAGTTCATCTATTGGCAACTTAATCGCTAATACCGTTTATTATGTTTTAACTATTTTAAGTGATACTGAATTTACAGTATCGGATGTAGAAGGAGGAGATCCTGTTATTTTAACATCTGAGACAAAATCAGTTGTTGCTACAATATGGGCTAGCTATTGGAATCAAATACAGTATATTCCAGTAGATAGTGCAGGAACAAACTCTTCGTTAAATTATCAAGGAGCAATATCTTTATATGCGAAAGATAAGAATAATATACTTACACTAGTAGATACTATTTTGAGTCCTACTCCGACTGCGAATGAACAGTTCGGATCGAGTGTAGTGTTCGGTCTTAATACATTATTTGTTGGTGCGGTTGGTAGTAATGCCGAAACAGGCAAAGTATATCAATTAGTTTATGCACCGATCGTATATGCTTCGGTTTATTATAATCCGATAGGTAGCAATAATACTACTGTAAAAGTTTCTGATACAACAAACATTGTGGCTGGAATGAATGTAGTAGGTTTAGGATTTACTTCCGGGCAAATTGTTGCAGAAGTTGTTGATTTAACTACAATCTTAGTCGATATTGCACCTGATTCAGCACCGTCGGGTATATTAGAATTTGTGATTACACAGTGGTCATTCGCAGATAAAACAGGCATTACTGAAAATATACCTTCGGGTAGCAAATACGGTTATTCTATGGCAGTAAGTAACGATAATTCGACATTAGTTATTTCGGCGCCAGGCACATCGAGTGCAGGAAATGTATTTGTTTATTCTAACACAAATAATATTATTGAAAAAATTCAACAAATTATCGGTAGTGATGTAAGATTTGGTGAAGGTATTGCAATATCAGATACAGGAACTTACCTTGCAGTTTCTTCGGTGTTATATGATGGGTTGAAATTAAATCAAGGTAGCGTCACGGTTTATGGTATAAATGACGGAACATACACTCAAGTTCAACAGCTTACTAACATACAATCGAACACGGCACAATTCTTTGGAAGTAAAATATCGTTCATGAACGATTATACAACACTCGTTGTATACAGTAAAAATGCAGCAAGTTTTGAAGAACTACTAGTAGATGAAGGACGTACAACATTTGACGAAAAGTCGACTAGCTTCTCTACAAAAAATGTAGGTGCCGGTCGGGTTGACATTTACGATATGTATGGATTGAAATGGATATACAGTGAAACACTTGAAAATAGTTTAGATTCTGATGCAGAATATGGATATAGTCTTGCTGTAGGAAATAATAATGTATTTGTTAGTGCTATACATGCGTCAGATACCGGAATAATGTCGGGATTAGTATATCAATATACAAAAACTAATGGAAGTTATACATGGAATATTGTAAATCGAGAAATTGGTATTGTTGATGTAAAGAAAATTAAGAAAGTATTTTTATACAATAAGAAAACAGAAACAATTGTAAAATATTTAGATGTAGTTGATCCGTTGCAAGGAAAAATTTTAGGAGCGGCGGAAGAAGAAATTAGTTATAAAACATTTTATGATCCGGCAGTATATTCGGTAGGCGATTCAACAGTTAATGTTAATCCTGGTCTAGAATGGGCTAGTTTAAGAGTGGGTCAATTGTGGTGGGATTTACGAACTGCAAAATTCTTTAATTGTTACGATACTGATTTAGTTTATAGAAATAATACTTGGAATACATTATTTCCAGGAGCAAGCATCGATATTTACGAATGGGTAGAAAGCACTATATTGCCATCCGAATGGGATGCAATTACCGATACGGTATTTGGGTTAGCTTCGGGAATTAGTGGAACAAGTTTGTACAGTGATACAGCATACTCGACTATTACATCATATGACAACATAAGCGGGTCATTTAAAAATACATATTATTTCTGGGTTAAGAATAAAACAATAACTCCAAGTATCGGTAACCGATCTATTTCGGCACAAAGCGTCGCTAATTTAATAGCCAACCCAAGAGGTAGCGGATATGAATATATCGGATTTACTAGTGAAAACTCGATTAGCCTTGCAAATATAAGACCATTATTAGAAAACACGGATGTTGTATTGTCAGTTCAATATTGGACTATCGAGAACGTAACTAAAAATATTCACTCTCAATGGAGTTTGGTTAGTACCGATCCGAGTACAGTACTTCCTAGTAATATTGAACAAAAATGGTTCGATAGTTTATGTGGAGCTGACAATAAAGGAAGACCGGTACCGGATATAACATTGCCGGAAAAGCTTCGTTACGGTATAGAGAATAGACCGAGACAAGGAATGTTCAAAAATCGATTCGAAGCATTAAAGCAATTAATTGAACAAGCAAATAGGGTATTAATCAGTAATCAAGTAGTTGATCAGTACGATTTAAGTAATTTGAGTGCAGTTGATCCTATACCGAATGCTATTTCGGGCGTGTTTGACACAATTATCGATACAGTCGAAGAAATACCATATGTTAATATTAGTAATTTTAAAATACCTTCTCTAACCCCAGTTATTGTTAACGGAAGAATTATAGATATTAGCATTGTAGATAGCGGTAAAGGATATATTAATGCTCCATTTATTGACGTAATTGGAACAGGTAACAATGCAAAATTAAAAACGGTTATTAATTCATATGGGCAAGTTACTGGAGTAGAAGTAATTTCATCGGGAGAAGGATATGATAGTAATACAGTTTTAATAGTTCGAACATATGCTACATTAGTCAGAAGCGACTCTAGCTCTAATAATGCATGGAGTATATATTCTTATGACAAAGTTAATACTATTTGGTCCAAGTCCGATACACAGTCGTATAATACTACACAATTTTGGGATTATGTTGATTGGTATGATACTGGATATAATCAATTTACAGTAGTAGATTTTGTAGTTAACTCGTTTGTTGAATTACACGGAATACAATCTGCTATCGGAGATATAATTAAAGTTCTGACCACTAATTCCGGTAATTGGATGTTATTAGAAAAATACTCTAAATCTTCTAGTATCGATTGGACACAAAGTTATCGTGTTGTAGGATTACAAAATGGGACTATTCAGTTTAGTTCCTCGTTATATGAATTTGATAATACCATTTACGGTTATGATAGTTCTTTATATGATTTAGCAGTATATGATGATTATGCTTCTACAGAGCTAAGATATATTTTGACAGCATTGAAGAATGATATCTTTATTGATAATTTAAAACAAGAATATCTGAATTTGTTCTTTACAAGTATTCGATATGTGTTAAGTGAACAATTATATGTAGATTGGATATTTAAAACAAGTTTTGTAAAAGCAGAACACAATGTTGGCGGTTTGATAGAAAAAGTTACGTATTCTAATGATAATTTAGCAGATTTTCAATCATATGTGGCTGAAGTTAAACCTTATAGAACAAAAATTCGAGAATATGTAAGTACATATAGTTCTACGGATATTAGCTCTCAACCTATTACTGACTTTGACTTGCCATCGGTACTAGAAAATAATACCTTAACATCGGTGTTAGCAGTTTTAGATGGCGACAAAATTCAATCTAAAGATGATATTACTTCGATTTATCCTTGGAAATTTTGGTTAGACAACGTTGGATTTTCGATTACCGAGTTAACCATTACAAACGGAGGATCTGGATATATTTCTCCTCCAATTATCGAAATTACAAGTAATAGTGGAAAAGGTGCAATTGCAAAAGCATATATAGCCAAAGGAGTTGTTAATAGAGTAGTATTACTTAATAGCGGTTCAGGATATTTAAGTGCTCCGACGATAATAGTTAATGGCGGTTTATCGGCATCAGGCACTCCTGCTACTATAAGTGCAACTATTGGAAATAGTGTTATTAGGTCGAATTTAATAAAAATGAAATTCGACAGAATTACACAGACATATTTTATTACAGAGCTTCAAGAAACGGAATCTTTCGTAGGGTCAGGCTCTCGAGTACAGTTTCCGTTAGCATGGGCTCCGGATGTCAGAATTGGAACCTCGTCGGTATTAATAAAAGGAGTACCTGCATTAAGAAGTGATTATTCGTTATCGATAGTAGAATCTACAAATTTAGGATATACAAGTTATTCTGGGTTAATCACATTCCATACTGCACCGATATTAGGTGCAACAATTGAAGTCACATATATAAAAGACTGGTCTGTGCTAAATGCTGCAGACAGAATTCAATACTATTATGATCCTGCTACTGGCGAAATAGGTAAAGATCTATCTCAATTAATGACCGGCATCGATTATGGCGGAGTATCAGTTAATGGAATCGGTTTTGATATCTATTATGGGTGGGATAGTTCTCCTTATTATAGCGATAAGTGGGATAGTTTTGACCCTACATTCACAGACTTCATTAAAGTTATTACCGAAGTAGAACGTACATTTACATTGCCTTATACTCCAGATTCTGGAACATATATTAATGTTTATTATGCCGCAAGCGGTACAGCAACATTAGATGCTGTTAGAATTGATGATCCTAACTATTCAGGAACGCCAATAGCAGGTAAGCCGAATGTAACTATGCATACTATTCATGCAAATGGCAGCTCGAACACAGTAAGCCTTCCAAATACTGTTGCAGTTAATGTCGGTGATACATTTATCTTTAGACAAAGCACAAGTGATGGATCACTTTCTCCTCAAGATGACGATTATGATACAGCGTTAAGCGGAGGCGATTTAGCATATAGTACTGCAACAGGATTATCTGCAGATGATATCATCGTTGACGGTGATAATTTTGTCACACCAGTGGCTAGTCCTGCAACCGAAGAAGTAGTTCCAGGGCAAGTAATTGATACTCTTGCAGTTAAAGTATACGATAAACCGAGTAATGGATCTGCAAAGATATTAATCGACACTTATATAGGCGACGGATCGCAAACAACCTTTGAACTTTCTCAACAACCGAATAGCAATCAAGCAGTAATAGTAAAATTAATTTCAGGTTACCAAACTAGTAAAAGAAAGAAATCAGTTGCTGCGACTCGAATTTTAACTAATGGTACCGATTATACTGTGGATTACAGAAATCGAGGAATTATTTTTAATATAGCACCTGCTACAGGAACAATTGTTTCTATTACAAGTTTAGGATTTAATGGCTCAGATATTTTAGATATAGGATCGTCTATTAGTGACGGAGTAAATACAACCTTTATAACTAACGCGCCATGGTTATCAACATTTACCGCGTTAATTTATGTAGATGGAATACAAGTTACTGACTCACTATACGAATTATTTGAAACTGATAGTAATTATGGGCTTGCAAAATTAGTCGGTATTAAGTTTAATAATGCTCCTTCGGCTGATTCGTTAATTAACTATATTATTGTGAGTGGTGATACACAAACATTTTCGATAATGAAATCGGAACAAATTCAGACAAATGGAGCAACATTATACGCATTACAAAATCAAATAGGAAGCGTGTTGCCGAACGAATCGAATATGATTGTAAGAATCGGGCAGGATATATTAAAAGGACCTAATAATAGTTATTTTACTATTCAAAATAACAATTTAGTATATTATATTAGTCAAGATAAAGCACAGTCGTATACTGTTAACATCAATGATGTATCGGTAATAGTAAATGGTGTAGCATTAACTCCGAACAAAGATTACATTGTTGATTTAAGCGCAATTTCGGTTAAAATTACTAAAACTGTATATAATAAAAATGTCGGAAAAGAACTGATTGTTAGCATTATGCAACATCCTGGTTACACTTATATTCCTGCATCGGGCATTATTCCTCCTAGAATTCAGTTTGATACTGCTTATAATAATCAAGTTGTTGAAGTTATTAGTTTTTATAAACAAGATGTACTTGATATACAAAGAACTAATATAAATGCATCATTAAGTACAACTATTCAACCTAATACAGTAGAGTACTTTAATCATTTGAAAATATTTAATGGACAACTTCAGTTAGATCGAACTGTTATAGATGATGATTATATTTGGGTTATTAAAAATGATACTATGTTAATTCCTAGTGTCGATTTTAAACTCGATGATAGTAAGAATAGTATTACATTAGCATCTACATCGGATATTAATGATAATTTTACGCTGATTACATTTAGTAATAACATTTTGCAATCAGGAGTGTCTTACATGCAATTTAAAGATATGTTAAATCGGTATCAGTATAAGAGATTGAGTGCAAATAAGCAAACAACACTTGTTAATGACTTAATATATACCGACTTAGTAATTGCAGTTAAAGATGCCAGCAATTTCAGTATTCCGAATCCTTCGAAGAATAGACCGGGTATAATCGAAATTCGAGGTGAAAGAATAGAATACTTTACAATTACAGAACACACTACCGATCAAGTAGTTGATTATTATCTGTTAGGACAATTAAGAAGAGGAACACTTGGAACAGGAACACCGGCTGTACATAAAGCAGGATCTTATGTACAAGATATTGGATCTAGCGAAACTATACCATACACTGATGATATCATAGTTGAACAAATTGTGTCTGATGGAACACATTATATCTCGTTAGATTTTAAACCTACAAAATCTGATGATCAGTGGTCATTTGACACCGGATTTGTATCGTCCATTCCAACAGGTTACGGGCAATGTGATGATATTGAAGTGTTTGTTGGTGGATATGATACAACATTAACATGGGAACCAGGTGTATATTATACAGCAGGGACTATTGTAAATGTTGGTAGTTACACCTATCGATGCATTACTAATAATGTAAGTTCAACATCGTTTAGTAACGATTCCGCACATTGGCAATTTTTTGTCGGAAATATTCGATTAAAGAAAATGCCTTATAAAGTTTACAATGTGAACCAAGCACCAAATAGCCCAGCAGGTGATATGCAATTTGATGCTGACTATTCAGTAGATGGAACTACAAACAGAATCAGATTAACAAATTTACTTGCAGCGGGCACAAAAGTAACAGTCGTTAAGAGAACTGGTAAAAGATGGGATTCTACATTGAATATTCAGTATGATACTACTAAGATTGCAGAATTTTTAAAGGAAACACCTGGAATATGGTATACAGGTATCACTAAATATGAAAGTAATACAGGTACAGTTACATTAGATAATTATAATGTAACATTTGATAACGCACAATATACATTCGATCAAGGATAATAGAATATGTCACAACAGATAATAAATGTCGGCCAATCTGCAAATGATGGTACCGGGGATAATTTAAGACAAGGCGCCCAAAAAGTAAATTCAAATTTCACAGAATTATATGCGGCTATTAGTAATTCCGTTACTAATATAGAAGCAGGGCAAGGAATCGGGATTTCAGGATCTCTCGGAAGATTTGTAGTAACTAACACACAACCAAACAAAGGTGCATTTTATAGTATAGAAGTTGCTGGCCATCCGACTGTTATATCAGATTCGTTACAAACAAATTTATTATTAGTTGCAGGATCGAATGTAACTATTGGAACAGATAATACTACTAAATCTGTGACTATTTCGGTTAACAGTTTAACTGGTAATGTAACCGGTAATGTAACCGGTAATGTAACTGGTAATGTAACTGGTACAGTAACCGGCAACATAATAGGCGACGTAACCGGCAACCTAACTGGAAATATTACATCGACGCAGATACAGGTATTAGGCAATGCCAGTGGAGCTTATTCGGCATATCAGAATTTACTAAATCAACAAACTGCAATTACTAATACAATTGCTTCGTTAGAAAGTCAACTATCGACAGCTAACAGTAATTTAACTTCTGCACAGAATGAATTAGCATATTGGGAATCGGTACCTAATTCTCCGACACGAACAACAACTATCAATTCTTTAAATAGTGATATCAGTACTCTTGATATACAAATTTCAAGTTTAGAGAATGAAATTTCCGACAACGAAAGTCAATTGTCAGCAATTTCGAACGAAATTGCTAGGTTAGAGCCCACACTTAATGCACCGTATTCTGCTTTAACATACGATGCAGTTAACTTAGAATTAAGTTCTACAAGAACTATTTCTGCTCCTGCTATACAATCTTCAGGAACGATTACAGGAAAACTAGTTACTACGACTCCGTTTGTATTTACAAATCACACAACAGTAGAAAGAAATCAATTAACGGCAACACCAGGAATGACAATTTTTAATACGTCGACATCTACATTACAGTATTACAACGGCACAAGTTGGGTTAATTTGAGTTAACCTAGTAGATAATGAGCTTGATAAATATAAGAATAAAGAGAGATTGCTATGCAAAGTAGAGAATTAACGGGCATACATATTGAAGGTCACATACATATTCATGACCCGATTGAAAAGTTTACATTTGTAAACAAGCGTAATGCGATTCATTATGAAAATATGAGCATTGCGTTGGCAAGATCTATTGCCAACACCGGCGATAGTTTTGTTTATCAAATGGCATTTGGTAATGGCGGAACATCAGTTGATCCGACTGGAATTATAACTTATTTGTCACCCAATACTTCGGGTACTAATGCTAGTTTATATAATCAAACATATATTAAAGTAGTTAATGATACTTCGAGCAATAATACAGATCCGACTAGGAACTTTATCGAAACGAGGCATGTAACCGGTACTACATATACTGACGTATTTGTTACTTGTTTGCTAGATTACGGTGAGCCTTCTGATCAATTAGCATTTGATAATACTACTAATAATAATAGCTCTTATGTTTTTGACGAATTAGGACTAGTTGCATATAACTCGTCGGGTACGGGATTACTACTTACCCATGTAATTTTTCATCCAGTACAAAAATCATTAAATCGTTTAGTACAGATCGATTATACAGTAAGAATACAAAGTTTAACAGGATTAACAGGATAATAGATTATGAGTAATTATACAATACATTCTACAAATCCGTCTAATTCAGCTATCACAGTTCAAGATCAAACTATTAATAATGACACAAATTTAACGTTTGTTGGGCGAAATTATTCTGGGTATGGGCCTATTATTGCGGAAGACTTTTTGCATTTACTTGAAAATTTTGCTAATGCCAGTCCTCCTAGTGAAACAACAGGCGGACAATCTCTCGAAGGGCAATTGTGGTACGATAAAGGTCAGCAACAACTTAATGTGTATGATGGGACAGCGTGGAATCCGGTAGGATCGGTTAAAAAAGAGGCTACAGCACCGACAACAGGAATAAATGGTGATATTTGGGTAGATACAAGTAACCATCAATTATATTTGTACTCAGGATCGACTTGGCTATTAGTAGGACCTCAGTATAGTCAAGGATTACAAACAGGAGCACAGATATTAACAATTGTTGATACTGATAATGTTACGCACAATGTAACGGCTATGTATGCAGATGGGTCTTTAACTGCTATAGTAAGCGGGACCTCATTTATACCAAAGACAACTATTCTAGGTTTTTCTGCGATTAAGCAAGGTATTACATTAAATTCGGTTAATGCGTCGAACTCAACTTCTCCTACTAAGTTTTGGGGACGAGCTAGTGAAGCAGATGCATTAAATGTTAATGGTTCTACAATTGATTCAAGCAATTTTTTAAGAAGTGATATCATTAGTGTTACAAACCAGCCGTTTAGTATCCGATCTGACGGTGGACTTAATTTAGGCGGCGATTTAAGTTTTAATATCGGTTCTTCTACAAGTGCGGTCCTGTTCAATTCAAATGCATCGGGTAAAGGAATTAATTTTCTTTTAAAAACAAGTACAGGAAGTATACAAACTGCATTATATGTAAATGCAAATTCAAAAGTAGGAATAGGACCTAATAATACCGCACCTTTAACAGCATTAGATGTTGCAGGTATAGTTACAATTAATAACGATACTGTTAGTACTCCTAATATTATCGGACAATTAGTGGTTAATGGAACAAGTGATGTAACTAGTGTAGCTGGTGCTAGTATTAAAACATTAGGCGGACTATCGGTTGCAAAGGGCGTAACTATTGG
>TBL_comb47_HYPODRAFT_10008977_pt1 | contig 10081 bp, 6 predicted proteins | sample TroBogypolimnion_40_FD_10682 | JGI IMG/M metagenome (IMG submission 10682)
GCCCAGCACTATCGCGGCCAGCCGGCCATCGCGCTGTTCGATCTGCTTAACGAGCCGACCAACTCGCAGCCCACCGGCGAGGGCGCGCTCAAGCCCGCGGTCGTGTGCGAACTCTATGACGAACTCTATCGCGCCATCCGCGCCGTGGATCCCGACCACGCGATCGCGATGGAAGGCATGTGGGACTGGCGCACGCTGCGCGAGCCGGCCAAGAGCGGCTATCAAAACGTCGTCTACTCGTTCCACTGGTACAACTGGGGCGGCAAGACCACAGCCGACCGCAACCGCGCGACCGACAACGATCTCCGCGGCGTCGCCGCGCTGAACCAGACATGGCACGTGCCCGCGTTCATCGGTGAATTCAATCTCTTCGGCGACAAGGCCGCGTGGAAATACGCGCTCGAAAAGTATGACGAGCAGCGCTTGAGTTGGACACTCTGGACCTATAAGAACAAGGCCAGCGGCAACAACAATTGGGGCGTGTTCACCACCATCCCGGGGAAAGTTCCGCCCGTGCCGAATCTCGTCACCGATTCCGCCGACACCATCCGCAGCAAGTGGCAAGCATGGGCCACCTCCACAAACAACTTCGCGCTCAATCCCCTCTTCAAACCACTTCTGTTTCCGGCTGGCTCCCAGAAAAGCGCAGCGGGAAAAAACTGACTACTCAAGTTCACGCGACCCGTTCACTCTTGTGCTGTCAGAAAAATCCCACGCAGCCCAAGGTTGTGCAGCCTGTCTCAAAAAGTTATCCTGCCGTCATGGTCATTGTTCATCGAAATCAACGCGAGGAGTCCAGTCATGCGCATCTTGATCGCTGAAGATGATGCCACCTCCCGCCTGCTCCTGACGAACACCTTGCAGCGCTGGGGCTATGACGTGGTAGCCCTCGGCGATGGTGCCGCCGCGCTCGCCGCGTTGCAACAGCCCGACGCGCCCAAGTTGGCCCTGCTGGACTGGATGATGCCCGGCTGGCAGGGCCCGGACATTTGCCGCCGCTTGCGCGCGACGCCCAGCGACGCCCCGCCCTACCTCATTCTCCTGACCGCGCACGATGACAAAAAGAACGTCGTCGAAGGACTCGATGCCGGAGCCAACGATTACATCAGCAAACCGTTCGATCAGGACGAACTGAAGGCCCGCCTCGCCGTCGGCCGGCGCGTGCTCGATCTGCAACAGACCCTGCAGCAGCGCGTGCTCGATCTGGAAGCCGCCCTGGCGCATATCAAAACCCTGCAAGGCATCCTGCCCATCTGCATGTACTGCCACAAAATCCGCAACGACCAGCAGAGTTGGGAACGACTCGAACGCTATCTCTCCGACCACGCCGAGGTGCAGTTCAGCCACAGTATCTGCCCCGCGTGCCTGCAAAAAAACTTCCCCGAATACGCTGCCGACGTGACCAAGGATGTAGAGCAGAAACCCTGATCGGCACGGATGGCCAAGAGCATCCAGCCCAAGTCACCCACGACTACGCCCGCACTCACAAAGGTATTTTCCAAGCCTTGAAAGAACACGCGCAATCTATTCCAATGCTTGTAAGAATCAGTGGTTTCAGTTTCCAATCCTTGGAAATTGTCAGACATTCGTGCGCACCATCGCACAGTCCGCTGCCCCGGTACGCAAGTACGAGCGGTGAAGACGCAACCCCGCCATCCTCCGCTACGACTCTGCCGCAACAAAGCAGCAACCAAACCTCAATTGTATAAAAGACCTGACCTTGGCCACCAGGCCCCGGCTCTTTGATGAGTGATCTCGCCTTCCACGTAGTTCACTCAAGAGTCCCATCCAACTTGACATTTCTTCCAGAAACTCGAACTGTCTTTATCACTCCATCACTTTCAAAATACATTGAAATAACATCGCTCAACGTAAGTCCGTACACTATTTGCGACTGGTAATTAAATAGAGGAACTCCAATGATCCGAACAATATCATCTTTCTTTAAATGATTTCTTAGGCAAATTGTACCGATGCGAGCCGCTCTGATCTGATAGTCAGCGCTGAACTGTGTTCCTTGTCTCCATTGAAGCAGAGTCTTAGCGTCATCGAAGGTGATGCCATATTTAATGGCAACCTTTTCGCACTGCTGCGGCGAAATTTCCGATGAAGTTACAACGAGTGCCCTAGCTTCTTCCAAGGTTAAATGTAAGTTCTGTTGGGTCAGGGTTGATTGAATTACAAGATTAAATAGTTGATTGGTCCTAGAACTGAAATCAAACGGATGAATTGTTCCAGGCTGACTTCCTTTCTGTCTCACTGAGCCATGGTAAATATGAAGGGCAATTCCACCGATTGCCAGAACGAGTAGCAGACCTACGAGCAAAGATTTCTTTCTCATGATAACATCCACTCAGCGCTGAGTATAAATAATGATATGATCCAAACTTCGGTTAAATAAATTCGAAGTGAGGAGGTTTGCGAGCCCAAAATTCATGGCTATATTATCGGCGCATTCATAGACTGTATTTATTGCCCAATGCCAAGAACCTCGAACGCTGACATTGATGATATTATTCTCGGAGTTGATGAGGAGACATAAGACTACAGGCCCATTATTTGCACCCCAGATTTGAGCACCACCAATTGAGGTGGCAGCATGCTCGGCGACCTGAAATTGATTAAAAAATACTATTTTATCGCCTCTCTTCATCAGGTTGATTTCTGCTCGCGCCTCAGAGCCGAACGGATATGAGAACACCTTTTGAGCCGCCCAATTTGTTAAACTCGCTAGAAACTGATCCCCGGATATACATCCAGTGCCTAAGCCGTTATACGCGTGTAATGAACTGCCAAAACAGTTCCAGGCACCCTCCGTATTGATGATTTCGATTTTTCCAAATGGAGTTGCCCAATTCCCGTTTGAACAGGATTGAAATATCCCGAAATTCTCCATATCCCGCGCAAGATGGTCTTTATAGACAATGACCCCCTTAGAATCGGAAACGCCCGTTGGAACGGAGCCGAGAAGGGCTTCGAGTTTGATGGTACCGGAGGCTCCGTTCGTGGGAGCTGTTGCCGGGGGAGCATGAGTTGGGCTTTCATATGCGCCCGTAAGCGTCCCGATTGCGTTGGCCGTCAAGCTGGTCCAGCCGAAGGCATAAGTATTGGGCGTTATTGAGCCTCCGACGGATAGACTGTATTGCCCGACCGAGTTACTGCTGACACCTTGAAAATCCCAGTGGTAGCAAGGGACGTTCATCCATGAGTTCGTCCAATTATTCCTTATCGAATCCGCGCTGCCGGTTGGTTGGATGATTTGCACCTTGAGAGCACTGACGCTGACGGTGCCGTTGCTTGGTGGCACATCCAACAGCGTGCCGGCGGCATTGAACACAAGTTGGCTGCCGCGGTTCATTCCATCGCATCATCCGTTTTGACCGGACGCCCTCTGACGATAACTTGAGTAATTACATCAGAATCGCTAAACACGAAGAAAACGTTACGAGAAGGGCCATACGGATAATATATTTCGTTGGAATGCAAGCGAATGGCGGGGCCAAGGAGAGAGGCTATGTCTGTACTTGATAATTGGTGTTTCAAACATATGGCCCCAACCTTAGTTGCCCTGTTCTCATATTCCTTAATACTAACCGTCGTATCACGATACCACTGATGCAATAATTTATCTTCTTCTCGCGTAAGTCGAGAGATTCTATTGCTCGTGATGGAGGGTCTCTGTAACTTACTACCATTCAATTGCTGCGTCGTCGGCTTAAGCCCTGCAACCGTAAAGCCATAGTTGGGTGCACTGGAAACACCGGCACAGCAACCTGATTTATTATTATTCCTATGCTGATAATAAATGTATATTATTATGGTAATAAATACTAAGAGAACACAATATTTAATTTTCATGCAATCAGTCTTTCATGGTTTTTTGTGAATTACGATGTAATCCAAATGCCAGCAGTACAGCATCCGGGGCCATTTCCATGCAAGATCGGCAGCGCATGCGGGCACTGTGACGGCAGCCCATTGCAAGGAGTCTGAGGTGGGAATGTAGTTAGTTCCAACCATGATAATCGGCTTCAGGGGAGCGTTATTAGCGCCCCAGGTAAGATCGCCTCCAAGCGACGTTGCTGAGTGTCCTAGACCTTTATTTGAATCATGATACGTGACTATATCACCTCTCCTCATTTTGTTTATTTCTTCGATCGCACTTGGGGAAAACGGGTAGTTCAATGGCGCTGACGTTTCCCAAGTGTCGAGGAATAAAAGGTCTGACGCGTATCCGTCCCCGGTTCCGTTATAAGCATGCTGTGAGGATCCGTGACAATTCCACGTACGCGAGACATTGTTCATAAGAATTTGCCCAAAAGGTGACTGCCATATTCCATTCACACAGGACTGGATCACACCGAAGTTCTCCATATCCCGCGCAAGATGATCTTTATAGACGATGACATGCTTGGAGTCGGAAACGCCGGTCGGGACAGAGCCGAGCAGTGCTTCGAGCTTGATGCTGCCTGTCACGCCATTCGTGGGCGCATCTGCGGGTGGAACATGATCAGGCCCGCCGTTTGTGCCCTGCAAGATGCCAATGGCGGTGGCCGTGATGGTGGTCCATCCATAAGAATAATTTTCAGGCCATATTGCGCCCGAAACGGTCAGACCGCAAAGCCCCACCGAATTGCTGCTTACAGTCTGGAAATCCCAAAAATAATATGGTGCCGACAACCATGAGTTCGTCCAATTATTCCTTATCGAATCCGCGCTGCCGGTTGGTTGGATGATTTGCACTTTGATGGCGCTGACGCTGACGGTGCCATTGCTCGGCGGCACATCCAGCAGCGTGCCGGCGGCATTGAATACGAGCTGGCTACCACCGGTGTACTGCGCGACCCACGTGTGTGTTTCCAGCACGCTGTTGGTAGTGGGAATCATGTCATTCGTGGAGATAGGAGAAAAGATATGCGCAACGTTCACACGGTAATAGGTTCCGGTCTGGAGCTGGTATTGATTTGTATTCACGACGACACGGTAAAGCGACTTGCGTTCCAACAATTCCAATTCGCCGGTGAGCAACTGGCGACAGGCCGTGGGGCCGCTGCTCGCGGTGTCAGTACGCTGCCCGTAATAGTTATAAGACCATTTCCCTCCCCAGTCGAGACTGCCAAAAGGATTGTTCCGATTCAGATCACCGGTCACGGTTTGTTCGAGCAGTGCAGTGGTGAACTCTTGCGAGAGGGTAAAAGTCTGCGTGCCATTGGTACAATTCTGATTCCCCAGTGTAATACCAGGATCGAGGATGATGTCATACTCCCGCGTGGTGGCCGTGATATGATTCACGGCATAACCAAAGGGTGCGTCCTGATAACCGGCAGTTCTGGAATAATCATAGAACCCGGCTCCATAACCATTGCTATGGCACAAGTCCGCATGCGGCGCAGGTTCGTTGTGAGAAACGTTGCTCCATGCTTCGGAGTATGCACATGAAAATATCAGGTCGGGTGTATCGCCTCTCCATAAATTGTCTTCATTGAAGGAATACTGCGAATGTCCTGAACAAACGATGTTCGAGGTCCATTGCGCGGCACCCGAAGAATATTCCGAGAAACTGCCGGGCGTGCCGAAAACCTTATCGTCCTCGTATATGAAGTGCCAAGAAAAACTCCACGATCCCGCAAAGAAACCATTCGCCAGATCGAAGTGTTGCGCATAGTCGTGCTGCCATAGAATGTCGTGAGAGGTTATGTCTGCGCCCGGTGTATCGGGAGGCGTATACGTCTGACAGTCGGCGAGTTCTTCGTGTTCTTCCTCCGTCAAAAAATAGACATGTGGAAGCGTCGCATCGGTCTGGCTGGCGTAATCTTGGAAGGCGACGGTCTTGCTGCGATAGCTTTCGACGGTTTTTGCTTCAAAGGCAATGTCATAGTCCGTCAGGGTGATGGCGGTAATATCTTGCGTCGGCGAAATCCCAAGATTGAACCGCTGGGCATTGGTCAGGCCTTGGCCGCTGGGATCGTCATCGGGACTTGCGCCCGTTCTGCTCCCGGAAGCAAGGTACTCCCACCAATCCGGTAGGCCGTCGGCGTCGCCATCGGTGTTCGTTGTGATGTTGACGCTGGAGAGATCGAAACTGAATGCGTACTTCGCTTGGCCGATGTTGGCGAGGGCGTAGTGGTGCGGGGCGTTGGTGTTGTTGCTCCACGGATAGGGCGTGCCAGCGTGGGGCGGATAGCAGTTGGTCAGACCGAGTTCCCAGAGGCGGTCGTAGAAGGGCTTGACCGCGTTCTTGAGCTGGCCTTGGTTCACCACGCGATAGTTGTTGCTCGGCGAGAAGGAATTCACGAGCGTGGTGATGCCGGTGCCCGCGCCGCCGAGGGCTTGCAATTTGTCGTCGAACTCCGCTTTGGCTTGTGTGGCGAGCCACTTGACCTGGCCCTGATTCACGGTCGCGAAGTCGTTCGGCACGTGGTTGGTCGCGATGATCGCGCGGTTGGTCCACCAACCCGGCGCTTGCGCAAACACCGTCAGGGCTGCGGCGGATATTACCACCGCAAGACCGAGGCCGAGGACACAACGGCGTTGCGTGCAGGAATACGGTTGTTTTATAAATCGTTTATAGAAATCCATAATAACCCCTCATGGCGATAAACCGCATTATGGTTGATTGGTATAGTCGCCCATAACCAGATCGCCTTGCACGGGGAGCGCGGCCACTCCGAGCACGGTCAAATTAGAAATCGTCGCGCTATTGATCGTCGCGCTGTTGACCACGGCAAGATTGGTGACCGTTCCGCCTGCGCTGGTGAGAACGTTGCTGCCGGAAGCGGCCCCTGCGATGAGCAGGTTGCTGGCGATCAGGCCGCCGGCATTCCAGACGCCGTTGGTAGGCAGATAACTCGCGGCCAATATGCCAGCGGTGATCTGGCTGGCGTTGAGGTTCACCAAGGCCGCGCCAGAGAGGTTCGTCAGCCCGACGCCGTTGCCCGAAATCACCACGTTGGTCAGCACGACGTTGGCGAGCACGCGCCCGTTGCCATTGCTACCTGCGATGAGAACTTGCTCGAGCGTCTGATTGCCGCTACCGCTACCACCGACGACGACCAGGTTAGAAACCATCAAGCCGCTGGCATTCCAAACGCCGCCTGTTGGCAGGCGATCAACCGCCAGGCGACCGGAAGAAAGCTGGCTGGCACTTAACCCGGAAATATTGGCGCCGCTGACATTCAGATTCCCGTTGGTCATCGTCAGTCCGCTGACGACCAGATTGGTGGTGATGATGGGAGCGACGATCACGCCGCTACTATTGACAATGCCCACGCCGCGGAAGTTCAAGCCGCCTTGCAGCGTAGCGGTGCCGCAGCCGAGTTCAACGGTGTCGTTCCAATTGCTGGGTACTATCGCAACAGGATAACCCCAATCGGCACCGCCAATGGCGACATTACCGCGACCGGATGCCGAGGCCAACATACCGATGGCCACGCCGTTATTGTTGCCACTGGCGCACAGTCCTAACGCCACACCATAGCTGATGCCGTATGCGCCGGGTCCAACTGCAACGCCTGTATTGGCACCATTCGCTTGATAGCCAATAGCAACGCCGGTGTTTGTGCCGCAGGTGTATGCGCCGATCGCCGTACCAGAAGAAGAACCGTTCGCTCCAACACCAGCGGCTACTCCGCGCGTGTAGCCGATCGAAGCAACGCCCACAGCAACACCCAAATTGGTTCCATTGGCACCGCCACCCACGGCCACACCCGCATCGGAGGCCTTGGTCGTCTCGCCCAGCGCCGTTCCGTCTCGTGCACCATTGGCCCAGTAGCCAATGGCCACACCTATGTTGGTCCCATTAGCACAATAGCCAAGGGCGGAACCGGAATCCGCACCGTTAGCACTGAATCCCATTGCAACTCCCGCGCCTGCGCTGTTCGCGCCACTGCCGAGTTGAGTTGCGCCGGTCAGAACAACGGCGTTGCTCGATAACATGGCCGCAGAGCCGAGCCCGGATATTTGCCCCACTGTCAAACCCGTCAAGTTCGAAGCGCTGATGGGCGCGACGATCACGCCGCTACTATTGACAATACCATAGCCGCGAAAGTTCAAGCCGCCTTGCAGCGTGGCGGTGCCGCAGCCGAGTTCAACGGTGTCGTTCCAATTGCTGGGCACACTGGCGGGAGTCCAGCCCCAGTCAGCACCGCCAAGAGCCACATTGCCGCGACCGGAGGCCGAGGCCAACATGCCGATGGCCACGCCGTTATTGTTGCCGCTGGCTATCCGACCCAAGGCCACGCCATAGTTGGTGCCGTAAGCGTAGTACCCAACTGCAACGCCGGTGTTAGCACCATTCGCCTGATAGCCGATGGCAACGCCGGTGTTCGTGCCGCAGGAATATCCGCCCAACGCTGTACCATAAGAAGAACCGTTAGCTCCAACACCAGCAGCTACTCCGAGCGTATAGCCGATTGAGCTAAGGCCTATGGCGATACCCGCGTTGGTTCCATTGGCGGCATAACCCGCTGCCACGCCATAATAGGTTGCATTAGCCTGCGGCCCTAGCGCTGCTCCATAGCTAGAACCCGCAGCCCCATAACCTACAGCCGCGCCTGAATTGGTCCCGTTGGCATTCGCTCCCGCAGCCACACCAGAATCGGAGCCCAGCGCACCTGCGCCGAGCGCCGCACCAGAATTTGTGGCAAGGCTGTAACGCCCCACCGCTGTGCCCCATGAGTATCCGTTGGCGCCCGAGCCCACGGCCACACCATAATTAGCTCCGTTGGCTCCGATGCCAACGGCTACGCCACTGTTCGTGCTAAGGGCGGATTCACCCAACGATGCACCGCACCAATAGGCATTGGCCAAATAGCCGACGGCCGCGGCGTGGCCCGCCCCGTTAGCATTCATACCAAGCGCCGCACCATAACCAGAGCCCACAGCCAAACGGCCTACAGCTGCGCCCCATGAAGAACCATCGGACATCAAGCCCACGGCGGCACCTGCCGTCGAACCGTTGGCTTGTTGGCCGACGGCCACACCGGCATTCGTGCCATTGGCTTGAAAGCCCAAGGCGGCACCGCTATTGGAGCTGTTCGCGCCATCGCCCACTTGGGTGGCACTGGTTAAAAGCACTTGATTACTGGAGAGCAGCGCCGCTGTGCCCAAGCCACTTAGCTGTGACACCGTCAGGTTCGTCAAACCCGCGCCATTGCCGATGAGCACGCCGTTCTGGATTTTCAACCACGCGTGGCTGGCGTTGTCATAGAACGAGAGTCCATTGCTCGTGTGTGCATAGATGCCATCGGTCTCCAACCAGGCCGGACGTAGAATCAACAAATAGGCGCCGCCGAGATTCGCTCCGGTTGCCGGATTCAATCCCGCTAGTTGCGCCACCGAAGGTGTCATGGTCGCCACCGGCAGATTTGAACTGGTGAGATCAATCAACCCCACTCCACGTACCGCCTGCCCGTTCACATCAATCCCATTATTGAACACCGTCTGCGCCGCCGCCGCTCCGCACAAACCCAACAACACCCACATAACCTTCGCCTTCATCACGAACCCCTTTCGTTTCGATAACCCTTTTTGTTGTTCGCCCGGCGCACGTTGGCGTGCGCCTGATTTTTTCGATGCGCGCATTTTACAACAACCCCGTTTTGCTTGTCTATAGGACTAAGTCCTAGCTTTTACCCAGTCGCTACAGCAGCGAGCGGCCGGCCCCTATTCGGCACAGAGTTTCCGGGATTTGCCGGTCAACGGTCGCGTCGCGGGCGATCTCTACGCCGTCCTGAAGATCGTCGTCCCCGCGCACCTCAACGCCAAAGAGCGCGCGCTCCTCGAAGAACTCGCCCACACCTCACCCTTCGCCCCGCGCCCGTGGTGAGTTTTCCAGACCTTGGAAACATTCGCGTTTATCTTTTCCAAGCCTTGGAAAAAGTCACAGTTCCGGTTTCCAATGCTTGGAAAAGTCAGCTGGAGACACGCGGAACTAAACATAATTTCCAGAGATTTTTGGTGGCGGCACGCGTCCCGCGTGCCGGTGCAGGCGGCGTCCCGCCACCTGAAAAGAAAACGCGATGCACACAACGGGCCTCCGCTGGAAGCGGTCGGGCGGGACGCCCGACTCACCGGCAGGCGT
>TBL_comb47_HYPODRAFT_10008979_pt1 | contig 10081 bp, 5 predicted proteins | sample TroBogypolimnion_40_FD_10682 | JGI IMG/M metagenome (IMG submission 10682)
CGCACCCGCCGCGGCCGTTGGCACCAAAGAGAATCCCTGTGTGGCGCGGCTCATCGACAACCGCTTGCTCACCACCGCCGAGGCCGCCAAGGAAACCCGCCATTTCGCTCTGCACATCAATGGCCTGCAATATGAGGTGGGCGATGCCCTCGGCATCATGCCCAAGAATTGCGGCGCGCTGGTCGAAGCGGTGCTGGACTGCGGCGGATGGCGCGCGGATGATAGGTTGCGCGACGCATTGACCCATCACTTCGATCTGAGCAATCCGAGCCTCGACTTGCTGGTGGCGGTTGCGCAGCGCGGCAAACACGCTGACCTGATAGAGGTGATCAAGCCCGAGCGCGGCGCGGAACTCAAGGCCTGGCTGCACGGTCGCGATGTGCTCGATGTGCTGGCGTTGTGTCCGGCTGGCTCGTTGACTCCGGACGAGTTCACCGCGGCACTCAAGAAATTGCAGCCGCGTCTCTATAGCATTGCCTCGAGTCTGAAGGCGGTGCCGAACGAAGTTCATCTAACTGTCGCGCAGGTGCGTTACCAGTCCCATGGCCGTGCCCGCAGCGGCGTGTGCTCCACCTTCCTGGCGGATCGCTTGGAATTGGATGTGCCGGTGCAGGTGTATATTCAGCCGAGTCACGGCTTCCGCCTGCCCGAGGACCCCGCCAAACCGGTGATCATGGTCGGTCCGGGCACCGGCGTGGCGCCATTTCGCGCGTTCCTGCAGGAGCGCCAGGCCATGGGTGCCACGGGCCGCAACTGGCTGTTTTTTGGCGAGCAGTCGCGCGCGCAAAGTTATTTTTACAAAGACGAGTGGAAGTGTCTGATCCGGGCGGGCACGCTGCACCGCATGGACACGGCCTTCAGCCGCGATCAGGAGCAGAAGATCTATGTGCAGCACCGCATGACCGAGAACGGCGAGGAACTGTATCGCTGGCTGGAAGACGGCGCCCACTTCTATGTTTGCGGCGACGCCACGCGCATGGCCAAGGACGTCGATTCCGCCCTGCATCAGGTCATCCAGACGCACGGCGGCAAGAGCGCGGACCAGGCTGCGGCCTATGTCGCGGCCATGCGTCAGGCCAAGCGCTATGCGCGGGATGTGTATTGAATCACGCCAATCAAAGCCATGAGTCATCATTTCCCCCAGAGCCTGCAAGGCGAGAGTCTATCCATCGAACAGACGAACTATCTCGAGGGATTCTTCGCGGGCGTGGCGCAGCGCGGCTTCGGTTTTGGCGACATCGCGCCCACGCCGGCCAAGCCCAACTACGACGAGCAGACCGCCGAGGAGCGCATCAAGCGCGAGGAGAACCCGCTGGACAGCTACTATCGGATCGCGGAAAACGCGCTGCACAACACCGTGCCGGACAAGGAGGACATTTTCCGCTTCAAGTGGAACGGACTGTTTTTCCTCACACCGATCAAGGACGCGTTCATGGCGCGCCTGCGCATTCCGGGCGGGGTCTTGAAGACCTATCAACTGCGAGAGATCGCCCGCGCCGCCAGCGAGGTGACCAGCGGCTACATCCAGATCACCACGCGCGCCAACCTGCAACTGCGCCTCATCCAGCCCAAGGATGCGCCGGAGTTTCTCTCGCGCATCCAGGGCTGCGGCCTGCACACGCGCGGCTCGGGAGCCGACAACATCCGCAATCTAACCGCCAATCCCACCGCCGGCATCGATCCGGTCGAACTCATCGACGTGATGCCCTTGGTCCGCGAGATCGGCCACCAAATCCTCAACAACCGCGAATACTATAATCTTCCGCGCAAGTTCAACATCGCGTTTGATGGCGGTGGTCTCATCGGCAGCGTCGAGGACACCAACGACCTCGGCGCGCGGGCGGTGAAAGTCGGCGACGAGGTTTTCTTCCGCATCGCCGTGGGCGGTGCCACCGGGCACAAGGCCTTCGCCCGCGACGTGGGCATTCTCGTGGAGCCCGCCAGGATTGTCGCGGTGCTGCTGGCGATGGTGCGCGTCTTCATCGCCAAGGGCAATCGCACCGAGCGCAAGCGCGCGCGGCTGAAGCATTTGTTGGAGTCGATGAGCCTGGATGAGTTCCTAGCCGAGGCGGAGGTTCTGCTCGGCGATCCGCTCACGCGCAGCGCCGATGGCCTCGACGCCCCCCGCGCCGAGTTTGCCCACTCGCATGTGGGCGTCTATCCGCAGCGGCAGGATGGCTTGCACTACATTGGGGCGGGCGTGCCGGTGGGTCACCTCACCGCCAAGCAACTCAACCGGCTGGCGGATCTGGCCGATCACTTCGGCTCGGGCGAGCTGCGCCTGACGGTGTGGCAGAACTTCATCGTGCCTAACATCCCGACCGCGTTTGTGGAGACGGTGAGCAAGAGCCTGGTGCAGATGGGTTTCACCACCAAGTCCTCGCCAGTGAGCAGCGGGGTGATTGCCTGCACCGGCAGCCGGTACTGCAAGTACGCGCAGGCCGATACCAAGGGCCATGCGCTGGCCCTGATCAAGCATCTGGAAAAACACGTGCCGCTGGATCAGCCGGTCAACATTCATTTCACCGGTTGTCCGCATTCGTGTGCCCAGCATTACATGGGCGACATCGGCTTGCTAGGAACGAGGGTGCAGGGCGAGGACGGTTACCATATCTTTGTTGGCGGCGGATTTGGCGCGCAGCAGGCCATCGGCAGGCAGATCTTCAGCAGCGTGCGCCATTCCGAGGTGAACAAGACGATCGAGAAGATGTTGCTTGGCTTCATCAAGCACCGCTTGGCAAACGAGACGTTCCAGGCGTTCACCCTCCGCAATGACCTGAACCGGCTGCAACTCATCTTCACCGGTGATGTGTGATCTGGGGGTCTCAGCGGGTTATGGCAGCGGCCCTAGCGCCAACCTGATCGACGAGCTTCTCGCCGAGCAACGCACGCTCACGGCGGTGGAGCGCTTCAGCCAATGGCATGATGGCGGGCACGCGAGCAACCGCTACAGTCATCTCATGCCGACAGGCCTGCCCGGCAAGGGCGAGCAGTACGGGTTTGAGGTGGACCTGGATTGCTGTACCGGTTGCAAGGCGTGTGTGAGCGCCTGCCACTCGCTCAACGGCCTGGATGACGATGAGGCGTGGCGCGACGTGGGACTGCTGTTAGGCGGGCGCGGCGCCGAGGCCTATCAGCAAACGGTGACCACCGCCTGCCATCACTGCGCGGATCCCGCATGCCTGAACGGCTGCCCGGTGGGCGCGTATGAAAAGGAGGCTGACACCGGAGTGGTTAGGCACCTCGACGACCAATGCATCGGCTGCGGCTACTGTGTGCTGAAATGTCCGTATGACGTGCCTAAGTACAACCCGAAGCTCGGCATCGTGCGCAAGTGCGACATGTGCGTGGGCCGCTTGCGCGACGGCGAAGCGCCCGCCTGTGTGCAAGCCTGTCCCACCAGTGCCATCAGCATCCGCATGGTGCGGCTTGAGAATCTCAACTTCACGGCTGGAACGACGATGCTGCCGGGAGCTTATGACTCGAGTTACACGCGGCCGTCCACCCGCTATGTCACGGCCAAGGGGATGCCGAGCAACACGCGCCCGGCGGATGCCAATGTCATGCGTCTGGAACACGCCCACTGGCCCTTGATCGGCATGTTGGTGCTCACCCAGATGAGCGTGGGAATGTTTGCCGTGCTGGCGGCCCTCATGTTGTTAGGGCAGGCGGTGGCCGCCCCGGCCACGGCTTATGGCGCCACGGCCCTGCTTGTCGCTGGCCTCGGCATGAGCGTGCTGCATCTGGGCCGGCCACTGGGAGCGTGGCGGTTCTTTTTGGGCTTGCGCACGTCGTGGATGAGCCGCGAGATCCTCGCCTTCAGCCTGCTCGCGGGGTGTGCGATGCTCGCTTGCGGCGCGGTCCAATTGGACAGGCTGGTCGTACCGATGACGCTGCTCACTGCGTTGTTAGGCCTGGCGGCGGTGTTCACCTCGGCAATGATCTATGTGGACACGCGGCGTCCCTTTTGGGAGGGCGAGCTGACCCATGTGAAGTTCTTCGGCAGCACCCTGGTGCTGGGTCTAACTGCCGCGGCAGCACTGACGCCAGGTGTGGCGCTGATTGGCGCGGCGCTGGTGGCACGTTGCGTGCTGATTGGTTGGGAACAAGCGCGCAACCGGCAGGCGTATGACGACGACGAGTGCGCCTGGCAGCCATCGGCGCGCGTGCTGAAGCTGCGCCTGAAATGGGTGAGGGAGGCGCGTGAGGCGGTGTTCATGGTGACTTTTGTGTTAAGTGTTCTTGCCATGGCGGGCCTTGCTGTGGTATGGTGCACAATGGCCGTGCTCATCATTGCGGTCATCGCGCAGGTGCTGGAGCGCTACACGTTCTTTGTGGCCTCGATGGGACTGCGCATGGCGGGAGGCTATAAGTCATGATACCGGATCTAACACAACAGACGGGGCCGCTCACCGAGCGGCTGGTGCGCGAGCCCGGTGCCTTTGGCCTGGGCCAGGTGCCGTCGCGCCTGAAACCGGATGCGACGGCCCACCTGGTGTGTGGCTTCTGCGCCACGGGCTGCAGTTTGACCGCGCATCTGCGGGAGGGCGAGGCGATCAACCTCAGCCCTAACGGCAATTACCCGGTCAACCTCGCCATGGCCTGTCCCAAGGGCTGGGAGGCACTGACCCCGCTAGACGCGCTGGACCGCGGCACCGCCCCGTTGCTCAACGGCGAGCCGGTGGACTGGGCGGTGGCCGCGGACACGTTCGTTGGTCGCATGAAGGCGATCATTGCCGAGCACGGGCCCGAGGCGGTGGCGGTGCTGAGCACCGGGCAGATTGTCACCGAGGAGATGGCATTTCTGGGCGCGTTCGCCAAGTTCGGGATGCGCCTGCGCCACATTGATAGTAACACCCGGCAATGCATGGCCACCGCGGCGGTCGCCTACAAGCAGTCGTTCGGGTTCGACGCGCCGCCTTACAGCTACGCGGACTTCGAGCAGTCTGACGTGCTGGTGTTCGTGGGTTCCAATCCCTGCATTGCGCACCCGATCATGTGGCAGCGGGTGATGATGAACTCGCGCTCGCCGACCATTATCGTGGTGGATCCGCGTCGCACCGAGACGGCCATGGCGGCGACCCATCATTTTGCGATCCAGCCCAAGAGCGACCTCGTGCTGTTGTATGGTCTCGCTCATCTGTTGATCCAGCGCGGGGCGGTGGACGAGGCTTTCATCCAGGCGAGCACCAGCGGCTATGAGGAACTAGCGATGTTTTTAACGGCGTTTGATCCGGCGCGCGTGAGTCGCGCAACCGGCCTGAGCGTGGAGCGGCTCGAAGGGTTTGCCGATATGATCGGGAGTGGCAAGTGCGTGTCGTTCTGGTGGACGATGGGTGTGAACCAAGGCCATGAATCGACCCGCACGGCGCAGGCGATCATCAACCTCGCGCTGATGACCGGCAATATCGGCAAGCCCGGCACGGGTGCCAATTCGATCACCGGCCAGTGCAATGCGATGGGGTCCCGCCTGTTCGGCAACGCCACCAATCTGCTAGGCGGACACGACCCGGGCAACGACGCCCACCGCGCCAAAGTCGCTGCGGTGCTGGGCATCGACGCGGCGTTGATCGACCGCGAGTTGGGGCTGGCTTATGACCAAATTATCGAGGGCATCGCCGCGGGGCGGATCAAGGCGCTGTGGGTGCTGGCTACGAATCCGTCGCACTCGTGGATTGACAGCGAGGCATGCAACCGCGCGCTGGAAAAGCTGGAGTTTCTGGTGGTGCAGGACATGTATCCGACCACCGACACAGCGCGCCGCGCACATCTCTATCTGCCCGCCGCGGGTTGGGGAGAAAAGGACGGCACCTTCATTAACGCGGAGCGCCGCATCGGGTTAGTGAAAAAGGTGCGCCGCGCGCCAGGGCTGGCCTTGTCGGATTTCAACATCCTGCGACTGCTGGCGCATGTTTGGGGTTGCGACGAGATGTTCCAGGCCTGGACCAGCCCGGAGGCCGTGTTTGAAATCCTCAAGCAACTCACCCGGGGCCAGCCATGTGACATCACCGGCATCGAGGGCTATGAGATGATCGAGCGCGAGCGCGGCATTCAATGGCCGTTGCCGAAATCTGATAGAGTAGAACTCAAGACCGAGCGGCGCTTGTTTGAGGACGGGCGCTTCTACCATCCGGACGGCCGCGCCAAGTTCCTGTTTGATGAGCCCCGCGCGCTGCCCGAGCCGGCCGATGACGCGTTTCCCTTTGTCTTGCTCACCGGCCGGGGCAGCTCCGCGCAATGGCACACCAACACCCGCACTGCCAAGTCCGAAGTGCTGCGCATGCTCTATCCGCAGCAGTGCTATGTCGAGGTCCATCCCGATGACGCCAGCTCGCTGAGGCTCGCCGACCGCGCGCGGGTGAGCGTCGCCTCACGCCGCGCCTGTGTGGAAGCCACCGTGGTCATCACCGCCTGCGTGCAGCGGGGCCAGGTGTACATGCCGATGCACTACGAGGAGGTCAACCGGCTGACCTTTGCCGCCTTCGACCCGCACTCGCGCCAGCCCAGCTACAAGGCCTGCGCGGTGCGAATTGGCGAGGCGAAAAGATGAAGAGAAGGGTTTGACCGCAAAGACGCAAAGTGCGCAAAGGGGTGAATGAAAAGAGAACCCATGTGTAATCTCTCTACCTTTGTGCTCTTTGCGTTCTTTTGCGGCTATGACTTCTTCGACTCCGTCATTCTTATCCGGCACGGTCTTCTTGCCGGCTGCTGTCACTTTGTTTCTTCTTCGATCATGGTGGGTAACACCATGAAGAGACCGATAGGAAATCGCGATAGGACCTTCGAGATTTCGTCGGCGTATCAAAGAGTGAGGCGAAATCATAAAGAGGGAGCAGTCGTGGGTTTTGTCCTTTTTGGCTGCTTCGATGCGGGCGCGAAAATCTGTCAGCGCTTGAATTTCACAATGATTGCCTACTCGTCGCACTGGGGTTTCACGACATTGGGTGCTTCTCAAACATCCTGGCCTCGGGTGAAATGAGACGATGCGATGCCCGGCTCGGCGGCGGGCAAGGATGCCCGAGCCACCGTGGTCCGGGTGTCTTTGCGGGCAGGCCACGCCTTGACTCACGGGCGGGCCGCCCGTGCCCCACTTGTCAGAGTCCGCGGGCGAGGGAGCGGATGAGGGCGGGGCCCTGATAGATGAAGGCGGTGTATATCTGGACCAGGGAGGCGCCGGCGCGCAGTTTGGCCTGGGCGTCGTCCAGCGATGAGATGCCGCCCACGCCGATGATGGGGATGCGGCCGGCGAGGTGGCTGGCGAAGGCTTGCAGCACGGCGGTGCTTTTGATGAATTCGGGTCGGCCGGACAGGCCGCCGGCTTCGGCGGCGCGGGGGTGGTTGGCCACGCGGTCGCGGTCGAGGGTGGTGTTGGTGGCGATCAAGCCGTCGAGGCCGCCGGCGAGGAACACCGCCGACAGATCGCGGATGTGGGAGTCGTCGAGGTCCGGGGCCACCTTGAAGAGCAGTGGCACGCGTTTGCCATGCACGGCGGCGAGGACGTCCTGCTCGCGCTTGAGCGTGTCCAACAATCTGGCGCAGGCTTCCGGCCCTTGCAGCTCGCGCAGGCCGGGGGTGTTGGGCGAGGACAGGTTGACGGCGATGTAATCGGCCACCGGATAGGCCTGGCGCAGGCACTCGAGGTAGTCGGCGGCGGCGTTTTCGTTGGGCGTGTCCTTGTTTTTGCCGATGTTGAAGCCCACGACGCCGACGAAGGATTTTCTACTGCGCCGGGCGTTGGCGACGCCTGCGGCGATGCCGGGGTTGTTGAAGCCCATGCGGTTGATGATGGCTTCCTGCTCGACGAGGCGGAACAGCCGGGGCTTGGGATTGCCGGGTTGGGGGCGCGGGGTAAAAGTGCCGATTTCAAGGCTGCCAAAGCCCAGGCGGCCGAACGCGTCGATGGTGGTGCCGTCCTTGTCCATGCCGGCGGCCAGGCCGACGCGGTTGGGAAACCGCAGCCCCAGCAGCTCCAGCGGGGCAATCAGCTCGTCGTCGGGGCAGGCCAGGCGCAGCAGGCCCGAGCGTTCCGCCAGTCGCAACACGCTCAAACTCAGGTGGTGCGCCACCTCCGGATCAAGGCGGAACAGCCCGGCGCGGACCAGCGGATAGAGGGAGTCGAACACGCCCGCAGTGTGAGCGGCCAGCGCGGTTTTGTCCAATTTTCCATGCTTCCAGGCCGCATATTCCAGCGAATTCCCCGCCGCGCGGAAATTGTCAGGAAAATGGCCCGCAATCTGCTTTGGCCGATTCTCGGATATTTTCCTTGTATGGCGCAATAAAAGAGCGTAAATTCTTGATTGTTCCGGCGCTGATGATTTCCGGCGGAAGTTCGCGAGAAAGCCCTTGCGAAAATTCCCGCGAAAAAATTAGAATAATTCCAATTCCCTTGCGTCGTACGAGCAACCAATAACACCACACTCTTATGTCACACGAATCCGACGGCAGCCTGAAAATCTATTTGCGGGAAATTTCCAAGACGCCGTTGCTGACGGTGGAGGAGGAGATTGGCCTTGCGGAGCGGATCAAGCGGGGCGACCCGGAGGCCCGCACGCAGATGATTCGCGCGAATCTGCGCTTGGTGGTGAAAATCGCCCAAGACTATGCCAGCTACGGCTTGCCGGTGACCGATTTGATTTCGGAGGGCAACATCGGGCTGATGAAAGCGGTGGAGCGCTTTGATCCGTGCAAGGGCGGCAAGCTTTCGACCTATGCGGCCTGGTGGATCAAGCAATCCATCAAGCGGGCGCTGGCCAACCAGTCCAAGACGATCCGCTTGCCCGTGCACATGGTGGACAAGATCGCCAAGATGCGGCGCATTGCCATCATTCTGGCGGAGGCGCTGGGCCGCGAGCCCACCGACGAGGAGTTGGCCGAAGAGGTCGGCTTGCCGCGGCGCAAACTCGCGATGCTGCGCCAGGCGTCGCAAAGCCCCACCTCGCTGGATTCTCCGATCAACGATGGCGAGGCGACCGAATACGGCGAAGTCATCGGCGACGAGCGCGCCTCCAATCCGCACGACACGCTGGCGGACAAGAACATGTTCGGCGAACTCGACGGGTTGCTCGACATCCTCGACGAGCGGGAGCGGCGCATCATTGATGTGCGTTTCGGCCTGACCGGTTGCACGCCGCTGACCTTGGAAGAAGTGGGTCGGCAGTTCGGGGTGACCCGCGAGCGCATCCGCCAACTTCAGAACTCGGCGCTGGTGAAGATGCGCAACGCGTTGCGCAAGAAAGACAATCAACAACCCACGGTTGCGAACGGAAGCTTGGTGGAGGCGTAAGGGGCATGCGCTGCCGGGTTCCCGTGATGACACCCGGGGATGATTTCGGCTGACTGTTGATGGTTTTCCGTCAACAGCCAGATTTGGGTGAATTTGTGAAGCACGGCTTGCGGCCGAGTTTGGGAAAAAAAGAACCGTTATTCGAGCAGGGTTGGGTCGGCCAAGGCGGCGGGCCTTGGCAGACAGCGATGCCGGCACCCTTCCCTAACAGAAAACGACATCATGGCACGCGAATTTGATGGGAGCTTGAAGATCTACATGCGGGAGATTGCCAAAAACGCGCTTCTCACGCTGGAGCAGGAAGTTGAGTTGGCCGGGCAGATTCAGCAAGGCGACGCCGGGGCGCGATTGACGATGATTGGGGCGAATTTGCGCTTGGTGGTGAAGATTGCGCAGGATTATGCCGGCTACGGTCTGCCGGTGACGGATTTGATTTCGGAGGGCAACATTGGCTTGATCAAAGCGGTGGAGCGCTATGATCCGGCCAAGGGCGGCAAGTTTTCGACCTACGCGGCGTGGTGGATCAAACAATCGATCAAGCGCGCGTTGGCCAATCAATCCAAGACGATCCGGCTGCCGGTGCACATGGTGGACAAGATTGCCAAGATGCGGCGCATTGCGGTGTTGCTGGCCGAGGCGTTGGGCCGCGAGCCCACCGACGAGGAGCTGGCGGAAGAGATCGGTTTGCCCAACCGCAAGCTGGCGATGCTGCGGCAGGCGGCGCAACGCCCCACCTCGCTGGATTCGCCGATCAACCCGGGCGAGGCGGGCGAATTTTCCGAGGTCATCGGCGATGTG
>TBL_comb47_HYPODRAFT_10008982_pt1 | contig 10079 bp, 7 predicted proteins | sample TroBogypolimnion_40_FD_10682 | JGI IMG/M metagenome (IMG submission 10682)
TCCATAGTGAGCTATCCAGAAAGGTGGAGGGACGGGCCCTGTGAAACCTTGGCAACCTGCTTGACGCAAGGTGCCAATTCCTGCCGGCGGCGACGCCGGATAGATACCGAACGGATGTGACTGTCAACCAGACCACAAACAGCAGGGGGCCCGATCCATGATCGGGCCCCCTGCTGTTTGTCCGATGCCCGGCTCACGGAACGGAAACGCGCACGAAAACCGGTCACGAAAAAAGGCAATTGGAGGTAGGACGTTGAAAATCCTCAAGTTCGGGGGAACCAGCATCGGCACGGTGGAGGCCCTGGGCCGCTGCGCGGCCATCATCGACCAGGAACTGCCCGGAGGCGGGCTGGTGGTGGTCTCGGCCCTGGGCGGCGGCACCGACCTGCTGATGGGCGCCATGGCCGCCTCGGCCCGGGGCGACCTGGCCGAGACCGACCGGCTCCAGTCGGCCCTGGAGATGCGCCACTGGGTGCTGGCCGGGGCCTTCGGCCTGGAGGCGGCGCTCCGGCCCCGCTGGCAGCCGCTGTTCCAGTCCCTGGCGGACCTGCTGAAGGGGATGCGGCTGGTGGGCGAGGCCTCCCCCCGCTCCCGGGACGCGGCCATGGCCGTGGGCGAGACCCTGGCCGCCCACCTGCTGGCGGCCCTGCTGCGGCACCGGGGCCGGACGGCGGCCTTCCGGGACGTGCTGGAAGTGATGCGCACCGACGACCGCCACGGCCGGGCCCGCCCGGACCGGGGCGCCCTGCGGGCGGCCTGCGCCGGCTGGAAGGAGGCCCTTGAAGAAGGCGGCCTCTGGGTGACCCAGGGCTTCCTGGGCGCCGCGCCCAGCGGCGCGGTCACCACCCTGGGCCGGGGCGGCTCGGACACCAGCGCCACCCTCCTGGGGGAAGCCCTCGGGGCATCGGAAGTGCAGATATGGACCGATGTGGACGGCATCCTCAGCGCCGATCCGAGCCTGGTGCCCGAGGCCCGGCTCATCCCGGTCATGAGCCTGCGCGAAGCCTCGGCCCTCTCCGCCTACGGGGCCAAGGTGCTGCACGCGGATTCCCTGGCCCCGGTGAGCCGGTCCGGGCTCCGGCTGACGGTCGCCAACACCCACCGGCCCAGCGGCGGCCGGACCGAGATCCGGGCCCGGGCGCCCCGGCGGGAGCCCGGCGAGATCACCTCGGTCGCCTACAAGGAGGGGGTCTGCTGCCTGCGCCTGCCCCCGGCCCAGGAGTCGGATCTTTTTGAACGCATGTTCCAGGCGGCCACCCGGCTGCAGGAAGCCGGGGCCTCCCTCTACGGCCTGCTCGCGACCCCGGACGGCGGCCTCCTGGTGGCCCGGGCCGAAACCGCGGCGGCCGCGGCCGTGCTTGAGGAGCTCGAAGGCTCCGGCCTGGCCCTGGAGCGGGGCTGGGCCGTGGTCGCCCTGGTCGGGGAAGGCCTCAAGGAAGTCCCCGGCCAGGCCCTGGCCCTCCTGGCCCCCTTGGACGGCGAGCCCATTGCGGCCATTCTTGCTGGAGACACTGGCGTTTCGCTCGCGTTCCTGATCCCTGAAAACCGGCTGGGTGAACTTGTCCCCAAACTCCACCGACTCTGCGTCGAGAAAGTTGCCCTCACATGACCACTGATTTCGCTGAAGCTCTCAAGTCGGGTCAATGTTTTCTGTTTGACGGATCCACCCCCACCGTCCTCTACGAGCGGGGGGTCTACATCAACCGCTCGTTCGACGAGGCCAACCTGACCTCCCCGGACCTGGTGCGCTCCATCCACGAGGAGTTCCGTGCCGGCGGCGCCCAGATCATCACCACCAACACCTGGGCGGCCAACCGGATGAAGCTCCAGGGCTATGGCCTGGCCGAGCAGCTGGCGGAGATCAACCGCAGCGGCGCCCGGCTGGCCCGGGGGGTGCTGCAGGACGGCGCCCCCGGCTGGGTGGCCGGGGCCCTCGGCCCGCTGGGGGTGCGGATCGAGCCCTGGGGGCCCACCTCTTTCCAGGAGGCCCAGGGCTACTTCGCCGAACAGGCCCAGGCCCTCCTGGAGGGCGGCGTCGATCTGTTCGTCCTGGAAGGCTTCGCCGACCTCAACGAGATCCACCAGGCGATCCTGGCCATCCAGCAGGTCTGCGCCCTGCCGGTGGCGGCCATGATGACGCCCAACGACGAAGGCCAGACCCTCTACGGCACCGAGCCGGAGTGGTACATCCGCAAGCTGACCGAATGGGGCGCCGCCCTGGTGGGGGTCAACGGCGGCAGCGGCCCGGCCCCCCTGCTGGACCTGCTCAAGCGATTCAAGACCGTCACCGACTGTCCCCTCATCCTGCAGCCCAGCGCCGGCCTGCCGCGCATGGTGGACGGCCGCCTGCTCTACATGGCCAGCCCCGAGTACCTCGGCGAATTCGCCCGCCAGGCGTTCCAGCTGGGGGCCCGGGCCGTCGGCGGCGACGCCGGCACCAGCGCGGCCCACATCCGCGCCATGCGGGGCGCCCTGCGCCAGGAGCGGGCCTTCGTGGAGGGCACCGTCGAGCGGGCCGAGCCCGAGCAGCCGCACCCGGGGGTGCCCACCGCCGAGCGCAGCGCCTTCAGCCGCAAGCTGGCCGAAGGGGGCTTCGTCATCTCGGTGGAGCTGGTGCCGCCCAAGGGCACCTCGGCCGACAAGCTGGTGGAGAAGGCCGAGCACTGCCGGATCCGGGGCGTGGACGCCATCAACATCCCCGATGGGCCCAGGGCCATGGCCCGCATGTCGGCCCTGGCCACGGCGGTCATCATCCAGCGCCGCGTGGGCATGGAGACGCTCATGCACTTCGCCTGCCGGGACCGCAACCTGCTGGGCATCCAGAGCGACCTGCTGGGCGCGGCGGGACTCGGCCTGCAGAACGTGCTGGCCATCACCGGCGATCCACCGAAGCTGGGGCCCTACCCCACCGCCACCGCGGTGTTCGACGTGGACGCCATCGGCCTGGTGAACATCGTCAGCCAGCTGAACCGCGGCCTGGACCTGGGCGGCAGCGACATCGGCGTCCCCACCCGGTTCAGCGTCGGGGTGGGCGCCAACCCGGTGGCCCTGGACATGGAACGGGAGATGCAGCGGTTCCGCTACAAGGTCGAGGCCGGCGCGGAATGGGCCATCACCCAGCCGATCTTCGACGCCGAGGCGCTCTTCCACTTCCTGGATTTCGCCGAGCCCCTGGGGATTCCCGTCATCGCCGGGATCTGGCCGCTGAAGAGCCTGCGCAACGCCGAGTTCATGGCCAACGAAGTGCCCGGCGTGCGGGTGCCGGCGGAGATCCTGGCGCGCATGGCCCGGTGGACGTCCGCCGAGGACCAGCTGCAGGAGGGCATCGCCATCGCCCAGGAGATCATCGCCAAGGTGCGCCCGTCGGTGCGGGGGCTGCAGCTGTCCGCCCCCATGGGCCAGGTGGAGCTGCTGGACACGCTGCTGGGCGACGGAGGCCGGGCTTGAGCGGCCCCGCCCCGGTCCGGGTCCGGTTCCTGCCCGAGGACCTGCTGGTGGAGGCGCCCTGCGGCACCCCGCTCCAGGCCATCGCCGACGCCGCCGGCGCCGACATCACCTTCGGCTGCCGAAGCGGCTCCTGCGGCACCTGCCGGATCCGGGTCCTGGCCGGGCTCGACCACTGTTCGGCCATGGCCCCGGAGGAACGCGACTTCCTCCAGGGCCTCGACGCCCCCGCGGACCATCGGCTGGCCTGCCAGGTGACGGTCGAAGGCAACCTTGAACTGGAATATCTGGGGATCGACTCATGACCACCCTCGCCTCTCTGCTTCTGGAACGGGTGCTGCTGCTGGACGGCGGCATGGGCACCCAGATCCTGGCCCGCAAGCCCACCGTGGACGATTTCGGCGGACTGGCCCTGGAAGGCTGCATGGAGCTGCTGAACGAGCGGCGCCCCGACTGGATCCGGGAGATCCACGCCGCCTACCTGGACGCCGGCGCCGACGCGGTGGAGACCAACACCTTCGGCGCCAACCCGGTGGTGCTGGCGGAATTCGGGATCCCGGAGCGGGCCGAGGAGCTCAATCTCGCCGCGGCCCGGCTGGCCCTGGACGTGGCCCGGTCCTACGACCGGCGCCGCTACGTCATCGGCTCCGTGGGGCCTGGCACCAAGCTGCTGACTCTCGGGCACATCGACTATGCCGGCCTGTACCGCAGCTGCCTGGCCCAGATGCGCGGCCTGGTGGGCGGCGGGGTGGACGCCATCCTCATCGAGACCTCCCAGGACCTGGGCCAGATCAAGTGCGCGGTGCGGGCCGCGCGGGAAGCCATGGCCCAGCTGGGCCGGGCATGCCCGGTCTGGGTCCAGGCCACGGTGGAGACCACCGGGACCCTGCTGCTGGGCACCGAGATCCAGGCCGTGCTCACCTCGGTGGAGATGCTCGGGATCGACGTGCTCGGGCTCAACTGCGGCACCGGCCCCGACGAGATGCACGCGCCCCTGCAGACCCTGGCGGAGCTGTCCCCGTTCAGCCTCAGCTGCCTGCCCAACGCCGGCCTGCCGGTGAACCTGGACGGCGCCCTGGTCTACCCGCTGGGCCCCGAGGCGTTCGCCGACAAGGTGGCCCAGCTGGCCCGGAAGTTCAGCCTCAACATCGTGGGCGGCTGCTGCGGCACCACGCCCGAGCATATCCGCGCCCTGCGCAGCCGCCTGGGCGGCGCCGGCCTGACCCACCGCACCCCGCAGATGGAGCGCTCGGTGGCGAGCCTGTACCAGAGCGTCACCCTGCGCCAGGAGCCCGCCCCGATGATCGTGGGCGAGCGGACCAACGCCAACGGCTCCAAACGCTTCCGTGACCTCCTGGCCCGGGAGGACTTCGACGGCCTGGTGGAGATCGCCCGGGACCAGCAGCGGGAAGGCGCCCACATGCTGGACGTCTGCGTGGCCTACGTGGGCCGGGACGAGGCCGCGGACATGATGGCCTTCCTCCGCAAGGCGGTGCCCCAGGTCATGCTTCCGCTCATGATCGACTCCACCGAAGTGCCGGTGCTGGAATGCGCGCTGCAGAACGCGCCGGGCAAGTGCGTGGTGAACTCCATCAATTTCGAGGACGGCGAGGGCCGGGCCCGGAAGGTGCTGGAGCTCTGCCGCACCTACGGCGCCGCGGTGGTGGCCCTGACCATCGACGAGGAGGGCATGGCCCACACAGCCGGACGCAAGCTGGCCGTGGCCCAGCGGCTGTACGACCTGGTGGTGGGCGAATACGGCTTCAACCCGTCGGACCTGATCATCGATCCGCTGACCTTCACCCTGGGCAGCGGCGACGAGACCTTCCGCGGCTCGGCCAAGGAGACCCTCGAGGCGATCCGGCTGATCAAGGAACGCTTCCCCGGCGTGCTGACCATCCTGGGGGTGAGCAACGTCAGCTTCGGCCTGAACGCGCGGGTCCGGCACGTGCTGAACGCCCTCATGCTCTACCACGGCGTGAAGGCCGGGCTGGACCTGGCCATCTTCAACTCGGCCAAGGTGATCCCCGTGGCCCAGATTCCCGCGGCCCAGCGCGAGGCCGCCGAGGACCTGATCTTCGACCGCCGGCGCGAGGGCTACGACCCCCTGAAGGTCGCCATGGCCCTGTTCGGCGACGGACCCGGGCACCAGGCGCCCGAGGAGACCGGCGAGGACCTGCCCATCGAGGAGCTGCTCAAGCGCGACATCCTGGGGGGCGAGAAGCGGCGCATCCTGGACCACGTGGACGAGGCGCTGAAGACCGTGCCCCCACTGGAGCTGATCAACCGGGTCCTGCTGGACGCCATGCGCGTCGTGGGCGAGCGCTTCGGCGCCGGCGAGATGCAGCTGCCGTTCGTGCTGGAGAGCGCCGAGGCGATGAAGGCCGCGGTGAAGCGGATCGAGCCCCACCTGCCCAAGGAGTCCTCGGCCACCAAGGGCCGGGTCGTGCTGGCCACGGTCAAGGGCGATGTCCACGACATCGGCAAGAACCTGGTGGAGATCATCCTCTCCAACAACGGCTACGAGGTGCTGAACCTGGGCATCAAGCAGCCGGTGGAGAGCATCCTGGCCGCCCTGGAGGGGTTCCCGGCCGATGCCATCGGCCTCTCGGGCCTGCTGGTCAAGTCCACCACGGTCATGCGCGACAACCTGGCCTACATGGAAGAGCTGGGCCTGCGCATCCCGGTCATCCTTGGCGGCGCCGCCCTGACCCGGGACTTCGTCGCGGAACAGTGCCAGAGCGCCTACAGCGGCAAGGTCCTGTACGCCGAGGACGCGTTCGAGGGGCTCCGGCACATGGACGCCCTGGTCGCCTCGGGCCCGGTCCCGGAACCCGCGCCGGTCCAGGAAGCCCCCGGCATCACCGTCATCCACCGGGGCGCCCCGCCCACCCCGCTGTCCGCGGACGGCCAGAGCGCCTGGGTGAAGCGCGGCCTGGAGCTGCCCGAGCCGCCGTTCTGGGGCGTGCGCGAGGCCGGCCATTCCGTGGCGGAGATCTTCGAATACCTGGATTCCTTCGTGGTGATCCGCAACCGCTGGTCGTTCACCCAGGGCAAGCTCAGCGACGAGGCGTTCGAGGCGGTTCTGAGGCTGAAGGCGGAGCCGCTGCTGGCCTCCTGGAAGGAACGGATCCTGGCCGAAGGGCTGCTGGCGCCCCGGGCCCTTTACGGCTATTTCCCCGTCCGGGCCGAGGGCGACCGCCTGGCGGTCTACGCCCCGGACCGGACCCGGGTCCTGGCCCGGATCCCCTTCCCCCGCCAGGAACAGGGCCGGCGCCTGTGCATCGCCGATTTCTTCGAGCCCGCCTCCAGCGGCCGGTTCGACGTGCTTCCCGTGCAGCTGGTCACCCTGGGCCGCAGGGCCGCGGAGCTGGCGGCGGAGCTGTACCGGACCGACCAGTACTCGGACTATTTCCTGTTCCACGGCCTGGCCACCGAGCTCACCGAAGCCTATGCGGAACGCCTGCACGGGACGGTCCGGCGCGAACTGGGCATCCACGGCCACGACGCTCCGCAGCTGCGCCAGCTGTTCAACCAGGGCTACCAGGGCTCCCGCTACTCCTTCGGCTACCCGGCCTGCCCCGACCTGGAAGGCAACGCCACCCTGCTGGAGCTCCTGGGCGGCGGGACCATCGGCGTGGAGATCTCCGAGCAGTTCCAGATGGACCCGGAGTACACCACCTCCGCCCTGGTGGCATGGCACCCCCAGGCCCGCTACTTCGCGGTCTGATCCGGATCGAAGGGGGGGTCCTGGGGTCCTCGCCCGGGTGGCTGGGAACGGCTTGCAGGACTCGACCGGGGCAACGGTATAAATTAATTATTTATTTCTGATTCATCAACCAGTCGACCAACCGGCGATGGAAGGATTGCGGATCGTCCAGATCCTCCTCATATAAACGAGGGGAGGATTCGAGATCCCAGGCAGGGAGGGCCTCCGGGGCGGAAGTCCACCGTTCCCAATCCCCCACCCCTTTGGCTTCCGGTGCCAGGACGGGTGCCCCACTCATAGCTGCCTCCTTCCGATCAAAATGTCTGTACCCAAGATAGGCATCTGGCACTCTAATGCCATATGTCTCGGATTCTTCAAACCCCCGTCCCCCCCCTCTACCCTCCCGCCGGCCCGATCCGGATCATGCTGTTCGGCGAGGCCCCCGGCCCCAGGGGCGCCGACCAGAGCGGCGTCCCGTTCTGGGGGGACCGGGCGGGGATCCTGGTCTACCGCGCCCTTGAGGCCGCCGGACTGGCCGAGGTCCCCCCGGAGGCCTACCCGGGCTGGAACGGCGCCGCCTTCCGGGAACGCGGCCTGCGCCCGGTGCTCCGGGGCGCCGCCCTCAGCAACGCCTTCCCGTTCTGCCCGAGCCGGGATCTCCAGACCTTCCGGGCCCCCACCGACGCCGAGCTCCGGGGCCCGGCCAACCTCGCCCGGATCCGGACCGAGCTCGCGGCGGCCGCGGAGCGCTGCCCGGGCACCCTGAAGGTGATCACCCTGGGCCGGCGGGCCCAGTGGCTCTTCGGGCAGCTGGAAGGCGCCCCGGCCTTCGAACTGCACGGCCTGCCCCACCCGTCGGCCCAGGGCCTGCTCCAGGCCGCCCCGGGCAAGGGCAAGGGGCTGAAGATGGCCGATCTGCAGCGTGCGTGGGAGGCCGGCCTGGCTTCCCTCCTGGGAGCCTGACCATGCCTGTGCCCGCCCCCCGCGCGCTGTCCCTCTGGCCCCGCGAACACGGCGCCTACGCCCAGCTCTCGGTCGCGCTGGCCTGCGCCCTGGCACTGGCCCCGGCCCCGCGCAGCCTGGGCCAGGCGGTCCTCACCGCCGCCCTGTTCCTCGCCAGCGAACCGCTCCTGGTGCTGCTGGGTCGGCGGGGGGCGCCGGGCCCGGGCGACGCCCGCAGGGCCCGGCGGCGCATGGCCGCGCTGGCCGCCCTGGCGCTCCTGGCCGCGGCCGGGGCCTGGACCGGCGCCCCGGCGGCCCTGCCAGCCTCCCTCCTGCCCGCGGCGCTGCTGGGCCTGGGCCTGTTCGGGCTGTTCCTGGCCAGGCGGGAGCGGACCGCGGCCGGGGAGGTGGTGGCGGCCTGGACCTTCGCCGCCGCGACCCTGCCCGTGGCGGTCGCCGGCGGCGTTGCGGCTCCCAGGGCCGCCGCCCTGGCCTCCATCCTGGCCGCCCTGTTCACCCTCGGCACCGCGGTCGTCCACGGCCACCTGCTCGCCCTGCGCCGGGGCGGAGCCGCCGCCCCGCGCATGGCCGCCTTTCTGTTCGGGGCCGGACTCGCCGGGGCGGCCTGGGCCCTGGCCGGTCCGGTCCCGCTGCCGCGCTGGGGGTTCGCGGCCTTCCTGCCCATGACCCTGGCCGCCCTCGGCATCTGGCTGTTCCCGCCCGCCCCCCGGCGGCTGAAGGCGGTGGGCTGGGCCGCCGCGGCCTGCGCCCTGGCCGGCGGGGCCCTGGCGGTGGCCCTGCTCAAATAACCCTTGAATATATTGGGTTTTGATGGTCTCCTGAAGGATCGCTCAGCGTTTTCAAGGACGCCGGGCACTGGAGGAAAGCATGGCCCGTTCGAACGAGACCTGGAAGGTCGCGGTGCAAGGCGCAGCCCTTGCCACCGAGCTGCATTCGAAACTCAGCATCAGCCACCGGCAGGCCAAGGGCCTGATCGACGCCGGCTGCGTCAAGGTCAACGACCAGACCTCCCACACCTACGGCCAGCGGCTCCAGGCCGAGGACGCGGTGGAGGTCAGCTTCGACCCGGACATGGTCTACAACGTCCTGCCCCGGCCCAGCAAGTCCAGCGGCACCCCCTTCGAGATCCTCTGGGAGGACAAGCACCTGGTGTTCGTGAACAAGCCCGCGGGGCTGCTCACCGTCCCCGCCGACAACCACCAGGACCCCTGCCTGGCCGAGGCCATCACCGACCACTACCGGCGGCGCGGCTTCAAGCGCTTCCACCTGTTCATCGCCCACCGCCTGGACCGCTACACCTCCGGCGTCCTGGTCTTCGCCAAGACCCCCGAGGCCCTCAACGGCCTGAAGAACATCTTCGAGGAGCACCATCTCCGCCGGATCTACCTGGCCATCCTGGTGGGCGAGCTGCCCGAGAACGCCGGCACCCTCTCCGACAAGCTGGTGGAGCGCAAGTCCCTGAAGATGACCGTGGTGCCCGAGAACTCCCACGCCAAGCACGACGTCAAGGGCGCCAAGCTGGCCGTCACCCACTACCGGGTGCTGGAGCGCCTGCCGGGCCACACCGTGGTGGAGGTCAAGCTCGAGACCGGCCGCCGCAACCAGATCCGGGTGCAGTTCGCCGAACGGGGCTTCCCGCTCCTGGGCGACCAGGTCTACGGCTCGCCCAGCGACAAGCTCGACCGCCAGGCGCTGCACGCTGAACTGCTCGGCTTCCGCCACCCGGTCTCGGACGAGACCATCACCGTCACCGCGCCGATGCCTTCCGACATGGAGAACGTGCTGAAGGCCCTGCGCAACGCCCGCCGGGTGGTGCGCGCCGACGCGGGCCTCACCGGCGAGGCGGACCTCTACAAGCCCAAGATCTCCAAGGAGCGCAAGGTCGAGCGCCGGCAGCGCTCGGAGCGGTTCTCCGAGGAGCCCGCCGCCCGTGCCGCCAAGCCCCGGTCCTTCGACATGAGGC
>TBL_comb47_HYPODRAFT_10008983_pt1 | contig 10079 bp, 7 predicted proteins | sample TroBogypolimnion_40_FD_10682 | JGI IMG/M metagenome (IMG submission 10682)
GCTGATGAGCCTCTGGATGCGCCCGATGCCGTACTGCGTGCTGCCTTGGTCGGAGACGCTGGCCGCGGAGTTCCGCAAGCGCAGCGGCGCCGACCTGCTGCCTCTGCTGCCCGCGCTGGTCACCGAAGCCGGGCCGCGCGGTGCCAAGGCGCGTTACGATTTTTGGAACACGGTCGCGGATCTGGTCTCGGAAAACTATTTCGGGCAGATCCAGACCTGGTGCCACAAGCATGGTCTGGCGTCCGGCGGCCATCTGCTGATGGAGGAGAGCGTGGTCTCGCACGTACCGCTCTACGGCGATTTCTTCCGCTGCGCGCGCCGCTTGGATGCGCCGAGCATCGACTGCCTGACCAGCCTGCCGCCGCAGGTGCCGTGGTTCATCGCCCGAATGTTCAGCAGCATCGCTGACTTAGAGGAGCGGAAGTTGACGATGTGCGAGGTCTCCGATCACAGCCAGCGCTACCGGCCGAAGGGCGACGCGCGGCCTGTCATCATCGTCACGGAGGATGAGATCCGCGGCACCTGCAACCGGCTGCTGTGGGGCGGCATCAACACGCTCACCAGCTACTATGCGTTCAAAGATCTGAGCGACGAGCAGTTGCGGCGGATCAACACGCAGATCGGCCGCTGCTCCACGATGCTGAAGGGCGGACATCAGGTCAGCGACATCGCTGTTCTCTATCCGATCGAGAGCATCTGGCCCAAGTTCATCCCTGCGTATCAGGGGCCGACGAGCGAGGTGGGCGCGAGGCGGGTCGAGAGCGTCTTTCACGGCGTGTCCGAGGCGCTGTACGGGGCTGACCGCGATTTCACCTATGTGGACGCCCGTGCGCTGAGCGATGCCAAGGTCAAGGGCGACGCGCTGAAGCACGGCGAGCTGCGCTGGCGCGTACTGGTGCTGTCTGCGGCTGACACCATGCCGCTGTCGGCGTGGGAGAACGTGGCGCAGTTCTGGCGCAAGGGGGGCGTGGTGATCGCGCTCGGCGCTCTGCCGGCCAACAGCGAAAACGAATATCCTTCGCCGCGCGTGCAGGCCATTGCCCGCGAGCTGTTCGGTGCGGGAGAAGCGCCCTGCGTGGCCACGAACAAGGCGGGTGGCTCGGCCGTTCTGCTGCCGACCGGAATGATCGCGCTCGTGCCCAAGGTGATCGACTCGCTGCTCGAGCGCGACGCGGCGTGCGCGGACGCGAAAGCGCCCGTGCGCATCACGCACCGCCGCGTGGACGGGCACGACGTCTACTTCGCGATCAACGACAGCGATGTGGCGTGGAAAGGCGAGATCCGCTTCTGCGGGCGCGGCGTGACCGAGCAGTGGGATCCGACAACGGGTGCGATGACGCCCCTCTCGAACGGCGCGAGTGCGCCTGTGCAGCTCGGTCCGTATGGCGCGATGCTCTTCCGCGCCAAGGATGCCGGCGAGCCGCGCCGTCTGGNCGGATCTGTCACGTCCGGTTTGTCAATGACGTGTGAACCGCTTCCCCTTACGAAGCCAACGGTCGGTCAGGGACAATATGTGCGCTACGAACTGACTGGCGGCGACGCGGCGGGCTGGTGCGCGGCGGCCACGCTGACCAAGGGACAAGTGGACACGCACCTTTTCATGAGCTTCAACTACACGAAGCCGCTCGTTTTGGGCGAGAGCGTGGGACTGATGATCGACTCGTCCGTGCCGGAAGGTCAGCGCACGCCCGCCGAGGTGCTGGTCTTCATCCACACGAAAGACGGCGGCGACTACCTCGCCTCCACGGGACGCTTTCTGAACGCGGCGGGTCCGGCCCGCGCCTACGTGATGTTCAGCCAGTTCCAACCTTTCGGCGGCTCTAAAACGACGAAAGGCCCCATGGATCTCTCGCAGGTCGCCGCGGTCCGCGTCGGCTGGGGCGGCTACTTCGGCGCGGAAGGCGAAAAGGTCACCCTCACTGTCAAACCTCCGCAGCAGTTTGTCTGCGGCACGAAGTAGGGTGGAGGTGCCGGCTTTGGTGTGATAAGGCCTTATTGCCGATCGAGTCTTTTCAAACGGTTCGCGTCAACGGCAACGCTTTGCCGCAGATAAACATGCATCCACGCTTGACGAATCATAAGGAAAGTGGCGAATTTTTATTCAAGAGTGGGTTGGAATCGTAAAAGTGCTGTTTACCCGAGGTTTGCGATTGGACGCCTATATCATGTTCTGCCCGAGGAAAGAAGGCAAAATTGCGGATGTCTGCGCTTGCGGAATGGGATCAGATGGGCGTATAATTCATAGTTCAATTTTGGAGCGAGTATGCAGAAGTATTTCTTTCTTTCGTTGTTTGTGCTGGCCGCTGGGGCTGGAACGGTTGTCGAGGCGCAGGCCTCATCGCAGCCTCCTTTGATTTCCGTCGTCAAAAAAGGCGCCGAGAAGGACACTGTGTCGCTGGCCGGTCTGAAAGCCGGCGGGCCGAACGGGCAGCTTTTCGTTCGGACGCTGATGCGGGATCTGGAGATTTCCGGCTGGTTCAAGGTCGTCACAACGGCTGGCGGCGCGGTGAGTGTCAACGGCACCGTGGCGGAGGCTGGCGGCGGTGTCCAGAGCAGTTGCCGGGTGGGATGGCCGGGCAAGGCCTTCAACTGGGCCAAGGTTTCCATGGGGCAGACGGAAGTGCGGCGGCAGGCGCACCAGTTGGCGGACGAGATGGTGCGGCTGATTGCGGGCGAGAAGGGCATCGCGCAGACGCACATTGTGTTCGTGAACCGCCGCGGCCGGAACAATGCTGATTTGTATATGTGCGACGCGGACGGGCAGAGCGTGATGCAGCTCACGCACGACAACGTTGCGGCGGTCGGGCCCCGCTGGGCGCCGAACGGGCGGGACGTCTACTACACGAGCTTCCTGAAGGGGTATCCGGCTCTCTACCGCATCGTGGCTGGTGGGACGGAGCGCAAAGCGCTGGCCTCTTTCAAGGGGTTGAACACGGGCGCGGCGATCTCTCCCGATGGCGCTCGGGCGGCCTTAATCTTGTCTTATCAGGGCAACCCCGAACTGTACACGCTGGAGTTGGGATCGGGACAGTTGAGGCGCCTGACGGAGACCCCTCACGGTGCGGAGGCGAGTCCCTGCTGGTCGCCGGACGGCCGGAGCATCGTGTACGTGAGCGACGTCTCCAAAGCGCCGCAGCTCTATATTGTGGACGTGGCGAGCCGCCAGTCCCGCCGGCTGACGTACAAGGGCGCGGAGAACGTCAACCCCGACTGGAGCGCAAAGGGGAAGATCGTTTACGCGACCAAGCGCGGCGGAGGGTATCAGATCGCGGTGCTTGACCCTCGGGCAGGCGAGAGCACGTGTGAAATTTTGGCTCAAAGGGGCGAGTGCGAGCATCCGTCTTGGGCGCCGGACGGGCGTCATGTGGTATGCTCCATCGGTTCAGCGCTCTACATTCTTGACACTCTGGGGGATCCTGCGGTACGTTTAATCAACATTCCCGGTAACTGGATGTCACCAGATTGGTCCGATCGTTAAAAGGTTCATAGGAGTTCACTCATGCATATTCGTTCCGTCGTCGTCGTCAACATCGCGCTGATGGGCGCGCTCGTGTTTATGGATACCGGTTGCCGCACCAAGGCAGGCGGCTGGCGCTGGCCGTGGCAGAAGGATGTTTCAACTCTGGCTGGTGCGGGTCTCAATGATCCGACGATGCTGGAGAACACGGACATTTCGAAAGTGACTGATGCGAATGGTAACGTGGTCAGCGGCGCGCGTTTCGAAGACACGATGCAGGCCGTGCAGGGCGTGAAGCTCGCGCCGGTGTACTTCGCGTTCGACAGCTATGTGCTCCCGCCGTCCGAGACCGCGAAGATCGAGCAAGTCGCGCATCACCTTCAGCAGAACCCCGCACATGTGCTGGTGGTCGAAGGCAACTGCGACGAGCGCGGAAGCAACGAGTACAACATGTCGCTGGGTGAGAACCGGGCTCTGGCCGTTCGCGAATATCTGGTCAAGCTGGGCATCGCCGCCGACCGTATTCAGACCCGCAGCTACGGAGAAGAGAAGCCTGCCGTCGCCGGAACGGGCGAAGAGGTGTGGCGCCTGAACCGCCGTTGCGAATTCGCGTTGTTCCAGAAGTAAGGTTACGGGGTCGGGAGCTTCCGGGTATGTCTTATTTTCCTAGCTTGGCGTTCCTGACCGATAATGCGGGTGCAGGCGAATGGGTCGTCCTTTTTGTGGTTATCCTGATCGTGGTCGGCCCCAAGAAACTGCCCGAGGTTGTCCGTAAGATCGGCCGTACGATGGAGATGTTCCGTCGCGCGGCCGACGAGTTTAAAGACCAGTTGATGAGCATGGATCAGGAGACGCACACTCCTTCAGCTCCTTCGTCTGCCGCGCCGAAAACGGATGTGGACGGAGTGCCCAACCCGGACGCCGCTCACCATTCGGAGACCTCCGGGTCGCATGACCAGGCTTACCCGAATATGGCCGACTATCCGGGAAACGAGGGCCACGTCGAGAACTGGTCTTCAGAAGCGTCACAGGAGCATCACGCGACAGGTGTCCAGCAGCCGCAGCACGACGCGGGCGCCGCCGCCAGTCCGCCGCCTTCTGGAAGCGGAGAGAAAGCCGTGACGCACGCGGCGCCGCCGGCGACCGACTCCGCCAAGGGTAAGCCTGCGGAGGGGAAGGCATGAAGTTGAGGCGTTTGCATCTGGATCGGCAAGCGGACGACTACAATGATCCGCCGCGGCCTTTCATGGAGCACCTGATCGATCTGCGCGATTGCGTGATCAAGTGCGCGATATCCTGGATGATCAGCGTGACGGTGATCGTGCCGTTTGCGCCGACGATCACGCGCTGGCTCATCGCCCCTGCGCAGCAGTCGAAGAGCATGGTTCAGGGGCTGACGTGGACTGCGGGTTTCGACATTCTGATTAAAATCATGATGTGGGGCGGCACGGCGCTCAGTCTGCCGGCCCTGCTTTTCTTCATTCTGCGCTTCGTTTTCCCTGGTCTCAAACGCAGCGAGCGGACGATCATCGTCACGTGTCTGGCTGCCTCCACCGTCCTTTTCGGCGGCGGCGTCTGGATGGCTTATGCGGCAACGCTGAACATCTGCTTCCAGGTTCTGCAGAAACTCAACGCGTGGATGGGCATCAAGGTCGAGATCCTGACGCTTGACAAGCATGTCGAGATCGTGATCATGACGATCATCGCCTTTGGCCTGGCCTTCCAATTGCCGCTGCTGCTCCTGGTGTTGGGGTGGATCGGCCTGATCCCTTCAAAGGTGCTGCGCGAGAAGCGCCGGCACGCGATCGTCATCATTTTCATCATCGCGATGGTGCTGACGCCGCCCGACCCGGTCTCGCAGATCGTCATGGCGGTTCCGATGTGCATTTTGTATGAGGTGTGTATCTGGATCATTCGTCTGCGCGAATTGACGAAGGGTAAGAAAGACGAACAGCCGGATGCCGGTTGACGGGGCGGCTAGACACGGAGGGGCACCTATGGCACGCACAGCGACACGCACGCGCACCACGCGCGAGACGGATATTGCGGTCACGTTGAACCTCGACGGCACAGGGGTCTCGCGTGTTGAGACCGGCATCGGCTTCCTGAACCATATGCTCGAACTGTTCGCGCGGCACGCGCTGGTCGACCTTGACGTCAAGGCGTCCGGCGATGTTCATGTGGACTACCATCACACGGTGGAGGATGTGGGGCTGGTTCTCGGCGCCTGCATCAACGAAGCTTTGGGCGAGCGGCGCGGTATCCGGCGCTACGGCTTTTTCCAGTTGCCGATGGACGAGGCGCTGTGCGAAGTGGCTCTGGACCTCGGCGGGCGCCCGTATCTGGTGTTCGCGAGCGCCATGAAGCACATGCAGGTGCGCGACTTCGAGGTGAAGCTTCTCGAGGAGTTTTTCCGCGCCTTGACGGTCGAGGGGCGCATGAACCTGCACCTCCGGCAGGTCTACGGCGATGAGGCGCACCATGTCTGCGAGGCGATGTTCAAAGGCTTCGCGCGCGCCCTCCGCATGGCTGTCGAGACCGATTCGCGCGAGAGCGGCGTGCCGTCGAGCAAAGGCACGATTTAGTAGGGGCGGGTCTCTGTGCCCGCCCGGATGAGCGGGTCTCTGTGCCCGCCTGAAAAAGGACGGCATGATCATTTTACCGGCGATTGATTTGAAGGACGGCAAGTGTGTGCGGCTGCGCCAAGGCCGGGCCGAGGACGTGACGGTGTATTCCGACGATCCAGTGGCGCAGGCGCTGACGTGGCTGGAACAGGGCGCGGAACAGTTGCATGTGGTGGATCTGGACGGCGCATTTCAGGGCGAGCCGAAGCATGCCGAGGTGATCGCCCGCATCGTTCAGGCCATCGGCATTCCGGTCGAGGTGGGCGGCGGTTTGCGCACCGACGCGCACATCGAGCGGCTGCTGCAGGCGGGCGTGGCCCGGGCCATCATCGGCACACGCGCCCTAGAGAACGATTTAGCACTGAGAGGCTTGGTCAATCGTTTCGGAGAAAAAATCGCTGTTGGAATCGATGCTCGCGATGGACTCGTTCAGGTCAGAGGATGGGTCGAAACTACTAGTATACGAGCGGCCTTTCTTGCTCTCAGGGCAGCAGCGGCAGGTGTAAGAACTATCATTTATACTGACACGGCAACTGATGGCATGTTGGGTGGCCCGAACCTAACAGCACTAGCGGAAATTTGTAATAATCTTCCACCTTATGTGAATGTCATCGCCTCGGGCGGCGTGAGCGCGCCGGAGCATGTGACGGCGCTGAAGGCGCTCGGATGCGCGAACCTGTACGGCGCGATCGTGGGCAAGGCGCTCTACGACGGAAAAACAACTCTCGCCGCCATGCGGGCTGCGGCAAGCTAGGACTCTCTTTTATGTTAGACAACGTGCAGGTTACCACGCTCAAGAACGGCGCAACGGTTGTAACGGCGGCGGAGGCGGACGCGGAGAGCGTCTCAGTCGGCATCTGGGTGGGAGTGGGTGGGCGTCACGAGAAAGCGTCGTTGTCGGGCGCGAGCCATTTCCTTGAACACATGCTGTTCAAAGGCACGGCGACACGCTCGTCGCTGCAGATTTCGCAGGCGATCGAGGGCCGCGGCGGCTATCTGAATGCTTTCACGCAGGAGGAAAGCACCTGTTATTACGCGCGGCTGCCCTACGAGTATTTGCCCCAGGCGGTCGACGTGCTGGCCGACATGTACGTGAATGCGGCGCTTAAAGAGGAAGATGTCGCACGCGAACGGGACGTGATTCTGGAGGAGATCAAGATGTACCAGGATCTGCCGCAGCACGTGGTGCAGGAGAAGCTTCAAGAGGCCATGTTCAAGGGTCACGCGCTGGGAATGCCTCTTTCGGGCGACGAGAAAACGCTGACCAAGATGGCCCGCGAGACGCTGCTGCGGTACAAGGATCGGGCGTATGCGCCGTCATCGACGGTGTTCGCGATTGCGGGGCGGCTGGACCATGCGGCGTGCGTGGCCTGTGTCGAGAAGGCGTTGGGCTCCATGCGCTCGCGGCGCGGTTCCGATTTCGAGAGGGTGGACGGCTCGGTGGGGCAGGCCCCTTTCGTGCTTGTGAAGAAGGAGACCACCCAGGTGAACGCGGTGGTGGGGTTCCGCGTGTTCGGCCGGCACGACGACCGCAGGTACGCCCTGCGCGTGCTGAACGGGGTGCTGGGCGAGAACATGAGCTCGCGGCTTTTCCAGAGCGTGCGTGAGCGCCGGGGCCTGTGCTACTCGATCCAATCCAGCTATCAGCTTTTCGAGGAGACCGGCGTCTACGCGGTCAGCGGCGGGTTCGACAGCCAGCGCGCCTTGGCGGCGCTGAAACTGACGGCGAAAGAGCTACGGCGCGTGATCGACACGAAGGTGGGTGCTCAAGAGCTGAAGCGGGCAAAAGACTATCTGCTGGGCACCTTCCGCCTGGGGCTGGAAGGCACCGGCAACCAGATGATGTTCATCGGCGAGGCGCTCCTGAACTACGGGCGCGTGGTCAGGCCCGAAGAGACGCTCGCGGGGATTCAGGCGGTGACGGCCGACGACGTGCAACGCGTCGCGGCCGACGTGTTCGATCCGTGCCGCATGACGCTCTCGCTCGTCGTTCCCACCGCCCAGCAGCAGGACGAGACGGCGTGGCTTAGCTCGCTGGCTGCTCTGTAGGGACGCTTCGGGGAGGCGTCCCACAGAGACTCGCGAGTGGTTCGCGTTGGCGCAGCGGACGCCGCGTCCTATCGAGATGCCCCGCGCGTGGTAGGCACAGTTCCCCAAACCGTCCGCCGGACCTTGCTCAGCGGACGCCTCGGGGAGGCGACCCTGCCAAAACGGCCACACTTTTAGCAAAACCGCTCTAATGTTGCCAGCGCTTCTCTGCTGTCCTGCTCTCTGTGTTCTTTTGTGGCTAAATCCGTTTTCTCTTTTCACGGGGCGGCGCATTCGAAATGATACACGCCGGAGGCGACGGCGAAGACCGCCGCGCCGCTCTCCGCGCGCAGGGCCTTCACGCCGCTCGCTTGGGCCGCGGGCTTGCCGCTCTCCTTCACGCTGGCGGCATCTTTCGTGGGCACGCAGACCGTGGCCGTGGTGTTCGGCGGAACCGACACGTCGAGGACGAGCTTGCCGCTGTCGAGCTTCCACGCGGTGTCGATGCGGCCGTTGATCGATTCGTACGCGGCCTTGGCCCACGTGATCGGTGCGCTGCCGCTTGCTGGCGGTGTGGGCCGGATGGCGAGCCGCTTGAACCCCGGGCCGTCTGTGTCGATGCCGGCCAGGGTCGAGAACATCCACTCGCCGCAGGAGCCCAGCGAGTAGTGGTTGAAGGAGTTCATGCCCGGGTTCTGGAAGCCCTTGTCGGGCGTCCAGCCGTCCCAGCGCTCCCAGATCGTGGTCGCGCCGTGCTTCACGGAGAAGAGCCAGGACGGGAAGGAGTCTTGCAGGAAGAGCTTGTACACCGTGTCCAGCTTGCCGGACCTGGTCAGCACCGGCAGCAGATAGCTCACGCCGACAAAGCCCGTGGAGAGGTGGTCCTTCTTCGCGGCGATGTCCTCGTCGAGGTACTGCGCGGCCTTGGTGCGCAGCTCGTCAGGCAGCAGCTCGAACTTGAGCGCCATGACGTAGCAGCACTGCGTGTTGCCCGCGATGCGGCCGTCGGGCGAAACGTATTTGGCGTTGAACGCCGCCTTGATCTCCTGGAAGAGCTGCTCGTACTTGGCCGCGTCGTCCGCTTTGCCCAGCGCGGCCGCGGCGCGGGCCACGAGGCGGGTGGAGTAGGCGAAGTAGGCGGTGCCGATCAGGTCCTTGGGCGTGTCGGCGCCGATCGAGAGCCAGTCGCCGTAATCACCGCCGCGGCTCTTCTTGTCGTCGCGGATCAGGCCGTTGCTGTGCGTGCGGCACCACTCGACCCATTTGACCATGGACGGGTAGTGGTGTTCCAGCAGGCGCGCGTCTCCGTAGACGAGGTAGATCGTCCAGGGGCAGATCACTCCGGCGTCGCCCCAGGCGGGCGTACCTGCGCCGCTGCCCGCGCGCGGGCTGACGTCCGTGAACGCGCCGTCCGGCGTCTGCGCGTCGTCGACGTCCGTGAGCCACTTGGTGAAGAAGGCGGCGACGTCGGCGTTGTAGGTCGCCGTGCGCACGAACACCTGCGCGTCGCCCATCCACCCGAGGCGCTCGTCGCGCTGCGGGCAGTCGGTGGGGATGCTGAGGTAGTTGCCGCGCTGGCCCCAGCAGATGTTCGAATAGAGCTGGTTGATGCGCGCGTCGGAGCAGGCGAACTCGCCGGCCTTGGGCGTGTCGGAGCTGATCACCAGGCCGGTGATGAGGTCGGCCGCGGGCTTGCCGGGAAGCCCCGTGACTTCGACGTAGCGGAAGCCGTGGAAGGTGAAGTGCGGCTGCCAGACCTCCTTGCCGCCGCCCTTGCAGACGTAGGTGTCGATTGACGGCGCGCCGCGCAGGTTGGTCGTGTAGACCGTGCCATCGGGGTTGAGCATCTCCGCGTGACGGATCGTCAGCTTGGTGCCGGCCGGCGCCGAGACGCTGAGCCGCACGTAGCCGACCATGTTCTGCCCGAGGTCGAACGTCCAGCAGCCCGGCTTGGGCTCGGCGAGGGCCTT
>TBL_comb47_HYPODRAFT_10008984_pt1 | contig 10078 bp, 4 predicted proteins | sample TroBogypolimnion_40_FD_10682 | JGI IMG/M metagenome (IMG submission 10682)
GGTTTTCAAGCGCGCTGACTATCGCACCGTCTACGGTGGCAAATCGCATTTTCCGAAAACGGGCACGAAGCAGAACGCGGTCGAGGCCTATGGCTTCGAGCCGCTCCGGCAGCAGGGCAACGAGGAAGGCCGGGAGGAACTGGCGGAGGACTGCGTGAAATTTTTCCAGCAAAAACAGGAGCGGCCGTTTCTGCTGGTGGCGTCGTTCATCAATCCGCACGACATCTGTTACATGGCGATGGCGGCGGCTGCCAAGCGGAAGCGCGAAGCCAAAGGCCCGGCGGAAGCGGCGCTGGACGCGGCGCTGAAAATGCCCGACGGCATTTCGGAAAAAGCTTTCTTCGCGAAAGTTTGTCCGCCGCTGCCGGCGAATTTCGAGATTCCGCAGAACGAACCGGAGGGCTTGACCAGCCTCGACTGGCGCATGTTCCGGCCCTATGTGCGGCAGCATTGGAACGAGCAGGATTGGCGGCGTCACCGCTGGGCCTATGCGCGGTTGACCGAGCGCGTGGACGGGCAGATCGGCCGCGTGCTGGAGGCGCTCAAGCAAAGCGGACTGGAGGAAAACACACTCGTGGTTTTCACCAGCGATCACGGCGACATGGACTCTGCGCATCGGCTGGAACACAAGAGCATGCCCTACGAGGAAGCGATGCGCGTGCCGTTCATCGTGAGCTGGAAAGGCGTGACCAAGGGCGGCGGCGTGGATCGCGAACATCTGGTCTCGACCGGTTTGGATTTGATCCCCACGCTCTGCGATTTCGCCGGCATCGCCACGCCGCCCGAACTCAAGGGCCGCAGCGTGCGGAAACTGGTCGAGGGCGCGGCGGTGGCGGATTGGCGCGCGACGCTCGTGGTGGAGAACGAAAATTCCCGCATCGTGCATATGGGCCGCACCAAGTACGTCGTCTATGCGCAGGGCCGGCAGCGCGAGCAATTCATGGACTTGGATCAGGACCCCGGCGAGATGCAGAACTTCGCCGCCGATCCGAAATATAAAGCGCAGGTCGAGCAGGGCCGGCAGGCGCTGCGCGCGTGGTACGCCGCGCACGGACTGGCACTCGATCCGAAATATGTGGTGAGCGAATGACACAAACAGGAGCAGCGTCTATGAACCGCAGTTGCGCTCGACGCGATTTCCTGAAACTCGCCGGTCTCGGCGCGGTCGGCGCGTCACTGTTTCCAATGGTTGGAAAAACAGCTCCATCCACTTTCCAATCCTTGGAAAATGGGAAAAACGCCAAGCCGAATTTCCTCGTGATCCTGGCCGACGACATGGGTTTTTCCGACGCGGGCTGCTATGGCAGCGACATCCGCACGCCCAACCTCGATGTGCTCGCCGCGCAGGGGCTGCGCTTCACGCAGTTCTATAACACCGGCCGCTGCTGGCCGACGCGCAGCGCGCTGCTTACCGGCTATTATCCGCAGCAGATTCACATGGATCCGCCGCGCGGCCGGCTGCCGCCGTGGACGCGCACGCTGGCGCACCGCCTCAAGCCGCTTGGCTACCGCAGCTATCACTCCGGTAAGTGGCATGTGAACGGCGCGCCGAATCCCGTGGCCGATGGCGGCTTCGATCATTCCTACGATCTAGAAGATCACGACCGGAATTTCAATCCGACGAAAATTTTCGAGGACGACCAGCCGCTGCCGCCGGTCGCCAAGAACAGCGGCTACTACACGACGACGGCGTTCGCCGATCACGCGATCAAGTGCCTGAAGGAACACGCGGCGCAACATGCGGGGCAGCCGTTCTTCTCCTATCTCGCGTTCACCGTGCCGCACTTTCCGTTGCAGGCGCCGGCGACGGACATCGCGCGCTACCGCGAGCACTATCTCAAAGGCTGGGACGCCGTGCGCGAGGAGCGCTGGCAAAAGTTGCGCGAGATGAAGATCGTCAACTGCGGACTCGCGCCGCTGGAGCCGGGTTTTTTGCCGCGCTACTTCAAGCCCGACGTGCTCACGAAGCTCGGTCTCGGCGAAGTAAAAAATCCCATACCGTGGACGCAGTTGAACGATGAGCAGAAAAAGTATCAGGCGACGAAGATGGCGATCCACGCGGCGATGATTGACCGGATGGATCAGGAGATCGGGCGCGTGCTCGAACAGGTGCGCGCAATGGGCGCGTGGGAAAACACGGTCATCTTTTTCCTCTCCGACAATGGCACCGATGCGACGCTGCTCGTGCGTGGCGATGGCCACGACCGCGCTGCCGCGCCCGGCTCCGCGGAAACGTTTTTGTGTCTCGGTCCCGGTTGGTCGAGCGCGGGCAACGCGCCGTTCCGCCGGCATAAAATCTGGACGCACGAGGGCGGCGTCGCGACGCCGCTGATCGTCCACTGGCCCAAGGGACTCGCCGCGCACGGCGAGCTGCGGCACGACGTGGGGCATGTCATTGACTTCACCCCGACGTTGCTCGAACTCGCCGGCGGTAAAGAGGAATCTCCGGCGGGCGCGCCGAAGCTGCCCGGTAAAAGTCTGGTGCCCGCGTTCGCCAAGGATGGCAGCGTCGTGCGCGACGAAGTTTTCTTCAATCACGAGGGCAATCGCGCGCTGCGCGTCGGTAATTTCAAACTTGTTTCAGCGCGCGAGGATCACGACGCCTGGGAACTTTTCGATCTGGCGACCGACCGCTGCGAGCAGCACGACCTCGCCGCCGCGCAACCGGAGCGCGTCCGCGCGATGGCCGCGCGCTGGCAGCAGTTGCAGGACGAGTTCACGCTCAACGCCGGCCCGGAGCTGCCGTTCGAGAAGAAAATCAAAGGACAAGACGATTGAAAGCATCAGCGTTTTTTGAACATGAGTAATTGGTGGTCAGTGGAACAAACGAGGGAAGCGCTTATGAAGAAGATGCTGTTGGCAGTGTTGTTGGGTGGAATGTTGCTGGTGCGGGCGGGCGATCTCGCGAGCGAGTTCGCGAAGCCGCCTGACGAGGCGAAGCCGCTGACGTGGTGGCACTGGCTCAACGGCACCATCACGCGCGAGGGCATCACCGCCGATCTTGAGGCGATGAAGCGCGCGGGCCTCGGCGGTTGTTACATGTTCAACTGCGGCGTCGGGATGCCGGAGGGCGGCGTGAAGTTCATGCAGCCGGAATGGCTCGGCATGATAGACCACACCGTCAAGGAAGCGCAGCGGCTCGGCCTGGTCTTTGGCGTCCACAACTGCGACGGCTTCTCGCAGAGCGGCGGCCCGTGGATCAAGCCGGAGACCTCGATGAAGGAGCTGACGTGGACCACCCGCGATGTGACTGGCCCCGCGAAGTTCGACAGCAAGCTGGAGACGCCGGAGTCCAAAGAAGATTTTTATCGCGACATCGCCGTGATCGCGTTCCCGTTGCCCCAAGGCGGCTTCCTGAAGGACGCCAAAATTTCCGGCACGCTGCCGCCGGCGGAACTCGCGAAGCTCACCGATGGCAAGCCGCAGACGAAAGTGGAATTCCCGGTTCCGGCGGATAGGCACGTGATTGATTTCACTTTCGCGGAGCCGCGTACGGTGCGGTCGGTGATCTGTCATAACGCCGCGCCGCACAAGTGGGAGGAAGATTTCGCGATCCAGATGGAAGTCTCCAACGACGGCCAGACGTTCCGCAAGGTCGGCGCATTCACGGTGAACTGGGACATGATCGGTGGTGGGAAAGTCACCGCGGCGTGCGACGATGCGACCGGGAAAGTATTCCGCCTGTCGTTCAAAAATCCGTGGGCCTTCAGTCTCGGCGAGATCGAGTTGAGCGACGCGGCGCTCGTGCACTTCGCCGAGGCGAAGGCGGCGCAGTTGCGCAGCCGCGGCCACGGCGCGGAGCGGCGGCATCACGACGCCTATCCCGGTCCCGACCACAACCGCGCGTTGCCGGCGGAGCTGGTCGTCGCGCGCGAGGCGGTGAAAAATATTTCCGCGCAACTGTCGCCCGACGGCCGCGTGCAGTGGGACGTGCCGCCCGGCCGATGGCGCATCGTGCGCCTCGGTTACACCAGCAACGGCCACTATGTTGCGCCCGCGACGCCCGAAGGCCGCGGGCTGGAGTGCGACAAGCTCGACCCCAAGATCGTGCGGTTTCACCTCGACCAGTACGCGGGCAAGCTGCTCGAACGTGCCGGGTCGCTGGCGGGCAAAACGTTTGCGGCGATGGAAATTGATAGTTGGGAATGCGGCATCCAAAACTGGACGGCGGGTTTCGAGAAACGCTTCCAGAAAAAGTTAGGCTACGATCTGCTCGCGTTCGCGCCCGCGCTGACCGAGGGCTGGATCGTGGATAGCGCCGACGCGACCGAGCGCGCGCTGTGGGACTGGCGGCGCTTTCTCGCCGACCAGTATGCGGAAAATTATTTCACGACCGTCGCCAACTTCGCGCAGGAAAAAAAGATCACCTACGTCTCCGAGCCGACGGGCCGGCAGGCCTATCACTATGATGCCGGCTATGCGCGCTACGTCGGCGTGCCGATGGGCGAGTTCTGGATTGATAAAGGCGTGGGGCAGGGCGTGCGCGTGGATTGCAAACTCTCCGCATCCATCGCGCACACCACCGGCAAGCGCATCGTCGCGGGCGAATCGTTCACCGCTGGCGGGCCGTCGGCGTCGTGGCAGAATCATCCGTTCAGCCTAAAGGCCGAGGGCGACCGAGCGTTCTGCGCCGGCGTCAACGAATTCGTTTTCCACACCTTCGCGCATCAGCCCTATCAGGTCACCGGGCCGGGCTTCACGTTCGCGTCGTGGGGGCTCAACTTCAATCGCGGCAACACCTGGTGGGAAGTCGTGCATCCGTGGATGGAGTATCTGGCGCGCTGCAATCACCTGCTGCGCGAGGGCCAGCCCGCCGCCGACGTGCTGTGGTTCATCGGCGAGGACGTGCCCAACCGCGTCGCGTGGCGCGATGAACTCCATCCGGTGTTGCCCGCGGGCTACGACTTCGATGGTTGCGACGTGCAGTCGCTGCTCGGCGCGCGCGTGGTGAACGGGCGCATCGTGCTCGAGTGCGGCGCGGAATATCGCGTGCTCCTGCTGGCGAATCTCCCGACGATGCGCCCGGCTGTGCTCAAGAAAATTTCCGAGCTGGCGGCGGCGGGCGCGACGGTGCTCGGGCCGCGGCCGCAGCAGTCGCCGAGCCTGCGCGACCTCGGCGCGGGCGATGCCGCCTTGCGCAAGCTCGCCGAGGAACTGTGGAACGGGAAAGTACAGAGCGGAATTTCGTTCGAGGAGCTGTTCAAGCGCATCATTCTGCCGCCGGATTTCGAGCCGCGCGCCAGTGCGAACGACGCCGAAATTCTTTTCATCCATCGCCGCGCTGGCGACGCCGAAATTTATTTCGTCTCGAACCAGAAACAGCGCACCGAGACTTTGGCGGCCACTTTCCGCGTCGGCGACCGCGCGCCAGAGTTGTGGGATGCGACGACGGGCGCGATCACGAAGCCCGGCGTGTTCGAGGTGGCGGGCGGTCGGACGACCGTGCCGCTGCAACTCGCGCCGAACGGTTCGGTCTTCGTCGTCTTCCGCGGCGCGATGCCCACTCGCTACGTCGCGGCCGTGGAGCCGGAGCAGGCTGCGGTGAAAAGCGTTGCTGTGCCGACGCCGAGCCAGGTGGAGTCGGTGCAGGAAAATTTCACCATCAGCGTGTGGGCGAAGCCCGGCGACAACATCGCGCTGCCCGCCGCGCGCAAGGAAGCGATTGCGCTGCGCGGCGTGAACTGGGCGGTCTTCGCCGCGCAAGGCGCCGCAACCTTTGGCGAGGGCCACGCGTGCGCAGGCTTGAGCATCGGCCGCAACGGCGTCTGCGCGCTGGAGCACTCCGCGCGCTATGCGCCAGCGGTCATCACGCACGCCGCCGAACTCAAAGACTGGACGCATCTCGCGCTCGTCTATGTCGCGAATGTGCCGCGCCTTTTTGTGAATGGCGTCGAGGTGGGCAAAGGCATCAAAGGGCCGATGATGGTTCATGCCTCGCCCGGCAAAGGCGGAGCCGCGTTCCGCGGCGAACACTCGCCGGTTCAGTTGTTCGACCGCGCGCTCTCCGCGCAGGAAATCGTCGTGCTCGCCTCGCATCCGCCGGGCGCGCAAACCGCCGCGCCGAAGCTGGAGATCGCGCGTAACGCCGAGGGCAAACTCCTCGCGCAGTGGCAGGAGCCGGGCTCGTTCAACGTGCGCTTCAACGACGGTACGCGCACTGCGCTCAAGTCGCCGACGCTGCCGGAGCCGCAGATGCTCTCTGGTCCGTGGGACGTAACCTTCCCGCCGCACCTCGGCGCGCCGGCCTCGGCCAGGCTCGACAAGCTCGCCTCGCTCTCGGAGAACCCGGTGGCGGGAATAAAGTTTTTCTCGGGGACTGCAACGTATCGCAAAGTCTTCGACATTGCGCCAGAGGTCAGGCGGAGCAAGGATTCGAAATCAGACCTCTCGCGTCGGTTCATCTTGGATTTGGGAGACGTGGAGGTGATTGCCGCCGTGAAGCTCAACGGGCGCGATTTGGGCATCCACTGGAAGCCGCCGTTCCGCCTCGACGTGACCGACGCGCTGAAGGCTGGCGCGAACGAGCTGGAGATCAGCGTCATCACGCTCTGGCCGAACCGCATGATCGGCGACGCCACGCTGCCGGACGACATCGAGTGGCAGAAGGGCCGGCGCGGCCAGTATCCAGCACAGTGGCCCGACTGGCTTGTGAAAGGCACGCCGCGCCCGAGCGGCCGCATCGCGTTCTGCACGCGCAAAGCGGTGTATGACAAGGACGACACGCTGCTTCCGTCCGGCCTGATTGGTCCTGTGAAGCTGATTGCGGTGGAACAGACAGAAGTGAAATGAATTTGAACGGTAAAAGGGCAGGCGCAGTCCTCCGTGGTGGAGGACGCCCTCCAATGCTGTAGGGCGGCGTGTCACGCCGCCGCCTCCGGTTTCCAAACCTTGGAAAAGTTGCGCGTGAAACTTTCCAATGCTTGGAAAAACAGCTAGTTTGCGTTTCCAATCATTGGAAACGCTCGGAGACAAACGATGAAACGAATGCTGATTTTCGGGTTGGCGCTGCTGGCGGGCGTCGTGGTGCGCGGGCAGGGGCCGCACAAGGCGCCGCTGTGCGAGGGTACGATCAAGGCGACGGTCGGTGTGAAGCCGGACTTGTTCGCGCAACAGATGAAGCTGGTTGAGGAGCGCCGTGCGGGCTGGCTCGCGAAGGCCGAGGCCGCGAAGCCGAAGCTGATCCATACGGCGAAGCAACCGGTCGCGCTGATCAAGGTGGAGAAAGATGCGACGGGTTTCCAAGGTTGGAAGACGGTGAACTTCGGCAAGCCGGAATCCATCTGCAACAAGCCGTTGAAGCCGGGCGACAGCTTCATCCTGGATTTCGGCGAGCACATGGCCGGTCAGTTCGTGTTTTCGCTGCGCGCTTTCGATATTCCTGTGGACGCACCGGTGCGGCTCGGTCTGATTTTCGGCGAGGTGCCGGCGGAGATGATCGAGCCGTTCGATCCCCACGTGTCGGGCCTGGCGCGGTCGTGGATGCAGGACGAGGTCTTCAACTTCGACGATGTGCCGCAGACCGTGACGCTGCCGCGCCGCTATGCGTTCCGCTATGTGAAGGTGACCGTGATCTCGTGCAGCACGCACGGCAAGTTCGGGTTTTCCGAGCTCCACGCCGAGGCGGTCAGCTCCGCCGACGAGAGCAAGCTGGCGCCGTTCACACCGCGCAACGCGGACGAAGCCGCGCTGGATCGCGTCGCGCGCAATACGCTGCGCGACTGCATGCAGACCGTGTTCGAGGACGGCCCGAAGCGCGACCGCCGGCTCTGGCTCGGCGACCTGCGGCTGCAGGCGCTGGCGAATTACGCGACCTATCGCAACTACGATCTCGTGAAGCGCTCGCTCTACATTCTCGCCGGGACGGCGTCGCCGGAAGGGCTCGTCGGCACATGTTCGTTCGAGCGCCCGCAGCCGACGCGCGGCGGCAACAGCATCCTCGATTACACCGCGCTCTTCGCGCCGACGGTGCTGGAATATCTCGAAGCCAGCGGCGACCGCGCGACGGCGGAAGACCTGTGGCCGCTGGTGGTCAAGCAACTCGACTTCACGCTGGAGCCGGTGAACACCGAGGGCCTGATGATCACGCCGAAGAGCTGGTGGTGCTTCATTGACTGGCATCGCACACTCGACAAGCAGGCGACGGAGCACGCGATCGTGCTGTTCGGATTGAAGGCGACGCAGAAGCTTGCCGCGCAGCTCGGCAAGTCCGACGAGGTGCAGTTCATCGGCGAAATTATTCCGCGCATGGAAGCGGCGGCGCGCAAAAATCTTTGGGACGAAACCGCCGGCGTGTTCGTCAGCGGGCCGAAGCGCGAAGTCTCGTGGGCGTCGCAGGCGTGGATGGTGCTCGCGGGCGTGCCCTCGGCGGAGCAGGCGAAGCGCGCGCTATCCGGCGTGTTGCAGAGCGCGACGGCGGAGAAGCCCGTCACCCCCTACATGCATCACTACGTCGTCGAGGCGTTGCTCGCGGCGGGGATGCGCGACGAGGCGACGCACCACCTACAATCCTATTGGGGCGAGATGGTGAAGAAGGGCGCGGACACGTTCTGGGAAGTCTATGTCTCCGGCGACGATTTCCTTTCGCCCTACAAGAGCCACCTGATGAACAGCTATTGCCACGCGTGGAGCTGCACGCCCACCTATCTGCTGCGTCGCGAGCAGCAGCAACAATCGCCGGCGAAGTGAGCTAGAGACGCATGAGAAAAATTTTCCTGATCTTTTTTGTCGCAGTCTTGCAGGTGTGCGCGCTCGCGGGCACGAACGCCGCGTACCGCGTGCAGCAGAGCGAAGGTTGGACGCTGCACGTCAGCGAGAAGTTGCTCGCGACGGAACCGGCGGCGACGGCGAAGGCGCTGGAACTGCTCACGGCGCAGCTCAAGGAAATCGTGCGCGTCGTGCCTACGTCGGCGGTGGCGCATCTGCAAAAAGTTCCGCTGTGGCTTTCGCCCGTCTATCCCGGCCAGCGCGCGCCGCGGGCGGAATATCATCCGGGCGCGGGCTGGCTGCGCGAGAACGGGCGCGACCCGGCGATGGCGAAGGCGGTTGAGATCACCAACGTGTTGATCTTCGAGAAGGAAACCAAGCGCATGCCGATGTTCATCCTCCACGAACTCGCGCACGCCTATCACGACCAGGTGCTCGGCTTCGCGAACGCCGAGATCGAAGCCGCCTACCGCCGCGCCGTCGCGGGCAAAAGTTATGACGCGGTGAAACTCCACAACGGCAAGATCGCCCGCGCCTACGCGATGACGAACGCGAAGGAATATTTCGCCGAGAACACCGAGGCGTTTTTCGGTCGCAACGATTTCTTCCCCTTCACCCGCGCCGAACTCGCGCAGCACGACCCGGACATGTGCCGCCTGCTCGCACGCCTGTGGGGCTGCGCGGAGGAGAAAAAAAAGGAATGAACATGCATCCGAATACACGTCGTGATTTCCTCAAGCTGGCCGCGTTCGGCGCGGCGGCGCTGGTGGGGCGGAACCTGGCGCAGGCTGCGCCGGCGCAGAAGCCACTGAATGTGTTGCTGCTCGTCTCCGACGATTGCCGCGCGGTGCAGGGCTGCTACGGCGAGCCGACGCTGACGCCGCGCATTGACGGCCTCGCGCGGCGCGGGCTGCGCTTCGATCGCGCCTATTGCCAGTATCCGCTGTGCAACCCGAGCCGCTCGTCGTTTCTCACCGGGCTGCGCCCGGACACGAGCGGCGTCACCGACAACCAGACGCGCTTCCGCGACCGCCGCCCGCAGACGGTGACGCTGCCGGAGCTGTTCAAGAAGAACGGCTACTACGTGGCGCGCGTCGGCAAGCTCTATCACTACGGCGTGCCCAAGCAGATCGGCACCGATGGCCTCGACGATCCGGTCTCGTGGGAGCAGGTGATCAATCCGCGCGGCCGCGACTGCGATGACGAGGACAAGATCTTCAGCATCATCGCCGGCACGCCGGCGAAGGTCGCGACCGGCACCGGCAACTACGGCGCGACGTTGAGCTGGCTCGCGTCCGAGGGCGACGACACCGAGCAGACCGATGGCAAGATCGCGAAGGAGGCGTGCCGGTTGTTGCGCGAGCATAAGGACAAG
>TBL_comb47_HYPODRAFT_10008985_pt1 | contig 10078 bp, 12 predicted proteins | sample TroBogypolimnion_40_FD_10682 | JGI IMG/M metagenome (IMG submission 10682)
GAGAATGACTCTCGCAGATTTCCCATCTTTTTTTCTCGCGACCAACGGTGCGCCAAGTGTCAAAGGCCAAGCGGTAAGTTTCATCGCGGCGACCAAACCAAGAACAAATCCCGCGAGCTCGTTATTTCGACGCTTGAGCAACACCGCCCCGAGGAGAATGCCCGCTAGGACAGGAATATCATCTCCGCCCGTAACTACAAAAAGTGCACCAGTAGGAAGCACTAAAAGGACTTGAGCTATGCGAATTTTTAGCATCTTGTCAGCTGATAAAAGCTTCAAAGCAATTAAGAGCACAACCAGGGAAAAGGCTGTCATGGTCCAACGTGCATCTAGGAATCCACCATGGTGGTGAACAAAAGCGCTGGGAATTCCAAAAATTCCCATTAGCGGCAAATAGGGAAAAAATGACTCATAAGCGGGAACGCCCGAGACCTCATTCACCACGTGTCCATTTTGAATGAAGGAGCGGTAGGGATCGTGCAGTCCTAGCAAAATAGAGCCGCTTCGTTCGATAACTCGTACTTCAGGTTGGACATAGTGCCCGGACAGGTTGTGCGCTCGCAAAGTGGTCTCAACTACCAGGGGCGCAAGAATTACTCCTAGACCAACGACAACCAGCACCACGAAACGAAGACTGTCATTCACCTTCCGTCTCAGGCGAGACGCAACAACCACTGAACCAGCTCCCGCAAGATATGGAAGAAGGGACATCTCTCCCCACAGCGACTGAGCATGCTCTTTTGCTCCAATCCACATCAGAAATGAGAAACAAGCTGCTGTCAGGTAGAGGTACGCGTCCTGATGAAGGCCNCTTTTGACGGTCCACCAGCCACGAAGGCGCGCAATCAAATGACTGACTCGCGAAATATTCATTGGCAGAACAAGGTTACTTGCGCCGTTGCGGGTAAAGCGTTACCGGCGGAAGATCCATCTTCAGGAAGTTGTTAAAGATTTTCGATGTCAACTTCGGGTGCTCTTTCAGCACCGAGTGAGTGGATGCTGGCAGCACGCAAAGCTGCCCATTTGGCAGAGCCTCGTACATCTGAACCGTGTGTTCGAGCTTGACCACATCGTCATCTCCGGACATCACCAAAGTAGGGGTAGTGATCTTCCTCAAGTCCTCTTGCTTCCAGGTCGGCTCAGTGGCGAACAGCTCTTCGGCTTTGGCGACCGCAATCTTTGCGTGAGAAATGCCATTCGGTGAGAGTGAGCCATAATGAGCCGCCCATTCGGCGAAACCCGCTGAAGTAGGCGTGAACTGCTCGAGTGGCACCAATCCGTTTCGGTTGAAATTCGCGCCGACGACAATGATGCGCCTAACGAGCTCTGGGTACTTCATGGCCAGCCCCAGAGCGGTATTTCCCCCATCACTAAAACCTATGACGTGTACCGGGCCTCCAATGTGGCGAATAAAGGCAGCGGCTTCTTCAGCCATGCCAGCAAACGAGAAACGCTCATTGGTATCCCGTGCGCCCGTGGCCTCGGCGATCAAACGCGGCCACGACAAACCTCTTGTCGAGCCCAGGCGAGACCTTATCGAGCACTGAACGAGAGGAACTGAGGCCTCCGTGAAGCAGCAACACGGTTTCACCTTTGCCCTTTGGAAGGTGCGCCCAAGTTTTATGACCGTTGAGTTTGACGAAAGCCATGGCTCCATCGTAGATGAGAAGTTCGGTTCTGGGGAATCAACCCGGCCCCAGACGTTGGCTCTGTGATACCAACAGCTTTGGTGTTCAAAGCAAAAGGCCGGGCGCGTGAGCGCCCGGCCTTTTAACTGAGACTATGAACTACTTAACGAGGTCCTCGTCAGCTACGAGTGATCCAACGCGGTCACCGACAGTCTTGTCCTTGGCGACAAGCACCGAGGCATAGATGAAGGAAACAACGATGGCAATCAGCGCAGCGTATGGGTACCAGTTAAATGGCTGTGGCTGACCTGGCTTAGCCAAGTAGTACAGCGGAACAGCGATAACGGCGACACCAATCAACGGAAGAACCGCGTGACGCAGAGCGTTGAACTTGTCTGCGTGGTGCTTGCTCATGTAGAAAGGCAACGCAATGTTCGCCAAAGCGTACACAACCAGAACCAAGATGGTTCCGAAGGTTGAGGAGTAGCCAAAGAAGTTGAAGGCGCTCATTGGGCCAGACTTCGAGCCACCGAGGATGTGGAGCAAGCCCCAACCACCGACAACAACCATTCCAATTGCCAAGAACATGATCAAGGCGTTAACTGGAGTACGACGCTTCGGGTCAACCTTGCCAACCCAAGCTGGCAGCAAACCTTCACGGCCAGCATTGAACAACAAGCGAGCCTGTGAGTTCGTACCGGCAATCAAAGCACCCATGGTCGAGGTGAAACCAGCGACGAATGCGAAGGCCAACAAGACCGTCGAGATGCCGAAGGCCACACCCAAGAATGGTGAACCGATTGAAGCAGCGGCGGCGCCGAGCTTGGTGATGTCTCCACCGAAGCCAATAACAGTGGCGTAGGCGAAGTACAGGTAGGCAACGGTCATGATTAGAACTGAGGTGTACACGGCGCGAGGAACGTTGCGACGTGGGTTCTCAGTCTCTTCAGCCAAAGCTGCCGAGTTTTCCCAACCAATAAACAGGTAAACGGCCAATGGGAATCCAGGAGCCAGCGTGCTGAGTGACAAGTTGCTGAAGTTCAGGGGTGCCCAGTTGATGTTGCCTGAGTACTTGATCATCGCAGCGGTCGCCACAATCAACATAATTGTCATTTCAACGGCGAAGAAGAATCCTGCAACCTTGGTTGAAATGTGAACTCCGCGGACCATCAATACAACTGCGACGGCCAAGAAAATCAGCGTCCAGATGATCCATGGGGTGTTCTTCAGTGGCCAGTTGTAGTACTGAAGGAAGAACTGGAAGAATCCACCAACAATGGCCGTAACTGAAGCCATAGCGGTGATGTATCCAGCACCCGTCAGCAATGCAGTGGTTACACCGAGACGTCCACCGAAAGTCTTACCCACGAAGGTGATGAATCCACCGGTCGAAGGAAGCACTTTCGTGAACTCTGAAAGGGTATTACCCAGCAAAGCAATTGCGATACCGGCTACCAAAATCACCAAAGGTGAGGCTACGCCGGCGGTTTCTGCAATAAACAAAAACCCGAAATAGAAGCTCATTGCCGGACCGATATTGGCCATCGTGGCTGCTGCAATGTCCAGCAGACCCAAGACGCCACGGTGCAGGCGAACGTTCTCCACGTTTCCGTTACTCATGTTTCTCCTCTCAAAACGAGATAGCGATTTGCATCGCACCGCCGCCTTGGCGAGCGATCAAAAGGCTTTAAAAAACCTAGTTGCGAGTTGTGAAAATAGCGGTTTTATCTACTAGCAAGTAAAGGGGAAATCAAGCCTAAAAAAACGGGCTGATCAAAGTTTTTCCGCTGCACGGAGCGAAGAGGCCCACATTGGAGGACGAGGTCGCAATCTGCATCGTCCCCCCACCCTGGTGAAACTGAAGGGAGATCGCCGAAACAGTCGGGCAACTCCCGTTGTCGATCTGCACGTCACTGTAGGAAAAGTCAATGTGGGCGACTGAACCTACCTGCATCGAAACCCGTTGCGGGGCCTGATTCGCCGCTTGGTCGGCGAAGTAAGACACATGGTCAAGCGGGGTGTGAGTCAGGTGTATTGGCAGCAGCGCTCCGAAGGAATCTTGGTAGGTCACGAGGGCGTACCCGTACAGAACGCAGTCGGCGCCCGAATTCTTCGTCAAAGTCCACTGTCCGTAGATCGTCCCTGCGGCACCTTGACCACCGACGAAGGCGGCGGTCATGTCCTTTGGGTCACAAGTCGAGGAGTACGTGGTGGTTGTCGAGGTTGCAACAGAAGTTGTCGTTGTACTCGTAGAACTGAAGAGATGGTGCCGCGAAAGACTAAAAATCAGTACGAACGCCAGAAAAAGCCCTATTGACTTGAGACCGCGACTCATGGCTGAAAATCCTCCGGGTTAACAGAATCCAGAAACTCTCGAAGCTCGGAGATAAGTGCTCCTTCATCAATTTCCTCGGGGTCGATCAAAGAGATTGCGTCTTCATCTTCTAGTTCGTCGTCCAAGGTTGTTCCGACAAAATCGAGGAGGTCCTCGGCGACGCCCAGCGGAATCTTCGCCCGCAAAGCAACGGCAATGCCGTCACTTGGTCGAATTGACAGAATCTCAATTCTGTCGTTGAACTTGAGGCGAAGCTCGGCCATAAAGGTATTTTTCACGAGTTCGGTAATCTCAACGTCCACAATCTCTCCCCCGGCCAGACGAGCGATATCAATCATTACGTCATGGGTCATAGGTCTTGGGGTATCGAGATTTTGGATTGCGTAGCCAATTAACGCGGCCTCAGGGGCGCCCACGTACATTTGTAGGACTCGTGAACCGCCGGCCTCTTGCAACACCACTGCGGCAGCCGACGCTCCGCCTACTCGCAATGCTCGCACGAGGACTTGGACCATATCTTCAGCCTAGACCCCGCCAGCGGAACTTCGCCCCGCTACTCCCCTAGATACTCAGAAAGGGTGCGATTAAAGAGAGCACTGCGCAGTTGGGCGACATCATTGGCGACTTCTGCCACTTGGCCTCGAATCGAATCGACTGAGTGCAATTGTGCGTTTTCGCGGATTGCCAGGGTCATGTCTTCGATCACTCCAACTTCACGCTCAGCGCTTCGTCGGACGGCGCTCAGGAGGCGGACGTCTACTCCGCGAGCCAACAACTTCCTAGATAGTGAGGCCATCGTTACATCGGTTTGTGAGAAGGCACGTTCCCGCAGCACTTCACTCGGGCACAGAATTCCGCTGAGAACTAGTTCTTCGACTTCCGACTCCAACAGCCCCGTCATGCCTTGCAATTGCGACTGATTGACCGTTGAAACATTCCCTACGGGTACTGAGAAGAGGTCCGACTCGGGCAAGACTGGAACTGAGGGGGACTTTTGCACAGAATGCGAAGAGGAAGCAGTCAAAGCTGAGGGGACGTTCACGGTGACCGACGGCGCAACGGCTTCACGAGCCGCGCGGCGAGGGGCGATTGGTTCAGCGTCCTGATGGAGCAGACCAAGATCAATTAAACGTAGGCGTGCATTGCGCAATGAAACATTCTCTTTGGTGGTTAGGCGGAATGCTTCGCGCAGACAATCAATATTGCGGTCGGTGTAGAGGCGGTAGCCCTTGCGAGAGCGTTGAGGGAATACGAGACCCTGCTCTTCGTAATAGCGAATCTTCGAAAGTTCGATGTCGGGAAACTCTGCACGCAAGACAGCATGCACCTCTCCAATGCGAAGTAGATTCGCTTGGCTCATCTCGACGCCTCCCAATAGACCAATTTGTATTTTCCGATTTGGACTTCATCACCCGAACCCAAGGTGGCCGACTCCACTCGGGCTCCGTTGACGTAAGTACCGTTCAGAGAATTTAGGTCACGCAGGGCGATACGTCCATTCGCCGTCCGTGAGAATTCCGCATGAATTCGCGAAACTGACACATCATCCAAAAGAATTTCGCAATTTTCGTCCCGCCCGGCCGTTGCGACCTCAGAAGCGAGTTCGATTCGCGTACCGGCTTGCGACCCGCTGGCCAGTACTAACTCATCTCCATGACTACCCTTAGGCCCAGTATTGACTCCGTGCACCAGTCCATCAGGAATGTTCACCACCGGCACAGCTTGCGTGTCGGGCGCACTCGACTCGACCTGGCTCGCCCCGCAATTCCAACAGAAGTTGGCGTTGGCATTGAGGATTTCACTACAGCGTCGACAGTTCATAGTCGACTAGTTATTGGTCAGTTGAGCGTACGCGTCGGGAGTAAGCAACGCGTTGAATTCATCCAACGAAGCAATAGTTACCTCGCAGATCCAGCCGTCTCCGTAGGGAGAAGAGTTCAAGAGCTCAGGAGAACCGTTCAGAGATTCATTAATTGCCGTGACCGTTCCCGCTACAGGTGCGTAGATTTCAGAAACGGACTTAGTTGACTCAACCTCGCCAAGTTGTCCACCGGCCGCTACCGTAGAACCAACCTTCGGCAAGTCGACAAAGACCACGTCTCCGAGGGCATCTTGGGCGTAATCGGTGATGCCAATTCGAATGACGAGGTCGCTCGCCTTCGCCCACTCGTGATCGGAAGAATATTTAAGTTCGGCGGGAATCTGCATGTCTGCCAATTTACTAAACCTGGCGACCCCTACGTCCAGCCGACAGGGCCTCGCGGGCTGGACGAATGTAGCCAAAAAAGACCGCCCAGGAAAGACTCAGGCCAGCCACGCCCACGGCCCAGGTGATCGCCCGTAGAACCGTCTGCCAGCCCTGGAGGGGCGCATGGTGGGCTTGGGAGGTCAGGAGAAAGAGCGGGAAGGTGGCCAAGAGGGCAAAGGTCGAAACCTTCCCCCACCAGAGAACGTCAATTCGAGCTGACCCCAGCGATGCGAGGAGAAGCGTCAGGGAAATGACCAAGATTTCTCTAAAGAGGCATACGCCCGCAAACCACCACGGGACGCCTCCTGCGAGAGCTACTCCGACCAATCCGGAAACAGTGAGAAGTCGGTCGGCAGAGGGGTCGAGAATTTTCCCGACAGTCGAAACTTGATTCAACCGTCGAGCAACGAATCCGTCAATCCAGTCCGTGGCCCCCAGGACACCGAGAAGCCAAGCCGCTAGTGCACGGTGTCCAGTCCCAAACAGCAACCACCAGAACACCGGGATGAAGGCCAGGCGAATCAGAGTTATGGCGTTNGCCCACGTGCGCCAACCGGCGTCTGGCGAATCTTGATTAGGCAATGGTGATGCTGGAATCTAGGAAGACGTCTTGAACAGCGTTTACTAGAGCGGCGCCTTCGTTCATGGGGCGCTGGAAGGCCTTACGACCCAAAATGAGACCCATGCCACCAGCNCGCTTGTTAATTACGGCCGTGCGGACTGCGTCAGCGAGGTCATTGGTGCCCTTGGCTTCCCCACCCGAGTTGATGAGTCCAATACGGCCGGAATAGCAATTCACAACCTGCCAACGGGTCAGGTCAATTGGGTTGTCGGTCGTAAGTTCGCTGTAGACCTTGGGGTTCGTTTTGCCGAACTTGACTGCGTTGTAGCCACCATTGTTTTCTGGTTGCTTCTGCTTAATGATGTCTGCGCCGATTGTTACGCCAAGGTGGTTGGCCTGGCCGGTCAGGTCAGCGGAGACGTGATAATCCTTTTCGGCAGTTTTGAAGGCGTCGTTGCGGGTGTAGCACCAGAGAATTGTGACCAGACCCAACTCGTGAGCTTGCGCGAAGGCCTCGCTCACCTCTTCAATTTGACGAGCCGAGTTTTCAGATCCGAAATAGATTGTGGCTCCAATACCGATGGCGCCCAAGTCGGCAGCTTGCTTGGCCGTGACAAACATGCGCTGGTCATAAGTGTTTGGATAACGGAACAAATCATTGTGATTGATCTTCACAATGAATGGAATCCGGTGCACATACTTGCGCGACACGCTGGCGAGAGTTCCGAAAGTTGACGCAATCGCAGAGCAATCAGCTTCAATCGCTAAGTCGCATAAACGAGCTGGGTCAAAGTACTCGGGATTCGGGGCGAAAGACGCCGCCGCAGAGTGTTCGATGCCCTGGTCGACTGGCAAAATGGAAAGGTAGCCAGTGCCGCCAAGTCGCCCATGGTTAAACAGCGTTCCCATGTTGCGCAAAACCGTTGGCGAGCGATCCGTCATCGCGAAGGTATCGCCTACATACGATGGGCTAGGTAAGGTCAGTCTTTCCTTCGGGAAAGCGGTGGCCTTGTGGTCAAGAAGCGCAGACGCTTCATCTCCTAAAAGAGCAGCAATGTCCATGGGCTAATGCTACAAGCACAGCCAAACGCGATTAGTCCAACTTCTTCTTGGACACCGGAATTGTGCGGCGTTTGCGGTTTTTCGCCGGCGCACCTGTTCCAAGTTCCTGCAAACGATACTTGGCGTCGTAGGCGGATGGCTCAGCCTTCACTACCCGGGAGAAAAGTTCACGGGCGCTCGACACGTCACCAGCTTGGTCGTAAATGTCGGCTAGTGCATACCAGAGGCGAATGTGGCGGAAAGACGGGTTCTTCAGGACCTTGGCGGCGCCGGCCCGTGTCAACAACTCAATGGCTTCGTCGTACTTGCGCTGATCGGCCAAAGTACCGGCCATGACAATACGGGCCTCGGCAACAACCTCAGCCGAAGGGTCAGAGCCTTCTAGAAGTCCGAAGGTCTTGACCACCCCGCGATACCTGCGATGAGCACGGTCGCAGTCCATAACCAATGGCAAGTACTGCGGATCCTGAGTGATTTCGAAGTGGGCAATAAGGTTCGCTTTGGCGAGGTTCCACTGTTCAGAGCGATAGGCGGCCAATCCCGCCAACTCACGTGCTGCTCCGACACCGGGAACAGCCTCGGTGACCCGTCGAGCTAGGCGAAGTGCCTCTTCGTAACGGTGACGCCCATACGCCTCAGTTGCACGAGAAAGAGATGTAACCATCTTTTCTCGCATGTAGGCGGTACCTACGAAGGCCTTACGAATATCTGCTGCGATGTCAGCGGGTAGGACGAACGGAGTCTTCTTTTCGCCGACCTTTTCAGAACCAGAACGAGCGGGCTTAACCTCTTCAACCCATTGTGTCAACGGGTCTGGCGTCAAATCTGGATTCTGAGAGTTGAGCATTTCCCCACCGGACGCATCAATGTGAACTGCACCCTTTCGCGCAACGGAACCCCATCCACGGGACTTTGCCGCTTCACCTCGAACTTGTCGCTTCTGTTCTTCAGGGCTTAACGCACGCTCAAATCGAGCTGCGCCTCGGACGCCTTTGCCACTGGGCTTGCGCCCACCAGCACCTGGGCGGCCCGAAGACGAGCGCCCATCTCGGCTGAAATTACCGGAACTTCGACGTGGCTCACCATCTCGACTGCGCTCAGCGTAACCATCTCGCCCACCTCCAGTTCGACCACTGGGGCGACCAGAGTTGGCACGCGAGCCTCCAGAGGGGCGACCGCCAGTTGTGGGACGGCCCGAACCTGGACGTGATGGACGACCCGATCGATTCGATGGTCGAGAAGATGGGTTCGCGGGAGACATGGGGATACAGTCTACCGGTTTCCCCTCGATCGCAAAAAAACTAATCGCACAAAAGCAAAAACGGGGCTCGGCTTTCGCCGAACCCCGTTTCTACGAGTTACGAAAAGCTACTTCTTGGTCACCTGGTACGCACCAGCGTCACAAGTACCAGTGGTGCCGCGTGATACACCGCGTGCGTCCTTGGCCTCACAAGTTGCACGAGGAGCAAAGGCGGTACCTGCGCTCTTAGCAACTTACGTTGTCTGCATTAGTACCGACGTACATTCCAACGGTTAGGTTCGTTGCGCCAGCGGTTCCCGCAAGTGCCACCGAGCCCAGAGACAGGGTCGCTGCGGCGAGCAAGCCGCGCAGCATAAGTGCCTTTTTCATGTTCTTCTCTTTTCTGCCCGAGCATCTGGTCAGCCCATACAACACCGCAATGTCCTGCATTTGCCTCATCGAGGTCAATAATTTTGACCAATATGAGTAATTGGCGATGTGGGACAGATGGACGGTAAAAGCGAAAAACCCCACCTTTCGGTGGGGTCTTTCAAGAAATCCGGCGGCGACCTACTCTCCCAGAGGGGGACCCCCAAGTACCATCGGCGCTGGTGGGCTTGACTGCTGTGTTCGGAATGGGAACAGGTATATCTCCACCGCCATAACCACCGGAAATTGTGCGCTGTGAGTCCCCTTTCGGGAACTCAGGGCCGGCGTTACCGGCTCCTTGAGCGTCTTAGAACGAGCACGAACATCAAACTCCAAGCCCTCGGCCGATTAGTACCGGTCAGCTGAATGCGTTACCGCACTTACACTTCCGGCCTATCAACGTGGTGATCTGGCCACGGGCCTTACCTGGTTATCCAGTGAGTGAACTTATCTTGAAACGGGCTTCGCACTTAGATGCTTTCAGCGCTTATCCCACCCGCAGGTCGCAAAACAGCCATGCCCTTGGCAGGACAACTGTCACACGAGAGCTGCGTTCGTCCCGGTCCTCTCGTAC
>TBL_comb47_HYPODRAFT_10008986_pt1 | contig 10078 bp, 20 predicted proteins | sample TroBogypolimnion_40_FD_10682 | JGI IMG/M metagenome (IMG submission 10682)
CATCAAGTTCTTTTGCTTTACTTTTCATTTCGGAAAATATTTATTGATAAGTTTAAGAGCTGCATTTTTATCGATAATCATTATACGTCCGCCAAAATGGATGGCACCTAGGGTCTCTACATAGTGCTGCACAAGTTGCGTTTTTGAGAAAAAGGAAACATTTCCATCATATCCACGCTGAAAGGAAAGTTTACAGGCAAATGCAACGAGGTTTCCAGGAACTCCAGCATAAACTTTAGTCTTCCCTTTGTTAAATGGAGCACTTTCAACAAGATGCAAATAGACATGATCGGACTTAATTTCTACACTTATAAGACCTTGAATAACTGATTGATTATTTACGATCGTCAATTTATAAACATCCTTTTCCGGTTGTTTGAATTCTATTTTCCAGTCAAACAACCAGCCGTTCTTCTTGCTTATTAATTTTAGATCAGCATTTGAAATCAGTGTTATGTCTGTTGGGAAACTGTCACCTGTAATGACATTCTCAATTGAGTTTGTTAATTTATCAATCTCAAAATCAAGTCCTATTAGTTTCTTGTTTCTCACTATTCAAAGATACTAAATTACAGTGGAAAAATTCCTCGTTGTTTAGATTTCTTTATTTTGAAAGGTCGTTCCTACGCTTGCCAATAACGGTCGAGGCTATATGCAGTAAGGGATTGCAGGCTACTTTCCTATCCACCGACACCGAAGTTTGAGCGGGTTAGAATGCTTGAATTACCTCTGAAACCCTTATTGCATATAGCCTTTGTGTGTGCCTTGAATGGTAAATATAATTAAATTCTTTGACTTAATAAATTTCGAAGAAAGTCCAGAGGGTGATGTTATGTGGGGTTATTCAGGTATTCTGTTTTTCAAATCCATCTGATCATGGAGGATTCTTGTGATTTCAACTTCGTTAACCTCAATTTTTCTGTAAAAAATAATGTGTCTGCCTGCTTTAAACCCCAATAAATTTTCAGCTACCATTGAGTATTTTTTACCTAATTCCGGGTTGGTGGCAACTTCGTTGCAGTTTTCCAAAAGCATATGATAATATTTGTCTGCTTGATTTTCAGACCATTTATAACAAGTATAATTCCAAATCTCAGTCAAATCATTAACTGCTTTATTTGTTAATTTATACTTAGGCATTCAATCTCTTTTTAGCTTTTAGTTCTTTTATGTGTGAGTCAGGATTAAAATTATGAGCTATTCCGCTTTCAATTCCTTCTTGAATTGCTTCCCTTAATGCTATTAGCCTGTTTTCTTCCTCTTCCAACAGCCTTAGTCCTGCCCTGACAACCTCACTTGCATTTTTAAATCTTCCCGCAGTTATTCTATTCTGAATAAAATTATCAAAATAGTCGCCAATTGATATTGAAGTGTTTCTACTCATAATACATCAAGTTTTTACAAAGTTACCAAATATTGGTACAAGAACCAAGTTGAGTAGGGATTTTATAATCCCTCATAACGTTTGAGTGTAGCGGCAGTAAGGGATTGCGGGCTTGGTCACTGTCAATGTTACGCCGAAACTTATGCGGGGCAGAATGCTCGAATACCACGGAAACCCTTATTGCCCGCTACACTTTGTTACCAACCGTAGTTTTATCTTACTAATTGATAATCACCAATTAGTAATTCTGGAGACAAGTTTAGTTTTTGAGTTAAATTTCGTATCATCTCAACTGTTAGCTTTCTCTTGCGACTCAGAATCTCTGACACTCTACTTTTACCGCCAATTGCATCAACTAAATCAAGTTGCTTTAGATGCATCTCTTCCATTCTAATCTTAATGGCTTCAATTGGGTCTGGTGCGTCAATTGGATAATGCTTTTTTTCGTATTCATCAACCATTAAACCAAGTATATCTGCTTCGTCGCTATCAGTTGTCCCTATCTCTGCATCAAAAATTAACTCAAGACGGTCTAATGTTAATCGATAATCCGATTCTGTCCTTATTGGTTTAATGTTCATGATCCTACTTTTAAATTGTGTTTACATCAATCTTATCATACTCGATATGCGTTCCAATGAACCGAATAAAAATCCATTGTTTATCAAAGTTAAACTTTACAACCAATCTGTATGAGTTCCCTTTTATGTTGAAAACAATTCGACTGTCTTTCAAAATACTCGCATTTACATAAGTCTGTTTAACATCATTGGGAGTCCTCCAGTCAGAATTCATAGCTGTATCGTACCATGTCTTCAAGTACTGCTCAGTTTCGGGGTGTTTTTCCCAATACTCTCTCAATGTACTTTTTGCAAAGATTCTCTCCATTCAAATAGTCTTATTGATGCAAAGATAAAGATAAATTCGCAATATGGGAACTTTTATGCAGGAATCTTTATAGTATGGTTGGTAACGGGTTGCAGCTTCAAGAAGTTGGCGATTTTTACTATCCGCCACCTGGCGGATTCATACGAAGAACGAATGTTGGTGCCGGCACAAAACTGTTATACGAAGCATTGAACCGCCAATTTCTTGCAGGTGCTGTTAGCGGTTCGGCTTTTATTCTATTTTTCAGATATCGCAATGTACTTTTTTAATTCAGTTTGTTTTTCTGCTTGTTTTATTAAAAAGTCTGCTACGTCAGCTCTATTAATTCCGCCTATATTAATTCCTTTGAATAATTTGTTTTCAATACGGTATTTTTCTGTCAATTCCTTGTCTAATAGCCTTCCTGGCCTCACAACTGTCCAATTCAGATCTGAATTAGTGATAATTTCTTCCATTTTAGTTTTGTCAGCATAAACGTCTTTTAAAAAGTATTTTAAAAACATTTTTACAAGCCAAGAAACATAATTTTTACTTTCTCCAGCTCCAAATCCTGTAACAAAAATAAATGGGATATCTATTTTGTGCTCCCTATGTATTTCCACAATTAATTTTGCGAAATCTGAAAAAAGGGTAGTCGCTTTCATATTCTTACCAGTTCCCAAAGTTATAATTAGAGCATCTGCGTTTTGGATTGAATTTAATAAGTCAGCTTTATTAGTTGCATCACCACGTATCATATTTAACGATTTTTTCCCTTCCATTTCAATTTCAGATCGAGAAAGGGTCGTTATCGAATGATTTCTATTTAATCCTCTTTTTACTGTTTCTAGTCCAATTCCAGCCGAGGCTCCTATAATAGTTATATTCATTTTGCTATTTGTTGATTTTGGTTTTGAGCTGACCGCTAACGTTCCGCACCTACACGCAGGCAGGGATTTTTATACTAATTTCCTTTATTGCAATATTTTAAATCTTTTATGGCGGGCAACCGAACCCTGCTTGCGGGTAGGTGTTGTTACCGCTTTGTGCCTTTATAGCTCAACGCTCATTTTTAAATGCTTTCCAAATCCTTGACGAACAATTCTCATCAAAGTGGTTAGCCTTATGTCTGATGCGTCATTTTCAATTCGGGAAATATATGTTTTTGTTGTACCGCATTTCGCTGCAAGTTGTTCCTGTGTCATTCCTTGTTCCTTACGAAGTTCCTGAAGCATGACACCTATTTTAAAAGATTCAAAACCCTCTTCAAATTCTTCTCTCTCTGTAGTGCCTCTTTTACCATACTGGGTATCCAAATGGTCAGTAAAAGATGTTAAGTTGTTATTTGTCTGTTTTTTCATCGAAATATTGTTTTTTTAATTTTTCAGCTAATTCAATTTCACCTTTAGGTGTTTTCTGGGATTTCTTTTGAAATCCGTTAAGCAATATTATCAGTCGTCCTTTATCAAAAAAACTAAAAACTCTATAAATATCGCTACCCACTTCAATTCTAATTTCAAAAAGTCCTGTCGTATCCTCCATATGATTGAAATACTTAACGGGAACTCTTTCTATTGTTGCAATTAGTTTTAAAGTCCAGTTGAATTTTCTTTTTACATCAGGTTTAAGTGTCTCAAAGAAATCCAGATAAAAGTTTTTGTAATAATAAATGTCTCTGATAAATTTCTCATTCATTTGACAAAGTTAGCTAATTAGATAACTGCTTACAAGTCGTAGTCAATATTTTTCTTGCTGAGTTATTTCCTGGCATTAGCGGTAACGTTCCACACCTACCCGCAGGCAGGGATTTTTATACTAAATTCCTTTGGAGTAATATTTTAATATTTATGATTTCTTTTATGGAGAGCAATAGTACCCTGCTTGCGGGTAGGTGCTGTTATGCCTTCGTGCTTATCGTTTTATAATTCAACACTTAATTTCAGTTTGCCACCAAGTCCTTCACGAATTATTCTCATAAGAGTCGAAAGCCGAATGTCGCTGGCATTGTTCTCAATACGTGAAATATAATTCTTAGTAGTTCCACATTTTTGTGCAAGTTCTTCTTGTGTAAGGTTTTGTTGCTTCCTGGCCTCTTGGATTAGTACGCCAATTTTGAAGTTTTCAAACCCTTCTTCGTACTTAGCTCTTGATGGAGTTCCTATTTCTCCGTATTTTTTGTCCAAATGGTCGTCCCATGAGACAAGATTATTTTCTTGATTTGTTTTCATAATATTTTTGTTTTAAACGTTCTGCTTTCTCAATTTCATTTTTTGGTGTTTTATCTCTCTTTTTTTGAAAACCATTTAGCAGGATTACCAATTTACCTTCATCGAAGAAACAGAAAATACGAAATATATCACTTCCTACTTTAACCCTAATCTCAAAAAGCCCATTAGTCCCTTCAATGTGTTTAAAAAACTTTTCGGGAATCATTTCTAACGACCTGACAAGTCCAATAACCCAATCAATTTTATCCTGGACTTCAGACTTTTGTGCATAATAAAAGTTCCAAAATTCAGTTCCATAAACGTAAGTTGTCCGCATAGATCTTTTGATTACGAATCAAAGTTACCTATTTGGGCAACAAAAAACAAATAATTAATTAAGATTGTCAATCGGAAAGGTTTTCTAGCATGCGGCATAACGTTTGAGTGTAGCGGCAGTAAGGGATTGCGGGCTTCGTCACTGTCAAGCTACACAAAATCTGGTGCGGGCGGCAATGCTCGAATACTTCGGAACCCCTTATCGCCCGCTACACTTTGTTAACGCTAAAGGTGTTTTTTGTCCATTTGTCTTGTCGTATTTAAGCTTCATTCCTATCGAGTCGAGTAAATGCTTTTTTGCAAAAATCGATACTGCATTTTCAGAAATCCTAACATTTATGTTTTCTCTAAAAAAATGGTTGAAAAATCTGCTCCATTTTGTCCTCTTGACATATTTGAAGTTTTCTGTTTTTGAGTAAATAGCGATATATCCCTTTTTGAGAAAGAAAGATTCTATCTGGCTTGTTAATGCCTCTAAGTCAGAATACTCACTCAACTTTAAAACGCCATTTCGATTTATGGATGTCTGTATAGTTGCATACACAAATGGAAAAATAATTTGTAAAATCCAAGCAGTGTCATAAAACATAAATCTGGGTTTTCCAGTAAAGAGTGAAATTAGAAAAATTACTCCGTTCAAAGCCACAAACATAAATATTGAAAGTACGATTGTCTCCAATATTGAAATTTTAAATAAAGTCCTTTCAAACTTCATAATCTGTCGTTTATTGGTTTTAGCGTTTGATATGCGTTCGGCATTTTTAGAGCATTAGGTCTTGCTGACTTTTTTGAATTTGCCCGGTTAACCTGTCTCTTATTTTGCATTTTTCTGGTATGGATAAATTCGCTTATCTCAATTCTTTCTTTGTCGGTCAAAGGCAGACTTTGTATTACAAAATCAACACCTTCTGGTTCCTTTATTAAGCCCATTGTTTCTAAGTTTTAAAATATTTTTTAACTAAAATTTTTGCAGCCTGGGTGTCTATTATCATTCGTTGATTTTTGAAATGATAAGCACCTAAGGTTTTCGCATAATGTTCAATTAATTTAGTTTTGGCTGTAAATGAAACGAAACCTTCAAAACCTTTTTGAAATGAAATTTTGCAAGCATAAGCCACTAAATTTCCAGCAACGCCTTCATATATTTTATGTTTTCCAATATTGAATGGTGCGCTTTCCAACAAGTCGATAAAAACATGGTCCTGTTCAATTGTAACACTTAAAAGTCCTTGTATAATGTTCGGGTTGTTTACGATTGTCAGCTTATAAACTTCCTTTTTTATTTCGTCAAATTCATGTTTCCAATTGAAATTCTACTCTTTGGTTTTGGTGATATGTTTCAAATCCGATTTACCTAACCGAATAACCTTTGTCTGGAAACTGTCACCAGAAATTGTGTTCAGGATTGAGTTTGTCAGTCTGTCGATGATAAAACCCTGTTCTTTTTTTTTTTGAGTCTTCCATACTTCAAAGGTACAAAAATCCCGGCAATTATTCGGTTTTGTTTTGTCAATTTGCGAAGTTTCGTGCCGTTTTATATGCTGACGAATAACGGATGACGAAATAGCAAGTGCGGGATTAAATTGTTGCTCAACTGTCTGCCAGCACAAATGTAAGTTAAGATTTCAAATGTTTCAACGAACTCGCATACCCGTATTTGCTATAGCGTTTGTTATGGGCAGTTTTTAATTTTCTAAGGTTTTTTTTGGTATTATACTAATCAAATAATTGTTTGTCGATAAGTTTTATTCTTTTCTTGTCTTTTTCTCTACCAAAGAGTTGAAGAATTCTCTTTTGTTCATTTAATGTTGGTATTTTTATTACAAAATTTCCAACAGCAATAGATTCGATTTCCGTAATTTCAAGTCTTTCCCAATTGCCCTTTTTATTCACTTTTAGGTCTCCCAGTATTTCAATATCCAAAACGGAGAATTTATACCTGCCAAATTTTGAGGAGAATAGTTTATCATCTGATGTGATATGCTCTTTAATTATCCGATTATCCCATTCTGCCCTTAAGAAATCGGCATCCCTATCGCTTACTAAAATATCTATATCATACATTTTGTCAAGTTCAAATCCAGACAAGTTGAGTGCTGCTGAACCTATCAAATAGAAGTTATCCTTAAGCAATAGCAATGAATGGGAAGCTTCCTCTATAGTATAAAATATTTTCTCTTCAATAGTCATAAACGTCTTTTGGATTTGTATAGAATTTCAATTTGTGGGAACAAAATTGCCCATAACGTTTGAGTGTAGCGGCAGTAAGGGATTACGGGTTTCGTCACTGTCAAGCTACACCGAAGTTGAAGCGGGGCAGGATACCCGAATAGCACGGAAACCCTTATTACCCGCTACACTTTGTTATGGCGCGTAATTCATTCAATACTAGATATCTATTGATATACTAACTTTTCCGCCAAGTCCTTTTTCGACAATGTCAAAAAGCGTACTCAATGTTATATTGCTTCCATTATTCTCTACACGAGAAATATAGGTTCTTTTTTTGTCAATGATTAGTCCTAATTCTTCTTGAGTCATATGGCGAGATTCTCTTGCTTTTTTTAACAAAAGTCCGATTTTAAAAGATTCGGCTTCTCTCTCAAGATTGTCGCGTCTTTGTGTACCTTTTTCGCCGTAAACCTGATCTTTGATTTGTGTCCAGGTCGTAATGTCCTTGTTGTTATTTTCTGTTTTCATAATACTCCTTCATTAAAACTATTGCTTTCTCAATTTCGTTTTTCGGTGTTTTCTGTGTCCTTTTCTGAAATCCATTTAGAAGGATCACTAATTTTCCTTTATCAAAGAAGCAGAAAACACGCCAAATGTCTGTCCCTAGTTGAATTCTAGCTTCGTAGAGTCCATTTGTTCCTGATAAAAGTTTCAAATATGTCGTTGGTATTCACTCCAAAGTCTCGATGGCTTCAATGATTTTGAAGATCTTGTTCTGAACCTTAATTGGTTGTTTTTTCAAGAAATCTACAAAATAGTTTTTGTATGCAATTACTTCTCGAATTTTCTCCATGTGTCATTAAAATAAAACCAAAGGTAACTTTAAAGTTACAATTCTCCAAATCGAAATTGATGTGTCGGACATTTATTATGCGCCATAACGATATGGCACTTGGCGAAGGGGGCGGGTCCGGAGCGTTCAAGGTTCGAACTGGTAGAATGCCCAATGCGGGTAGGGAGGTTGGAAGGAATCGTTCGCCGCCTCTTTTGCTAAGTGCCTGTTATGGTGCGTTTTAATTTACGTCGTCATGGGATTGATTTGTATCTGTCCACCTATTGCTCTTAATACTTTCATAATTGTCTCAAACTGTGGTTTAGATCCATCCGATAAAGCTTTGTATAAACTTGGTCTACTTAATCCAGTTTCTTGTGCAATTTTTGTCATACCAATTGATTTTGCAATATGTCCTATTGCTGTAATTACATCGGAATCATTTCCTTCTGCTAAAACAGCATTAAGATATTCTGCAATCATTTCGTTACTTTCCAAATAGTCTGCTATATCAAATTTTGAAGTTTCCATTTCTATAATCTTTTAATTCGTTTTAAAATCTCTTTTGCCTTTTCAATGTCTCTCTGCTGGGTTGACTTATCTCCACCAATAAGTAGAATAATGATTTTTCCGTCTGATTCTTTAAAATATACTCTGTATCCTTTTGCGTAATCAATTTTTAGTTCCCGAATCCCATCACCAACAGGTTCACAATCGCCAAAGTGCCCATCTTTCTCAATCTTTTGAATGCGAAACAGTATTTTGGCTTTAGCTCCTAAATCTTTAAGTTTTCTCAGCCATTTGTCAAAATTGTCTGTTTTCTCAATTTTGTACATTTATTTAAGTGTATTCATTTGGATACAATATTACGCAATCTTTTCTATTCGAGAAAGGTTTAATTCAAAATTCTTCAGAATAATTCATGACACATAAGGAGTTGTGCATGGGCTTTTTAAAATGCACCATAACGGTTGAGGCTATGGAAAGTGGCAGATTGCGGGCTACTTTCCTATCGAATTATGCGAACGCTCCTGCGGGCGGCAAAACAACGAACCTGCATTCCATCCGCCATTTTTTATAGCCTTTGTTATGCGGTCGCCTTTCTTTCAGGCAAGTTGAATATGTTGATTTTCCAGTGTTACATTGAAATGGATGTCAGCTTTAAGGGCTTTAAATACTTTTATTATTGTGTCGATTGTCGCACTGTTTGTGCTACTTTCAAGCTTCGAAATCTGAGACTTTTGTACACCAATAAGTTGGCCTAATTGCTCTTGTGTCAGGTTACGTTCCTGCCTTGCAGTTTTTATCATTCTGCCAAGGACTTCCATGCTTAGTTCATATTCGTAGTCATCTCTTTCTACAGTACCAACTTTGCCGATATATTTATCCTTCATTTCAGCAAGTGTATAGGTCGTATTTTTTGTCTGTGTCATTTTTTATCTTTTTGCCTTATTATTGAAATAATTCTCTCTTATATTTACAGCTCGATCGATTTCCCTTTTAGGTACTTTGTTCCTTTTTTTAATAAAACCAAGTGCTGCAATCACTAAGGTTTCTTCGCCGTCAGATTTGTCCCAAAATGCAAGTAGCCTGATTTGAAGCCCAGTGAACTTTGTACGAAATTCCCAAATTTCATTTTGTATTTTCTTAAAAAGTTTTGGATCATTTGTCTGTTCCGCAAGGTCAACATTGTAAAATACTTTCTTAGCAGTTTTCACGTCAAGTCCGGCAATGAATTTGTCAGCTTCTTCTAAAAATATAGTCTGAAAGTATTGCATCCTATTTTTAAGTCAAAGATAAAATAAGTTTCCAAATATCACAACATTATTAAGCAAATTATATTCCGGTGGCATTTCTAAGGTGACGCATAACGTTCCGCAGCTACACGCAGGCGGGGATTTTTATTACTAAACTATTTACGTATTAATATTTTACTTTTCCTGCTTTCCTATCCTGCGAGCACAGAAACCCCGCTTGCGGGTAGGTGCTGTTATGCGGCGGCTTTTTTTTCAGTCAGTTTATGTTATATATTCTTTGAAAAGTCGTCTTCAGATAATATTTCAAGTGTCGAACCTTTCTCAATAAGTTTAACTGCTTTTTCTTGTTTGGTACTCATTCCATCATCGCCAACCACTCGATAATCTTGTTGACCAACAACCAAGAAGTCGGTGTCCTTTGTTACGCCACCACCATTGATCCCGCCAATGTCTGCAATTAATTGCTGTGCTTCAACTCTTACCATTGATGATAAAGTACCTGTGAAAACTACTGTTCTGCCGT
>TBL_comb47_HYPODRAFT_10008987_pt1 | contig 10076 bp, 13 predicted proteins | sample TroBogypolimnion_40_FD_10682 | JGI IMG/M metagenome (IMG submission 10682)
TGAGAGGTGGAATGGCTGCTATAGCTTCTTACAAAATGAAAGGCGGAACTGGTAATCGCGGACACGCTTTAGGAAGTGATGCTCTTCAAATTCAAGCAGGAAATGCTAATTAAATATCAGATAATTTAAATATTTCATAAATGTATAAATTATTCTTTATTATAACAACAACCATTCCGAACTAACAAACTTTTCGAATTTTATATACGGGTGTAGCTGATTTAACAAAAATTTCTCAAAAAACTGTTTTGAAACAATTGGAAATGACTTTTGTTCTACTAATCCTTTTGCTTTAAAATATGCTTTATAACTATGATATAAATCATCAAATGATATTAAATCTAAATGTGGATGTATACCCAAATTAATTAAATTAAACTTGTATGAATTTAAACTTTCATCAATATCGTCTTGTTTAGACCATAAATTACATTTTACATTTGTTATATATTTATTATCAATTATCTCTACTTGTGGAGAAAAATAGTGACAAATCATTTTAATCATATTAACATCTGAAATTTGTGAATTGTTTTGATCGGAATTTTTATACAATGTAGATATTTCATCAATCTCATATTCGTCGTCTATATTGGAGTCATTAGTTACAACCATATGAGTTTCCCAAAAAGATAAAAAGGAACTAACACTCGGCAAAAATTTACTAGTTATATGAGTAAAATTAATAACACTATTTTCAAACGTATGTTCTAATTTACCTGTTAATATCGTTTGTAATTGAGTAGAATATGTCATATTCGGGATATTAATACTTGTCAAATATAGTTTCCATATATAATGCATATTTTTCCATGTTATATTTGAATCCGCGGCTACTGGTTCAATACATTGACTGATAAAATTGGCAATTACATTATCCAAACTATGTTCGACAAAATATAAAACACAATCTTTGACTGAATTTTCCGCTTTTGTTTTTAAATAATTATCTGAATTACTGTATTGTTCCGAATAGTGTGTCGCTACACAAAGTAAGTCTAATCCAATATTATTTAATACGTCTTTTACTATTTCGTGCGATAATGTATTCGCGGATTCATTTATTTTCATTAAACGATATAATGATAAGTTATGACTATCGTGATACTTTGTTATAAAATTGTTCATAATTGAATTACCTGTAGTAACATATCCAATAGAATCTATCATTAAGACTAGTTTTTTAATAGTTGGACTAACAAAATACATTAAATTATCTATATTTTTCTTTAATAAACAATCTCCTATAACAGTCAAAAAATATTTTGCGTCAGTTTTGGTTTGAAATACGGTTTGTAAAAAACTTAATATATTTTGAATAGTATACGTTTCAGGAGTGGACTTAAATAAAGATCTTTCCTTAATGTTTTTAATAATAATTTGTTTTGTTTTATGTTTCCATTGAATTAATTTACCTTCATCTGTAATGGTTGAAAGTAGTCGATGATGTATATCATCATCTTTAATAATCTTATATGTTTTCCCGTCATATTCATAATAAATGTTATTATAAGGCATATAAAAATATTGATGTTTGGATAAAAACACTTTGTGAAAATTATCCTTTTCTAATGTTAGTTCATTAAATCTAGAAACCCGTTCATCATATTTTTTATTTTCTTGTTCTAACATATTTGGTAAATTTAGCAAATGTGTTTCTAAACGATGTGCCATATAAGCATTATCATTGTATTTTGTAAATAATTCGTTAATAATAACAGATATTTGCTCCAATTTATTTTGTTCTAATTTATTTGGTTCCATTACTAATATTATGTTTAATAATCTTTAAGTTGTTTTTATAATGTAATTTCTAAGTATACATTATTAAAAGTATGTATATATAATATGAAAACTCGAAAACAAAGACAAAAACATAATACATTTATAAATTTAAGATATTTGCCAAAGAAACTAACAAATAAAGATAGGAAAAAACAATCGAAAATGCTTTTTAAATCAAGGCGACTTTATAAACAAAAAAAATATTATACTAGAAAACCAGTCAAATCTTTTCAAAACAAATCATCCAATCATATTGTAAATGCTAAAGAACTATATAAAGTTGAAAAAATTGGAGCAACTGATGAGCTCTCTAAAAAATCCGGATGCTCTAAGACCGCTTTAAAAAAAATTATTAGTAAAGGCGAAGGAGCTTATTATTCTTCGGGGTCTAGACCAAATCAAACCGCACAATCGTGGGGCTACGCTCGTCTAGCAAGTGCTTTAACATATGGAAAAGCTGGTGCTATAGATTATAATATATTGAATGATGGATGTAAACGTGGTTCCAAAGGATATAACATGGCGCAACTAGCACGTAAAAAATATGGATATGGAAAACGAAAAGTTCCTAAAGTTAAAATTAAACAATAATGATTTTTTAAATATTAAATTAAAAATAATGATTTTCTTAACATTAGTATTTAAAGATTTGCGTTTAAATTCATCTATAATGTCACAATTCATTAATAAGAACGCGTCCACCGATGGAAATGTTTTAACAATTAAAACGGTTCAAATTGCTCCGTTTCGCACCTTAATGACTGCTCTAAAAGATATTCTTCTAGAGACCAATATTTCGTTTCAACCCGATGGTATCCGAATTATTAATATGGATAAATCTCACACTATTTTAGTTCATCTTTATTTAGCAGCTTCTAATTTTGAATTTTATGAATGTAAAAAAGAAAAAATCATTATCGGCGTTAATATGTTTCATTTATTCAAGCTAATTAACTCCATTGATAATGACGATACATTAACGATTTACATTGAAAATGCCGATTATTATGACGGAATTGTCTCTCATCTTGCTCTTAAATTTGAAAACGGAGATATTAAACAATGTAAAACACAAAAACTCAAGTTAATCGAACCCGAACAAGACGAACTCGAAGTTCCCGATGTTAAATTCTCTTCCATTATTAATCTTCCGTCTGCTGATTTTCAAAAAATAATTCGCGATTTATCTTGTATTTCTGATAAATTAGAAATCAAATCTGTAGGCAATGAAATTATTTTCAAATGCCAAGGACAATTCGCGTCTGCCGAAATTCATCGAGCCGAATCAGATGGATCAATGGGATTTATTGTAAAGCAAGATTCGTCTAAGATTATCCAAGGCGAATTCTCATTAAAAAACCTCGGTTATTTCATCAAATGTACCAACCTTTGTTCTCAAATCGAAATGTATTTGGAAAATGATTTGCCTCTTGTAGTGAAGTATGACGTCGCATCATTGGGGAGCATACGCCTTGCATTAGTTCCGTTGCCCTCGACATAAGTTGGAATATCCTACAATTTAAAATTGAATATAATTTAAAGATACTACTATAAGATATATCATAATATGCCTATAAGATATACCGTAAAACAAGTTTTCGATATATTTGAATCTAAAAAATGTAGGTTATTAGATACAGAATATAAAAATCAATTAAAAAAACTAAATTATATTTCTACTTGCGGACATACCAATAAAATTGATTTAAAAGCATTTTTAATTGGACACGGATTAAAATGTAGAAATTGTGCTTTGGAAATTCCTACTTTTCAATATGTATGTAAAACTTTCTTAGATAAAGGATGTAGTTTATCTATGAATGAAGAAGAATTTAATAAATTATATAAATATAATATAACTAAATTAAAATATACTGCTTTATGCGGACATAATAATGAAGTTTGTTGGAAAAATTTTAATTCGTTGAATCAAGGAATTAACTGCCCATCTTGTGTTAATATAAATACAGGAGAAAAATTAAAACAACTTAGAAGCGGAGAAAACAAAAATAGTTCTATAGAACAAGAATTTTCGTGTATTCAATATTTTATATCTATACTCAATGAACAATTTGTTTCTAATAAATCGTTTGATGGTTGTAAATCTGATATAATTTTAAAATCAAAAACTATTGATAAAGATTTGTGGATTGGTATACAAGTGAAAACTACTTGTAATAAAACAGATAAGGAAAAATATAGCTTTAATTTACACCCTTGAAGATTTAAAACCGCACCTTTCTGTATAAAATGAAAGGAAACTTCAAGGTTTGCCTATTTCAAGCTATTCCAATAACCGCATCCGTTCTTACAACAAATCAGTCCATGGACGAGAATGTTTCCTGTTTTATATGGTCTTGGATTTTCCATTACCATATTCTTCGCACAAATACCTTTTTCACATTTGGAACATCTACAACTGGTTCTAAATTCATCAACCAAATATGTTTGAAATCCTGCTTTTCTAAATAAAGTTCTCATACCTTTTCCTTTGGTTGCTTCTTTGTATTTCATTTGTTGTTTCTGTTCGTAATCACCAAAACAAACTACTACTTCTTTTTCATTACCAAAAATTCGTTTGAAATTGTTTAACATTTTTTGTTCGCTTTTTTTGGTATTTCTATAACTTTGTAAGCGTAATTTCCTGAAAATATATTTTTCATAAAACTTGAATAACATACCATTTATTTCACTTTTCTTTTGAATATATTCTTTAAATTTTGTTATATTAAGTGATTTACGATTTAATTTTGATAATTCAGTTTCCCATTCTATAATTGTTTTTTCTTGTATTTTTTCCTTTTTCAATTCCAATTGGATTTTAGAATATTTCATATAATAAAATAAGAATTTATTAATTTTCTTTAAGTAGTTTTAAAGGGTGTGATTTTAAATCTTCAAAGGTTTAAAAGAATTATTCTATAATAGAATAATGAATACAACAGAAGAAAAAGAAGTTTTTAAAAATGAAATAAAAGTTAACGCAAAAGATGAGCTAATATCAAATATTAAAGAATGGATTAAAATGGACACTGAAATAACAAAACTAAAAGCAGATATTAAAGCTAAGACAAATAAAAAAAAACAATTAAATGATTCACTAGTAAATATAATGAAACATAATTCAATTGACTGTTTTGATATTCATGGCGGGTCATTAGTTTATAAACAAAAGAAAACAAGAAAAACAATTTCCCCTAAATTTTTATTGGCTCAATTGGAGGAATATTATTCCGATCAGCCTGAAGTAGCAAAAGAATTAATTAAAAAAGTATTAGACAACAGAGAGGAAGTGGTAAAAGATGAAATTAAAAGAAAAATAGACAAAATAGTTTAAAATACAAAATAGTTTAAAATACAAAATAGTTTAAAATACAAAATAGTTTAAAATACAAAATAGTTTAAAATACAAAATAGTTTAAATATAAATTATATATAATACTATGGATTATACATATTTATTTGAAAATTGTGTAAACAAAAATACCAATTCTAAAGATATTTTTAAAAATAATAAATACAATTTATTACATATATTATGTTACCACGTAACAAATACAACGAAATATCCATTTTTACAGTTTATGTTAGAGAAAATACCGTTTTGTAATAATTTTATTAAAGAAGAATTTATATTACCATTTATATCATTTAATGATACAACAAATATTGAAGAAATTGTAATTGATAAGGTTAGACAGTCGTTGGTTAATATTGGATTTGATAATACACAAATAAATAAGGTAACAACAGACATGTTCAAAGGAATCGTGTTAGATGATAATAGTTCATATAAACAATATGCTTTAATAAATATTACAGGAATAGATTTGACAGGATTAAAATTATGTAGAAATTCTCCCATTTGGTTCGTGATACCAAGCGAGATAATCAATACAAAGCATATTTGTAACATAGAAATAGACGAAGAAGTAACTGAATTATTTACTAATATGCCGACTTTAGGATTATTACATGACCCGATAACATTGCGAACATATATTATACCTGACGTAGCGTATACCGGAGATGAATACAAAAAAGTAGAATTTACTTCTGTTTTTGGAAATATAAAATCAAAAGAATACGATTCATGCTCATCCAATTATTATTTTTACAAAGCATTTGGTGACGCAGTAAGATATGGTGGATGGACAAAAAATGGAGGAACTCGAGAAATAGACAAAAATAATAAAGAACATTCTCATAATTCAGCAGGAAGATTGGTTGTTGACAATGATTATGGGCGATATATTAATGGAGGCATAAATAGATATGCTTTATTTATAGAAGGAAACTTATATTTAGAACTAGAATCGGAATTTTCATTAGACGATGATAGCATTGAAAGGTTATATCCGGAACCAACTCTATCCATATTTTCTTCAAATTTAAAAAAAGAAATAAGACCAGATCTACTAGTTAAAAATTATGAAAATTTTGCCTCTTTATCTTATCATACATTAAACAAACTATTGTTAGATGAAAAATATATAGCAACTAATAGTAGTTCTAACTATATGATATTGTAAATAAATTATAATATAATTATTAATTTCTTAAATAATTATATAATGTCCGCTAGCGCAATAATAACTACATTAGGAATGGCCATTTTGTTAGTTTATGGGTTTACAAGGATATTAGAATTTTATGGAGTAGGCATTAATGTATATGGGTCTTATATAGCATTTTACCTTTTTATTTTAATATCGTCGTTTATATTACCAAGAGATTATATAACCTTAAAAATGGCTAGTTAAAATATATTATATATATATATATATATGGACAATAATAAAATCGAAATAATTTTTCCAAACACTGATACAGAAAATCCTATATGGGAATACAACAATGTTACAGGGTATATAACAATACCTCCAATATCTATGGAAAATTTTATAAACCTGATTAAAAATAAAACGAATTGTAAAAATTTTCCAGAAATAATTTATATGGAAAACTTTAGTCAACGACATGATACGCATCTAAAAGACGGAAGAGCTGAACAAATAGTCACCAGTGGTGGAAGCAAAAGCAAAAGCAAAAAAAAAAGACATAAAAGAATAATAAGTAAAAAAACTTGTAAAAGACGAAAATAATATTCCTTTAAGCCCCCCTTTCAATATATATTATAAAAAAGGACTTAAAGGAAGAAAGACTGGAATTGTCTCTTTAAGTCCCCTTTCAATATATATTATAAAAAAGGACTTAAAGGAAGAAAGACTGGAATTGTCTCTTTAAGCCCCTTTCAATATATATTATAAAAAAGGACTTAAAGGAAGAAAGACTGGAATTGTCTCTTTAAGTCCCCTTTCAATATATATTATAAAAAAGGACTTAAAGGAAGAAAGACTGGATTTGTCTCTTTAAGCCCCTTTCAATATATATATTAAAAAATTGAAATAAAGATATATTTACATATTAAACTATATAAAGAAACCATAATGGAACGCAGAATCAATAAAAAGATCGAAAATTATATCTCTGACTTTAAAGACAAAGTCAAAGAAAGGGCCACCGAATTAGGCTTAACGACGGATCCAAATATAAGTCAATTAGTTCAATATATTTATGATTATGAACGACTTACCTTAAATAAAGAAGATTTTATGAAACGTAAACGAGTTAAAAATGTTGTACATTTATCAGATAGATGTTGTGCTAAAAGAGCCAACGAAGAACAATGTACCAGACGAAGAAAAGATGCTACTACTGAATATTGCGGAACACATTTAAAAGGCACTCCGCACGGCGTTTGTAATTTTGAAGAAGATGTTAAACCACAGGGACATAAAACCGAGGTTTGGCTTCAGGATATTCAAGGTATCGTTTATTATATTGATAAAACTTTTAATGTGTATCAACCTGAAGATATTATGAGTGGCAAGGTGAACCCCAATGTTATTGCAAAATATGTTAAAGTCGGCGAATGTTATACCATACCTGAATTTAATTTGTAAATTAATTTATTATTATTATCATTTCGAACAACAATTTGTTTTATTTTTGTTACCATTAATAGTAACAAAAATAATAAACTAACAAAATCAACAAAACTTCCGGCGTGATAGAAGTTAACATAAAAATAAAAAATATGGTATTATAATTGAAAATGCGCGTATTTAATTTAGCATAATAGTTTATTTATTAATTACTTTTTTTCGTTTGTTAGTTTATATGTATTTTAACAAGTTCGTAGAATATTTAATCGTTCTTTCTTTATTTGTTGCCACCATTGGAACAGCATATGTATTTATAGTAACCATTATTTTAAAACATAACACTTTTTCTGGATTTTATAATAGTTGGCAATTTCCTATGTTACTAGCCATATTTATTGATTCCGCCTTTTATAAACATATTAATAGATTGTCTTAATAAAAAAAATTAATTAAATTTACAATACATTTTCAATACGTTTTCAATACATTTTTAATACATTTTCTAATTAAGTTCTTCAATTGTTAATATTGACATATCCTCTTCTAAATAGATTTTTTGATTTATATTTAGATGTAAATCAATCGTTTCCTTTTTTACATAATTCGCCATACACTTTTCATCATACATCTCTTGTCTAAGTTCTTCACACTCTTTTTTTTTCCTTACTAAATCAATACTCAAGCATACATTTTGACATTTTAAAACATCGCTCTCTTCTTTAACGCTTACCAATTCTTTTTGTATTTTTTGGATAGACCATCGTTTCAGTCTTTCCGCGCTTTCAACTTGGCATCGTAATTCCATATTATATAAACGTGATTGAGTATCGTCGTGTTCTGTTTCCATCAATTGCCTCTCCGTTTTTTCCTGTCTTATTTGTGAGTAATGCAATTGGGCTTCCATCGATTTAACCAACTTTTCTAGCTCCAACATGCGTTCTTTATCTGACAATATTGTTTTTTCTAAAGCTGGTTCTAAAGCAGGTTCAAAAGGAGCCTTGTAAACATTAACAATCCAATAGCGACCTTTGTATGAATCAAACGTGAATCTTGTGGTGCCGTCTTGAGACGCCGACATTTGGTCCAACAAATTTTTTACGATTATATTCATATTCCAGTATTCAAACATAACTATAACGCCATTATATTCCCTACCATTTGTATCCGTTTTTTTAATGAACTTTAATTCACGTATTTGACCAATTTTATTGGTAGCAAACGCTGCATCAATAAATTCTTTGGTGTGGTGCTGTTCCGCTCTCTTAATGTAAAGGGAAATATTGTTATTCATTTTAATGAATAAGATTGTAATCTTGATTTGATACTGATTATAAGTAGAGTAACTACCAAAGAAAAAATAAATTTCAATTTTTTATTTTACACGCAGAAAAATAAAAACTAACAAAAAAGGTTGGAGAACCAGATATTGGAGAACCAGATATCGGAGAACCAGATATTGGAGAACCAGATATTGGAGAACCAGGTATCAGAGAACCAAGATGGCCAGGCTCCTTTGATCCAGGCTCCTTTGATCCAGGCTCCTTTGATCCAGGCTCCTTTGATCCAGGCTCCTTTGATCCAGGCTCCTTTAGCCTCTCGAATATACCCTTTACAACGAAAAAAAATAAATATTCAATTTTTTATTTAAATTATTACGATACAATACAATACAATACGATACAATACAATACGATACTATCGATACTATACGACTAATAAAATTTATGTTTGGACAAAGTTCTCAGTAATTTAATATTCAAAATGTATGTTAATAATTTCGACCGGATGTTCCCGATATAATTGTATTGCTTCCGGGCAAGTGTTTAGAGCTAAACTAGTCCAATTAATTTTATCAGGATTATCTCTTAACAATTGCATTGCTTCCGGGCAAGTGTTTCGAGCTAAACTAGTCCAATTAATTTTATCAGGATTTACTCTTAACAATAGTATTGCGTCAATGGATGAGTTAGCCGAAAAATTATCCCAATGAATTTTATCTGGATGTTCTTTTAATAAATCAATGGCTTGTTGTGCAGTATTAACTGAGAAAATAGGCCAATAAATTTTGTCTAAATTATTTATTAAAATATCCATTGCTTCTGTAGATGCGTCAGCAGACAAACTAGCCCAGTAATAAAAGTCATCGTTGTAGCAGTTTGGTTGAAAAGTCGCGGTCATGGTAGTTAAAAGTTAAAGCTTAATATTAATGATGATGATGATACCATTTACAACGAAAAAAATAATTTCAATTTTTTCCATCTTTTTAAAAAAGATGGAGTCAAAAAAATAAAAAACAAAAAAAGGTTGGAGAACCAGATATCGGAGAACCAAGATGGCCAGGCT
>TBL_comb47_HYPODRAFT_10008988_pt1 | contig 10076 bp, 7 predicted proteins | sample TroBogypolimnion_40_FD_10682 | JGI IMG/M metagenome (IMG submission 10682)
TAATTAATATGCATATTATATATATGACATATGCTTTTTTATTCCTCACATATGATAATCCAATTAGTGATCTTACTTCAATAATAGATAATAATAATAATATATATATACATCCTAAATATCCTTCCAATGTTAATCATAGATATACGAAATATATTATTAAGAATTTGATTGATCCTACTGAATGGTGTGATTATTCTATCGTTGGTGCTAGTTTAAATCTATTGAGAGAAGCATTATTAGATGGTTCTAACAAATGGTTTATCCTATTATCAGAAGATACTTATCCAATTTATGCATATGATGAATTCGTTAAACGATTCGAAAATTTACACATGAATAGGTCTATATTTAATTATAAGAATACATATAAGGACTATTATAAAACATCACAATGGTGGATACTAAACAAATCAGACGCATTAATAATAACTCAATCTGAAAATAAATATACAAATAGATTTCGTCATCGTATACAAGGCGGATGTCCTGATGAATATTATTTTCTATCTGTATTGATGTGGAATAATTCTCAATATACATATACACATGCACAGATTATGTATGATAAATGGTTAGATCATACTATACAGAAGAGTCCATTATATTTTAACAAGATTCTAGTAGATGATATTGATTATATTAAATCGAATAATTGTTTATTTATGAGAAAGATTACAAAATATTTTGATCCAAATCCATATTTGACAAGGAGAAAGTTATATGTTGTCTATATCGGGACTGAAACCATACAAGAGAATATAATATTTAATGATGATTTTGATATGATATTAATAATATCAATAAGTATTGATAAAATACACGATGAACTAATCAAGAGATCAATATACATTATTAATATCATATATAAATTTCTGTACGAGACGATATTAAATATATGTGTGGAGAAGTTTATATTAAACTGGAGTTTAGTTATATTTACTAGTGAGAAATTTAATATGAATAACTATAATAAAATAGATAAGACAAAGCTATATTTACCATCAAATAAGTTTAAATTTAAGGATAGACCATTGTCAAATAGGAAAGAATTCTATTTTATTAAAGATAATCTAAATGAATTAGCATTCTGTATTAAAATACATGATGCCAATTCAAGCTGAAACATTCAAAAAACACATAGTCGTAGCTTTTTATAACTACTAAATGCATCAGAACAAGTACTTATGTTTGTTTCTCTTGCCAGCAGTAGGGGCCTTCGAAGACTTTGTAGGCTTTGCAGGCTTCTTGACCTCGTGCTTATACGGGCAACCATCTACCGAACATTCACCTTCATTTTGCAGAATCCAACACGATGTCCTCGCTTGGCGTGCTTCACATTCGGCTTGAGTTTCTCGTCCTGTTGCATACTCTGTAACAGCAGCTGACGAGTCTGAAAGAGTAGTTCTATTCTCCAGATGCCATTCATATTGCTTAGTTGGCTTCTCCAAAATCTGGCGCAGTCGACGAACGAATTCTTCAGCATTTTCAAGCGAACATTTGCCGTAACGGTCATCCTCCTCAAGAGAAACTACAAATTCACAAGTCTCGTCAAACTCATTCTTATACAAGATAGTTGGATGTTTATTCTCCATCGATCCAATTGGATTCTCGTATCTGTCAAAAAGAGATTTAAGAATTGACTTCTTAAACTCCCAGAAGTCAATCCAACCTTCAAAACGAATAGTGACTTTTCCTTTTGCTAGTAGAGCAGATGCGAAATTAGAAGGAATAACAGTCGTTGGACTGATCACAAATGTTTTACCAGTTCTGTTAGGCTGTTTTTTCTGTGACCACTCTGCAACAGGAGCAGTCTTGAGTTTATCGACAACAGGAGCAGTCTTGAGTTTATCGACAACAGGAGCAGTCTTGAGTTCATTGACAACAGGATCAATCTTGAGTTCCTCGACAACAGGAGCAGTCTCGAGTTCCTCGACAACAGGAGCAGTCTCGAGTTCCTCGACAACAGGATCAGTCTCGAGATTCTTGACAACAGCACACGCGTCTTTGCGAAGTTTGACCATGCGAATTTTTTCTTCGATCTCTAGAACATATGCCTCTGCTTCAGCTTCTGCCAATCTTGCTTTTGCATCAGCAATACTCAACTTAGCATTGAGAGTCCTTGCATTGATCTCTGCCATCTTTGCGTTATCTTCGCTAACTATTTTTGGGTCAGCTTGATAAACTTGTTTTAGCATTGCTGCTACTCCTGCCTTTTCTTCGATGGGCATTTTTGCGATAATATTGCTGATTGCGGTGAGCGGGTTGATTGATTCCATTATGAGTAAGAGAGAAATAGAAAGAGTTAATTTTTATATCTTAATGAGATTTATATATAAAAATTATTTCAATTTTTTTACAATACAATAACGATATGAAATTGTATAAGTTAATGCATAAATTTATAAACGACTAAACAAAATATTAAAATCACACTATGGATCATTAGATAATTTTATTATACTAATTCATAGTAATTATAATAAGTTTTATATAATAATTTTCATCTAATAATCCATAGTGTTATCATCATCATCATTATAATAAATAATTAATTATAATTAATTAAACATATAATATTTTTATTAATTAATTATAATTATTGTATTAATTTTTTTACAATACAATTGCAATAAGATAATAATTCATAATGTTATTATCATTATTATCATTATTATCGTTATTATTATATAATAAATAAAATAAACAATGATAATAATGATAATATTATCGTTATTATTATATAATAAATAAAATAAACAATGATTAATTATGATTATCAATAATTTCTTGCCAATAATCTTCTATATCACTATTAATTGTAAATTTTCTATAGAAGAATGATTTACATTTAATTATTTTATCAAGATCCTCTTTAACTTTTGTAATAGATTTTGGATTTTTAGCAATATCTTTGATCTTATCCTGTAGCGTATTAATCTGTATATTATTATCAATTTTAGAATTTTGTTCTTGTTCTTCATATAGGAGTTTAATTTGATTTTTTAGTTCTTTTACCTGATTGATTACATATTCCCAATCATCATATGTTATTTCAATATCTTTATAATTAGATAATGGATATAATACTGATAAAAAATATTCATCACCAATCTGCATTTGATGAAAAAATTCTAATTTATCTCTATTGATTAGAAGTTTTTTAACATGATGACGATTTAAACACATCCTTGCATAATGATGTATAAAATGTCCGTTTGTTCTCTTTAGAATAACCTCATATTTATATTTTGTTATTTTCATTAGTTTAATCCATGAACGATCATCAGCTAATAATGCCTTATATAGATTATCAAATGATTGAATCGGTACACAAGATTCAGATATAGTTATAAATTTAAAATTATCTGGATCTTTAATTGCTTCTTTAAATAATTCTAAATATGCTCTAGTAATAAATCCCCACGCAGTTTCTTTTAAATTTGAAATGATTCGATCAGTTCGCCATTTTGCTTCATTAGGAAATTTAGGATGTATATATATAGAATATTTATCTTCATTATTAGCTAGATATTTATCCCATATTTTTGGAAAATTAACATCTCTGATTGTCAAAAATAAAAATGCTATTTTTTTCATATATAATTAATATAGGAGAAGAATAATTTATTTTATTATTTTTTAAGATTATTAAATATATTAATTATTTGATATAATAATATATTAACATCATTGATTTTTCTTTTATCTTCATCTAATTCATTTAGATAAGATAATCCATATATAAATAATATTTTAATTGAATGTTTAATTTTTTTTTTAAATAATTCTTGTTCTTCGTCTTTCATCGAGAACATGATTCCAACCATATACATAATGTTTTGTTTCCATTTTTCTAATTCAAAAAATGTAATATTTTCATATGGATTAGTATCTAATGATAATTGTTTATTTGTCATTGTCTTCTGATATAAATTTTGTAAAATTATTTCAATTCTATTTATCATAACTTCTACATCATCTGAATCAGTTTGGTCGAAATAATTATTAGCCATATTTAAGAACATTTTAGATGATTTAATTAATGTTTTTGTTAGTGATTCGGCTCTTTTTTTATCGGATATGCTATTTAATATTCCAACCATATATTCAATATGTCTAAACCATTTACCAATGTCCATCTGTGTTAAACAAGAATTCTGCATAAAAATATAATATAATATTAGAGTATTAAATAAAAAATTGATTATTTAATTAATTAATTGGTTTGATAATCAATTTTTAGTAAATTATTATATTAATAACATTTATTGGATTTTTAGATTATTTTGTATATATGGATCAAATTAAATGGTTCATAAATAAAGATCTACATACAATAAATGAATATATTACATTATTATATGTAGATCAATCAATTAATAACTTAGAATTAATATTATTTTGTATAAGTTATTTTTCGATTATCTATATTATATATTATAAACCATGGATAATTATATATCCATTTACATTAATCATTAAATAAAAATTAATAAACTGTTCTTTATCAATTATAAAATATTAATCATATATATAAATATATTATAAAAATAATATATGTTTAATTAATTATAATCATAATCTAATAATAACAATAACCACACTATTTGATTATTAGACAAAATGTATATTATAATATTTATTATAATTAGTATGATATAATTATATAACAATTGATCTAATAATTCATAGTGTGATTTTAATATTATGATTACTCATATATAATAGTTAATATAATATATAATATATATTACTGTTTAGTTTATACAATTTTTTAATGCAATTGTATTGCTAAAAAATTGATAAATTTTTTATTAATATTTTATTGTTTACTTAGATATCTTTAAGATATAGATTAGATGAATAATAATTTAACTCATCAACTATTTAATAATATAGATAAATAGGCAATTAAATTGTCATCTTATTATAAGAGAAGATTACCAAAAGATATATTAGACAATATATCAATTAAATATTATAATATATTAACAATTCAGATGAAACCATTATATCATGATCTAACTAATGAAGATTTAATAGAAATAGATTTATTAAAACAATTTGGCATTAATAATTAATGCCAAATTGTTTTAATAATTAATAATTAAATTTATTTATAGATTTAATCATTAATTATTAATTAAGGAATGACTACATTATTATCAGAAGAAGATATTACAATTGAGCGATTAATTTATTCATCTAAAATTATTATTAATTCTAATAGTCGAATCGGTTTAGTTGGTACAAATGGTTGTGGAAAAACAACTCTATTAAACTATATATCAAATCATCCGTCATTGGTTAATTATGATAAGCATATAGTTGATCAACATATTATATATGAGTCAGACAATCAGACAGTATTAGATTATATGTTGCAAACTAATATGTCAATCTATAATATTAATAAAAAGATATTAGAGTTAGAATCTGAATCTGTTTTTAATATTGAACAATATCAAAACCTAATCGAAACCCCAGAATACGCAGCTTATGATAAATATCAATCAGATTGTAAGAGAATTCTCTCTGGATTATCTATAACAGATTATGATTCATTAATATCAACTTATTCTGGTGGATGGCGAATGAAATTATCCATAGCAAGATCATTAATTATCAGTCCATCTATATTAATGATGGATGAACCAACAAATCATCTTGATCTAAATGCGATCATTTGGTTAGGAAATTATCTTAATACGTATAGTAAGTGTTTAATAATAATTAGTCATCAGATTGAATTTATAAATAGTTTTTCAAATCAAATTTGGTATATTGGAGCACCAGATTATAAACTACCTAAACTATATATAATAGATGGAAAATATGATAAACTACAGAAGACAATCACACAACTAAATACAAAAGCAAACTCAGATTATAGTAGATTAGAATCAAAAATAACCGAAGCACGATCCAAGAATAAATCAAAAAAAGATATCCAAAAACTTATAACCGATTCTAATATACCACGACCACCAAAAAAATATGAAATTAAAATAAATTTTCCATCTGTAGAAAGAATCAACTCTGCATCTATCGTTAAATTTTCTGATGTAAATTTCTCATATAATAATGATAATAAAAATAAGCAGATATTAATCGATTGCGATCTAAACATTAGCTTAGATGATCGAATAGTTATTGTTGGTTCAAATGGTGTTGGAAAGACAACATTATTTAAACTAATCAAACGAGAAATTGTTCCGACATCTGGCTCTATAATAAGCGATTCCAGAATAAAGATAGCGTATTATTCACAACAAATTATTGAAAACTTACCATTGGATCAGACACCATTAGAATATTTACAAAATATAGATCGTACATTATCTGTAGAGAATTGTCGTAAGATATTATCAAAAGTTGGATTATTTAAAACAGATATTCTAGATCCATGTATAATAACTATAGATAAATTATCAGGTGGACAAAAAGCTCGTGTTAGTCTATGCAAGATATTTGTAACAAAACCAGATATTATTTTATTAGATGAACCAACAAATCATCTAGACATCGAAACAATCGAAGGATTAATAGAAGGAATAAATGAATATGAAGGAGGAATAATATTAATAACACATGATATATATTTGATTAATTCGATTAATAATATTAGAGTTATGGAACTAAATAATGGTAAACTAATTAATCTAAATAATGGTATCGATCAATATATGAATAGATTTATTTAGATTAATTTATTTTTATAATCCATATAAAAATATCTATTCTATGATTATATAATAATAGATTTAATTAAATGTCTTCATAATTATATAATATATTATTACTTGATTGTTGATTATTATTTATATAACCACTAATTTGTTCTGTATCATTAATATCTAAATCGAATATAAAATTAATATTTGATTTATATATATTATTTTTTAATCTTGATGATTTATTAATAAATTTTTTATAACATTTGTCTTCAGATATTAATTTTGATTTTGTTAATTTTATACATAATTTAATTATTTTTATTGCATTATATAATGTGATTATATAATGTTCTTTATTAGATCTAAAGTTTTTTATATATTCTCTTTCTACTAATTGTCTAATTGCATCATTTGGTCTTTTATATTTTAATATTCTTGCAATATGAGAAGCATTAAACCATGGTTTAATATCTTTATTAAGAATTACTATTAATGTTTTATTTGAAAATTTAAAAAATAGTTCATTAAGTGATTCCATATATAATGTAATATTATATATTTTTTTAATTATGTTTTTTATATAAAAAATATTAATCCTAATAATATAAATTCATGCATTAATATTAAATTATAAATCATAATTTAATATTCGCACTTTTTTGATTAAAAAATTTAAAAATAATATATATTAATATATATTAATAATGGAAGATATTACAGAAATAATATATAAATATAAATGTACAACATGTAATTATAATACTAATGTTAAAGTAAACTGGAATATACATTTAATTACAGATAAACATAATAGAAATGGTAAGAAAAAACCAATATCATGTGTTAAATGTGATTATATTGGTTCAAGTCATTGGAATCTAAAATTACATATATTATCACAACATTCAACAATAGAAGAAAGAAAAAATAGTAAATTCTATTGCGAAACATGTGATCAAATATTTTTTTGTAAATTATATATGGATAAACATCTAAATGGTATCCAACATAAAAATACAATTATAAAAAATAATCAAATAAATTGTATAAATGAATAATTATTAATTAGGTTTTGATATTGTTTTAGTTTTTATTATTGTAGTTTCTACATCTATAATATTTTCATTATTAGTTTCTATAGTTGTTGTTGATATTTGTGATAGAACATCATCAATAATATTATTTAATTCAAATTGTTTAATATCATTTGTTAATAATGTGATGTGTTTATCATAATTTTCTAATTGTTTAATTATTTGTTGTTGAATTTCTACTGTTGGTATAGGTATTTCAATATTAATTAAATTTTCTTTTGATATTCCTTTTATAGTTGTTCCATTTGCATATTGTTCTAAATTACATATATATAATATTGTATAATAAATATATTTTATATTCTGTTCTGTATCACTCAGTATAAACATATGGTCGCTTGGATATGATTTACCATTAATATAAAATGATTGTCCAATTGTTCCATTCCGTGCAGTAAGTATATATTCACCATCAATAATATAATCATCTGTATAACCAGTAATACCACCGGTGCCATAATATGGATATAATGTTCCAGTTTTATTATCATTTGTTTTATTTTTTCCTGTTTTTATTGTTTTAAATATATCGCCTAATTTCATCTTTTGGCAATGGATTGTTTTATTATTTAAAGTTGCTTTCTTTAAAATTTCATAATTATTAATGGATTGTTTAAATATATCGATTTGTTGATATAATATATCTAATTGATTATTTATTTGTTGTTGTATTTCAATAGATGGCAATGGTATTTCTATATTTTCTAAATCATTCTTTGATAAATGTTTAATAGTTGAACCATGAAATAACTCTTCTATTATATTCATATTAGATAAAAACCAATAATATAAATATTTATTATATTCTGATGTGATAATTAGATTATCAGCCGAACAAGAAAAATTATTATTTATTTTAATATTAGCATTTCCTCCAGTTCCAAATATTAAACATTCTTTAGTATAATCTGGTTCATTACAATATTTATTTAATATATTAGAAGAAGTATAAAATGGATATTTACCATTATCTTCTCCATATGATGCTTGTCTTTTTGATTTTGGTAAAAAATTACATATTTCATTTAATTTTTTATAATCAATTTTTTGAAATTTAATTTCTTCTTTTTTAATATATTTATTAATTGCAAGATTATATTTATTCTTAATAATTTCATCTATAGATATTATCATAATTGATTTTTCTTGTGTTTCTCCATTAATATATTTAATTTCAGAATATTCTATTTCAGAAGTTTTTTTAATTTCATTTGTAAAATATAATACTGCACATTTTACATCTGTATTCATAAAAAATGAATCTGTCATTAAAATTATTTTTTTTAAATTATAGTTATGTATAAGATGTTTTCGAGTTCCTAAATGTATAGTTGACTCATTAAATAATATACCTTCTGGTACAATAATAGCACATCTACCATCTACATTTAAAGATTCCATCATAAGTTGTAAAAATAATGGTTCTCCTTTTGTACCTCTTATTTTTAAATTTTTTATTTTTGAGCAGCATTCTGAATGTATTAAATTTTTCAATCCAAAAGGTGGATTAGCTACAATAATATTAACTCCTTTTAATGTTTCATTAGAATCTGGATTAGTTATATCATATTTTAATGTATCTTGTTTATGAATTGTATCATCAAATAAATTACCTGTTTCTAATAATAAATTTAATAATGTTAAATTTTTATTATTTTCATCTATATCAAATCCATTAATATTAACTTTATTAATAGACCAATCTATATTTTTATATTTTGAATTTAAATATCGTATACTCATTGATAAAAATCCACCAGAACCACATGTAGGATCTAATATACTTTCTATTTGTCCATTTTTTTTTATTTTTGGATCACATAATTTAATCATAAAATTAATTATATGTCTTGATGAATAATATTGACCAAGATCTCTCATTGCTAAAGCAGTACCTGTTTTTAAATGCATTTCATATATAGTTCCTATAATATCAAAATTTAAATCTAAATGTTCAATGTCTAAATTATTTAATTTATTTAATATTAGTTTCAAATAATTAATATTATCTATTTTAAAATCTATTTTATAATATAATTTTTGTTTTAATTGTCCAATGAAACAATTTAATTTTTTATTATATATTTTTTCCATTAATAAATTATTATCTTCTATTAACTCATTATTTTCATCCTTTGTAATATTATCAAATGAATATATTATCGGTATATCATATAATATACATCTTTCATTTGTTAAATATCTACATATAATAAATGCAATACAGTGCTTAATTGAATCCATTCCTGTAATACCATTCTTTCTTAATGTATCGCGAATAAAATTTATAATTGATTCAAAA
>TBL_comb47_HYPODRAFT_10008990_pt1 | contig 10074 bp, 7 predicted proteins | sample TroBogypolimnion_40_FD_10682 | JGI IMG/M metagenome (IMG submission 10682)
GCCATGCGCTTTTAGCGAATCAATAACCGTCGGATAGACGGGGCTAGTCTGTGTAGTGAATGGTGCAGTCATGCCGTCAGCAGCAGAAACCAGTGAGCAGTAGCGATACCTACTCACTCTTAGGAAATTAGGAATCCCCTTCCTTCAGGTGAGGGAGGATGTCAAAGTCATCAGAAATTTGTTGTAAGGTATGCAGTGCGATCATCATATTTTCGTCGGTATTAACAACCCATGCCGAGAGATTAGAGCTAGACATTGAAATACAAAGAGCCCCAGCTTCATTGGCAGAAGCGTCAAGTTTAAGTCCCAACCACTCAGCCTGATGGCAAATTTTTGCACGAATTTTAGCGGAATTTTCGCCCATACCGCCCGTGAATATCAAAGCATCCAAGCCGCCTAAGGCTGCGACCAAAGAACCTATCTCACGCCCAGCTCTGTACACGAACAAGTCGACCGCCTCCTTCGCCTGTGGGTCATCGCTGTCTAGTAGCGTATGCATGTCGTTGGAAATGCCAGAAACACCTAACAAGCCGGATTGATAGTAAAGCAGTTGTTCCAGAGCATGCGCATCCATATTGTAGTGATTCGTGAGATAAAGCAACACGCCGGGGTCAAGGCTCCCACAACGAGTTCCCATGATCAAGCCGTCTAGCGGAGAGAATCCCATCGTAGTAGCGATACTACGTCCGCTTTGTATGGCGCACAGACTGGCGCCGTTGCCTAAGTGAGCAACGATAATACGGGCTTTTACCAGCGAGGTATCAAGATCAGGCAATATGGAAACGATATATTCATAGGATAAGCCGTGGAATCCGTAACGACGCACACCAGCATCAGTAATGTGTCGTGGTAGGGCGAAATGCTGTGCGATATCGGGTTGTGTGCGGTGAAACGCCGTATCAAAACACGCCACTTGCGGTAAGGTCGGCATGATTTCCAACAGCGCACGCATAGCGGCAAGATTATGTGGTTGATGGAGAGGCGCCAATGGAATAAGGTTTTCTAGGTCAATTAGAATGTTTTCGTCGATCAGAATGGGCGTAAAGTAATGTTGTCCGCCATGAACAACGCGATGACCGACGGCAAGCAAAATTCCACCCTTAATATATTCCAATAGCCAAGAGCGAATAATGATAATGGCGTCCGCATGGTTGTTCGCCTGCTCAGCAGAGAGTGGGCAATCAGACAATACCTGACCTTGCGCATCTTTTACCACGAAGTGGGCGTGACTTCCAATACCATCAATTTGTCCAGTCGCGTCAAGCCTAAGCGAAGATAAGATCGCTTTTTGGTAAATGGAAAATTTGATGCTTGATGAGCCAGCGTTAATAACAAGCAGATAGTTATTCATGCTGTCATGTAAAATGAATAGACATTAAGTCCTCGTTCGTACAAAACGTAGACAGCAATCCAAACTATCGAACGATCATTTTCAGCGAAAGCTTCCGCCATTTGATTTCCTTCCTGCATCAATTCAGGATCAAGTGCTACACAATAAGCGCCACGCTGACTATACGCTGTCTCACCGTGGCGCAGTATAAATTCGGCTACCCACTTTAGAGGCATGAATATCCACACAAGTTATTATTCCTTCAGTGTATCTGGGTTCGAGAGACCCTGTAGGACTGCTGGGCTGGGATGAGGTACGAATCCCAGTATTTAGAACTGCGATTTACATTAGCCCCCTTCTCTGACACGCATAGTAGTAGGATGGGCAAAGCGTAGCGTGCCCATCAACACAACACTAAAACACAATGGGCACGGCGCTGCCTTTGCCCATCCTGCCCGCTGTCCCATCTTAAGTGGGTAGTCTATTTTTTAGTAAGGCCATTGCCACTGATCATCTTCAGGTCTATCGATACCATGCTCATAAGCGTAATTGCGGCAATCAAGTTGCATATTGAGTAATTGTTGTTTTACGTGGGCACCGGAAACCTGCAAGGCAGGAATCCGATTAATGGCGTCAATCGCCAGACTAAATCGATCAGTTTCGTTTTGTATCGCCAATTCCAGTGGCGTATTAATGCTGCCTTTTTCCTTGTAACCGCGCACATGCATATTTTGGTGGTTGTTCCTTCGATATGCCAGACGATGAATTAGCCATGGGTAGCCATGGAAGTTGAAAATAATAGGTTTATTTAAGGTGAACAAGCTATCGAAATCAAGATCAGAGAGCCCATGCGGATGCTCACTATTGGGTACTAATTTATAGAGATCAATGACATTGATAAAGCGAATTTTGAGTTGAGGAAAGTGTTCGCGAAGTAGCACGGTTGCTGCCAAAGCTTCCTTGGTCGGAATATCACCCGCACTGGCCATCACTAGATCGGGTTCGCAACCATCGTCGTTGCTGGCCCATTCCCAGATACTTATGCCTTGCGTGCAATGTTTAATCGCGGCATCCATATCTAAGTATTGCAGGTGCTTTTGCTTATCGCACACAATGACGTTAATGTGGTCAGTGCTCTTTAAGCAATGATTGGCAACAGATAGCAGGCAGTTGACGTCTGGTGGCAGATAAATACGGGTTACTGATGGACTTTTGTTCACCACCAAGTCAAGGAAGCCGGGATCCTGATGAGTAAAACCATTATGATCCTGTCGCCATACGGTAGAAGTAATCAACAGGTTTAATGATGATACCGATGCACGCCAGGGCACAGCATTGGACATCGCGAGCCATTTTGCGTGCTGGTTGAACATGGAATCAATCACATGTACAAACGCTTCGTAGGTGGAAAAAAAACCATGGCGGCCAGTCAGCAAATAACCTTCCAGCCAACCTTCCAAGGTGTGCTCGGACAGCATTTCCATTACTCGGCCATCTGGCGACATCACTACCATCGGCATCTTCAGGCAAATAATCTGCAAGCCAGGTTTTCTTACTGACCTCATAAATATCGTCCAGCTTGTTAGAGCTGTTTTCATCTGGGCCAAACACGCGAAAATTTGTCATGTTGTTGCTCATGATGTCGCGCAAAAATTTTCCTAAAGGACGGGTATTTTCAGCATTGACCTTGCCCGGGCTTGCTAGGGGCAGAGCGTAATCCCTAAAATCGGGCATACGCAATGCCTTACGTAACAAGCCGCCATTAGCATGCGGGTTCGCGCTCATGCGCCTAATGCCTGCTGGAGCTAAAGCTTTAAGCTCAGAAATCAATTTACCGGTATTATCAAATAATTCTTCAGGTTTATAACTGCGTAGCCAATCTTCCAACTGCTTTAGATGATCTGAATTTTCTTTGACCCCAGAAAGCGGTACTTGATGCGAACGCCAAAAGCCTTCCACTTTTTGCCCATCCACTGTCTTAGGACCTGTCCAACCTTTAGGACTACGCAATACGATCATCGGCCATCTAGGTCGAGTTGGGATGCCAGTATGTCGAGCTTGCTCCTGAATCCGACGAATTTCCAACACGCAGGTTTCGAGTATGTTTGCCATACATTGGTGCATGGTTTCTGGATCGCAGCCTTCCACAAAGTAAGGTGTATAACCATATCCCTGAAACAGACGCTCCAGTTCCTCGTGAGAAATACGTGACAATAGTGTCGGATTATTGATCTTGTATCCATTGAGATGCAGTATCGGCAATACCGCACCGTCGCGTATGGGATTGAGGAATTTATTGGAATGCCAAGACGTTGCCAATGGGCCGGTTTCAGACTCACCGTCGCCCACCATGACCGTCACCAACAAATCGGGGTTATCGTAAGCGGCGCCATAAGCATGAGAAATACTGTAGCCCAGTTCTCCGCCTTCATGAATGGAGCCGGGAGTTTCTGGCGTACAGTGGCTACCGATACCGCCGGGGAAAGAAAACTCCTTAAAGAACTGCAACAAACCTTGCTCGTCTTCTCCCTTGTTGGGGTAAATTTCCGCATAAGTCCCTTCGAGATAAACCGGCGCCAACACGCCGGGCGCGCCATGGCCTGGGCCTGCCAGAAAAATAGCGTTAAGATCGTATTTGTTAATGAGTCGATTGATATGAATATAAGCAAAGCTCAGGCCGGGACTCGAACCCCAGTGCCCTAATAGTCGATTCTTGATGTGCTCTGGTTTTAACGGCTCTTTCAATAGAGGGTTATCCCGCAAATAAATCATACCTGCAGCCAGATAAGTACAGGCACGCCAATAAGCGTTAATTTTATGCAGCTCATCCGCGCTAAGCGGTAATGAATCTGGAATTGTAGTGGTTGTCATAGATGTCTCACTTTTAAAGGCTCAAGATTTAAATTATTGTGGATAGAAATTAAAATGCAACTTATGCGCTACCCACTTAAGGCACGACAGAAGGTGTTTTTTATACGTTCTTGTAGCCTAGATTCTAAGCAGTTTTCCAATGCCGGTCCGGGTTTGCAACCCCGACCGAAACGTTTAGATGCACCCAAATGGCGTTATATAACCAAAAATAGGCGTGTTTCTTTTGTGATCTTTCAAAGATAATGGCAATATCAAACGTTTGAGACGGGGTTATAAGCCCCGTTTCGCGAGTGTTTTGGCTTACAATGCCGGTCGGGGTTTGCAACCCCGATCGAAACGTTTAGATGCGCCCAAATGGCGTTATATAACCCAAAGTAGGCGTGTTTCTTTTGTGATCTTTCAAAGATAATGGCAATATCAAACGTTTGAGACGGGGTTATAAACCCCGTCTCGCGAGTTCTTTATACGTTCTTGTAGCCTAGATTCTAAGCAGTCTTCCAATGCCGGTCGGGGTTTGCAACCCCGATCGAAACGTTTAGATGCACCCAAATGGCGTTATATAACCCAAAGTAGGCGTGTTTCTTTTGTGATCTTTCAAAGATAATGGCAATATCAAACGTTTGAGACGGGGTTATAAACCCCGTCTCGCGAGTGTTTTGGTTTAGCTTGATGCGTATGGGTTATAAACCCCGTCTCTCTTCAGGGTATATGTAAACAACTAAAGCGAAACTTGGAAACCCGCGCATAAATGCGATGACTATATTTAGGAAAGATACCTAGTCATGATGTTCTTTTTTGAACTGTCGATAGCGCCTGATCAGGGCGTTACTGGAACTGTCATGATTGAGCTGTGGCTCATCTGTACTTTTAATTTCGGCAGCCGTTTTCTGTGCCAATACTTTGCCTAACTCTACTCCCCATTGATCAAATGAGTCGATGTTCCAGATTTCCCCTTCTATAAACACGCTGTGTTCGTAAAGTGCGACTAGCATACCTAGCGATTTAGGTGTTAACTGTTCAATAAGCAGTGTATTAGTCGGACGATTACCTTCAAATGTGCGATGTGGCACCAATCGATCAGCAGTTCCCTCTGCCCTGACTTCAGCGTCCGTCTTGCCGAAAGCTAGCGCCTCGGTTTGCGCGAACAGATTTGCCATTAGCAAATCATGTTGATCTCCTAGCGGATTCAAGGTTTGAAAGAAACCAATAAAATCGCATGGAATCAGGCGGGTTCCCTGGTGAAGCAACTGGAAAAATGAGTGCTGTCCGTTGGTACAAGGCTCACCCCAATAGATGGGCCCTGTTTGATAATCAACACAGTTACCGTCTAGCGTAATATGCTTGCCGTTGCTCTCCATAGCCAATTGTTGCAGATAAGCAGGAAAGCGCTTGAGATATTGATTGTATGGAAGTACGGCAATAGAATGCGTATCGAAAAAATTGTTATACCAGAGTTTAAGCAAGCCCATGATGACAGGAATGTTCCGCTCGAAGGGTGTCGTACGAAAATGCTCATCCATTGCATGGAAGCCGGCAAGCATCGCACGGAAATTGTCCGGTCCCACGGCGATCATAGTCGATAGACCAATTGCCGAATCCATCGAATAACGTCCACCATCCCAATCCCAAAAACCGAACATATTATCGGTGTTGATGCCGAATTTTTTCACCTGTTCGGCATTAGTCGATACGGCAACGAAGTGTCGACGCACGGCATGATCGTTACCCAGCCTATGCAAACACCAGTTACGTGCTGCGCGGGCATTGGTCAACGTTTCTAGGGTAGTAAAAGTCTTCGAGCAGATGATAAACAGCGTTTCTTCGGGATCAAGGTCGCGCGTAGCTTCTTCAAAATCCGTGCCATCTACATTCGAGACAAAACGGAAAATCAGGTCGCGCTGACTATAATGTCGTAATGCTTCGTATGCCATCACGGGCCCTAGGTCGGAACCGCCAATACCAATATTAATAATATTACGGATACGTTTTCCAGTGTACCCCAGCCATTGGCCACTGCGAATTTGTTCAGAAAAGACCGCCATTCTGCCTAGAACCACATGGACCTCAGCAACAACATCAACACCGTCAAGCATGATCCTATCACCTTCTGGCGCACGCAAGGCGGTGTGCAGAGCCGCCCTGTGTTCGGTGACGTTGACAATGTCACCATTGAACATAGCATTAATTCGCTGCTGCAAGCCACATTCATCAGCAAGTTTTATAAGTAACGGTAGGGTCTCATCGGTAATACGGTTCTTCGAATAATCTAGGTAAATGCCTAAGGCATCAACCACGAATCGTTCACCACGTAGCGGATCATCCGCGAACAGTTGGCGCAGGTGTAAAGAGTGTATCTGTTGATAATGCGCCTGCAATGCTTTCCATGCAGGGCGCTTGGTTAATGACAGCGTTGTAGAATTAATTGTTATAGTCATTCTTTTTGGCTTCAAATTTCATAGGGGTGGATTCAACTCCGAAGTGCAATCAATTCAGATATAAAAAAGTCGGTGGGACAGAGGCTAGGCTTGGCCGTTCGCCCTGAGTAAAGGGCTATCAACTTAAAGCGGCACAGTTTCAGCACAGACGAAAGGCTCAGGGCGAAAGATTAAGCTAAACCGTCCCTCCCGTCCCATCTTAAATTGGTAGCCGAAACTTAGATAACTCGCAAAAAATAAAATACCCCTATAGGACGTGATGGGTATGCATTTTACCTTATAACTATGACGGTACTAGCAGAAGCATTTTACTAATCAGGAAAAATTAGGTATCCAGCTTTAAAGATTTTTCGATATAACGTTGTCGTTTCTTAGGTGCAATTTTGTCGATTTCCATCATCACTAAGCTATCGATGCAGTCGTTAAAATCAGGATCAATATTGAAAGCAATGAAATGACAGCCCTTATCAACACAAAGCTCGACATACTGTTTGTAAAGGGTAGGAACTTTAACACCTAACTTTTTTAGTTCGCTGTTTAAGACTTTAAAGCTGATGGCATAGTCATCGTCAAAGGCTAGTTTGGCAAACTGCTGACTTTGATCAGAAATAACAAACGGCGTTCTGGCTTTTGCTTGCATCAAGGGCGATCCAAACTGATGCTCGTAAAAGCTGACTATGAGTTCTTTAGCTTCTTGAGAATAAGCATTACTTAGACTAACGGGGCCAAACATATAGTTAATCTCTGGGCGCTCACGCAAATAAGCGCCTATGCCTTGCCATAAATAATCTAAGCTATATTTTCCCCAATAGCGAGGCTGCACAAAACTACGTCCTAGTTCGATACTATTAGGTAAAAACTGACTAAAGTCTCCACGTAAATCGAATAAACTATGCGTATAAAAGCCCTCAATACCATAGGTTTCCATAATTTTAGAACCTTCGCCGACTCTATAAGCGCCCACTATTTCTAAATCATTATCGTCCCACAAGACAATATGGCTGTAATACACGTCAAAGCGATCTAAATCTAAGGCTAAGCCCGTACCTTCTTCTACGGTACGAAAAGTGAGTTCACGAAGTCGTGCGATTTCCTGCATCACAGGGCAGTCATCGGCAAACTGATATAAAAATATTTTCATACCATCACGAGTTTCACTCAACAAGGGCGATTGATACAGTGCTTTTTTAACAGCTTTGGTATCGGTAGGATGAATAACGGTGGCGACGGTATCAAATAACGATGTTTTTTGTTTGCTACCCAAATTTAAGACATGTTTACGAAAACGCTTACATAACTGCTTATGGGTTTCCTCAGAATGTTCGATAGCGCTATAAGGAATGGGGGCGCCCACGTTGAATAGAATCGTTTGATTCTGTTTATTGAACATCTCCTGAACTAACCATAGCGTAGCTAACGGTTTATAGATCATGGATAAACTATAAAACAAGGCCGAGTTTTTAGCCTTGATATGGATGGGTAAAATGGGGCTATGTGTTTTGCGAGCTAATTTAAGAAAGCTATGTTGCCATTCGCCATCACGTACGCCTTTAGGGGTGATTCTTGATACTTCACCGGCAGGGAAAATAATAATGGCTTCTTCCCGCTCTAGGGAATTTAGCATTAATTTATAAGTTTCTTTAAGTTGTTTTTTATTAGTTAAAACATCAATAGGAAAAAAAACTGATTTTAAAGGCTCCATGTGCGTCAAGACACGATTAGCCATAATTCGCACATCAGGACGTACTGAGCGGATCAGTTTGATTAAGGCCAAACCATCGAGTGTACCAATCGGATGATTAGCAACAATCAATAAGCGACCTTCGGCAGGAATGTTATTAAACGAATTATTGTCTACCTGATAGTTGAATTTGAAATAACTCAGTAATTTATCAAGAAAAGCAAAGCCACGTAGATGCTGGTTCTTGCGGATAACATCATTAAAGTCATCTTCATGTAGGAGCTTTTTTAGCGCTTTGATGGCTAGAGCATTGTCTTTACCTAGCTTAAAGTCTGGGTAAGTATCGTGCAATATGCGTTCTGCATTGATCATGATGGCTCCTTATTAACCAGGACGGGGTAGTGAATGAACCCTAGTGTTTTTCAACTTAAGCAATTTTAGGCGATCAATATGTCACGCTTGTGACAGGTGATCATTGTTTGTCCGATTTAAATTGTCACAAGCGTGTCATGTTCAAAGAAGAAAATGCAGTTATATGAAACTACAACCTATTGTTGAGACTTATGACGACACCACAGTACCGCACTATTTGGATTTCCGATTTACACATCGGTTCTACGCAATGCCAAGCTGAAATTTTGCTAGATTTTCTTAAATATAATGACAGTGAAAAATTATATTTAGTTGGGGATATTGTCGATTTTTGGGCGTTATCCAAGAAAATGTATTGGCCATCTAGTCACAACATCATCATCCAAAAGTTATTGCGTAAAGCACGACATGGTACGCAAATCATCTACATTCCGGGCAATCATGATGAAAATTTACGTGAATACGATGAATATATTTTTGGTGATATTACGATTAAAAACTCTGATATTCATATAACGGCCTCTGGGCAACGTTTACTTATAGTCCACGGCGATGAATATGACACCATTGCCCGACATAATCGCTGGTTGTCATACGTTGGTAATGTGGGTTACGACTGGCTGATTGAAATGAATCGAGCTATTCGTTATTTTAGACAACTATTGGGCGTGCAATCACATTTTTCTCTGGCTACCTATGTTAAGTTTAAAGTTAAAAATCTTGCGCAGTTTATCTACCATTATGAAGAAAGCATTGTACATATTCTTAAAAATGAAAAAGTAGATGGTGTGATTTGCGGGCATATTCATCACCCTGAAATTAAACAAATCGACGGTTTTTGGTATATCAATACCGGTGATTTTGTTGAAAACTGCACAGCCATTGTTGAGCACTTTGATGGCCGATTAGAGTTGTTACAATGGCGAGTAAAAGAGGCATTAGTTAGGTAACCGATTTAACGCCTTACAATAGAATAGTCTGTGAATTACCCCGACCTAAAGGCATAGGTATCTACACAAATTTTATTTATCGTTCCCAAACAGGAACGACAACATTATGATGATGGCAGGTAGGGGCGTATGCAATATACCCCTCACTACCATTAAGTTAGTGGAATTCAGTATGCAGTGGGAGTGGCTTTAGCCACGACAATCGTAGCTAAAGCCACTCCCACACTAGAGCGATGAAATATAAATTAACTCCAGTCCTCTACTTTCCTAAATGACGCCACATTTACTTGTGTAGATATCTATGACCCAAAGGAAAAGGATTTACAAATAATTTGTTAAATAATGATCTTTGATACCGGCACACAAAACTCTGTGATGCCATCGGCTGTGACGGCACAAACACGAAAGTTAACAAGCTCGCCTGGCGTAAAGCCA
>TBL_comb47_HYPODRAFT_10008993_pt1 | contig 10072 bp, 9 predicted proteins | sample TroBogypolimnion_40_FD_10682 | JGI IMG/M metagenome (IMG submission 10682)
TGGCCAAGCAGAAACGGCTCGCGGCAAAACCGAGTTGAAAAGCCGGCCCGCCGATTTTGTCACACGAAAATCTTTGACCGGCGTGTGCGGCTCTGTTTAGCTGCGCGGCGACACGGGAATGATTCCAGATTACTTTTATCCGCTCACGGTTGCGTTATGTTTGGCGGCGGTCATCGCTGTATATTTCGGCAACAACCCGTTGGGGCACACCCGCTGGTTCATGACGCGCCGGTTCATCAACTGGTTCCCGCTCGGGATGACCTACGCGTTTTTGTGCATGGGTCGCTACAATCTGATCGTCGCCAAGGGGGCCCTCGGCACGCTCATGTCCAAGTCGGACTTGGGAATCATCTTCGCCATCGGCACCTGGGTCTATGCGATGAGCTTTCTGGTCAACGGACCGTTGATCGACAAAAAGATCGGCGGCAAATGCGGTATGCTGATTTCCGCCGGCGGCGTCTCGCTCGCCAATCTCGCGCTCGGCGGGCTGACCTGGTTGATCGTTGCGAAGCATTGGAAAGTGAATCTCGTCCTCAGCTTTTCGCTGCTCTACGCGGTGAACATGTATTTCCAAAGCTTCGGCTCGATGTCCATCATCAAGGTCAAGGCCTACTGGTTTCACGTCCGCGAGCGTGGCGTTTTCGGCGCCATTTTCGGGACGCTGATTTCTGTCGGGGTGTATTTCGCCTTCGATTGGGGCAGCGCCATCATCCGGATGACGAAGGCGGATGCCAGCGGCATGCTCCACGCTGTTTTCGTTTCCACCACCCATCCGCTCGACGCGACGTGGGCCATCTTTTACATCCCCGCCATCATCCTGATTTTCTGGGCGGTGGTTGACCTGTGGCTCATCAAGGACTCGCCGGAAGCCGCGGGCTTTCCGCATCTCGACACCTGCGACGCGTCGTCGGGGCAGATGCACATCGAATTCTCCGTGGCCGAACTGCTCAAGCGGATTTTCACCAGCAAGCTGATGATGCTGATCGCCTTTGCGGAGCTGACCGGCGGCGTGTTCCGGTATGCGATGATGAACTGGTATTCCATTTTTGCCGCGGAAGTGAAGCAGCCGGGCGCGGAATATTTCTCGCAGCACTGGGGCTGGTTCACCTGTGTTTTTGGCATCGTCGGCGGATTTGCCGGCGGGCTGCTTTCCGACAAGCTGTTCCAATCGCGGCGCGGCCCGCCCACGGCCTTGCTGTGCGGATTTGTGCTGGTCACGGCCGCGGTCATGTCGTTTGTGCTGTTCACACAGCCGACGATTGTCGGCTGGTCGGCCGTGTTGATTGTCATGGCCTCCATCGGGGTCACCTCGCTGATGTCCGGCACGGCGGCGACGGATTTTGGCGGGCGCAAGGCGACCGCAACCTCCATGGGCATCATCAATGGCTTTGCCTATGTGGGCAGCGGTATTCAGTCGATTTGTCTGGGGTTTCTGATCGTGCACGAGGGCTGGAAATGGTGGCCGGTGTTTGTAATCCCCTTCGCCGGGGTGGGCCTGTTGTGCACGATAAAAATCTGGCACGACCTTCCGGAGGCCACGCGGCGTTACAATAAGAGCCTTGAGGATAAAGACCCGCCCTTGGTGCTGTGAGTCCGTTCATGACGGGCGATGCAATCCGGCGGTCCCGTGCCGAGCGAGAGCGCTGGGGAAGCATCCACCTTCATCTGCTTACCAGCGACGGGCGCTTGTGGCGCTTGGTGCCATTCGCCATCCTCGGACGCGGTATCGCGATTATACCCGGGCATGATTTGCCGGAAGCCACGCGGAAAAACAACGCCGCGGTCAAAGCGGCGGCCGCTCAAATTAACCCCTTCTGAGCTGCCAGCTTCGCCAGCCATGAACTGGTATTGACAGAGCGAGTCTCATGGTCGGGTGGACAACCTGGCTATTGAGTTGCCCAGGAACTCCGGATGGTTTCCTTCACCTGCGGGGTGAGGGGCGGCAGGTATTGTTGTCCCTTGGAAAAATTCACGTCGAAGCCCCAGTTGCGTTGTGGTGGGTTGTAGTAGGTGCCTGGCCCGACCCAGTAGTTGGTGGCATAATAGCTGGGGAACAGCACGACGATGGAGCCGTTATAGCTCAGGATGTCCTTGCCACCGCCACTGGCGCTGCTCCAATCCTCCAACATGCGCAGGAAGTTTTCCACCCCGCCGCTGTATTGTTTGTTGCCGCTCACGGTGACGGACGGAACAATGCCTTCCAGACAGGCAGCGTTGATGGTGGTGCCGACGGCATTCCGGCTGCCCAAGCTGGTGGCAGAAGTATATGCGTCGCTCCAGTTACTGGAAAGAATGGTGACGGCATCAGCCATGACCGACGCCGGGACGGTGCAGCCGTTGGTGGTGGATCCCAGCGTGGTCGCGAAGGTAGTTCCGTTGGTGGTGGTGTTGTAGTCGCCTTTGATATACATCGGCTGGGGCGTGGCGACCGTGAGGCCGTTGGGGGGCAGGCGTTGGCCGTTGACCAGGCGCACTGCGGGAAGCTGGCTGGAGGTGCGCGGTATGGCGTTGTAAACATAAATCGAGTTGATGCCATGGCCTTCGGAGGTGCTGCCGGAGGAATTCAAGAGGTCATATTGCCGGCCGCCGCGGGATTGATTGGTTCCGCCCAAGGTGGGATAGCAGGGAACATAGTTGGTGAGCCACATGCGGAATTTGTTTATATCAATTTCCACGGCTTGCACCGTGTCGGATTCCCGGTAGTCGTAGAAGGAGGTGTTGGTCACCCACGAGTAGGCCACGTAATTGGTGGAGACGGGAAGGTGAGTCGAAGGGCTGTTGGAGATGAGCACCACATCCGGCAAGATCGGCGTCAGTTGGGGGGTGACGAATTGATTGTTGTAGTAGATGGTCAGGTTGGTGGGGCTGGCGGCACCGTTGGCCCAATTCGAAATGATCAAATCCGCGCCGTTATAAAGATAAACCGTCCCGGTGGCGGAATATGCCGCGGCGATGGGCGCTATCATATTCGCCGGCGGGATGCCGAGGATGGCGCGGACGGTGGCCGGGTCATTGTTGGTGCCGATGGGCATGGCCAGTGACGGCACGCCGTTGAGCGGGTTATTCGCGGTGATGGTGAAAACCACATTGCCCGTGGTATAAGACTGCGGATCATTGGGGCTGCGCGTGTAGTAGAGTGTTTGCGATGCGTCCACCAGACTGGAGTAGGTCAGAAGTTCCGAGGAACTGCTGCCGGTGGTCCAGATGTTATTGTTCGAATGCACATGGCCGTTGACGGTCATGGCGGCACCGGGGCAGACCTCCAGATCCATGTTGTAAAAGATGGCATACTGGAAGATCGGGATTGAGGCGAACTGAATGATCTGCTGGACCGTGGCCGGCACGCCGACTTCAGCATTGGTAGCGGTGGCGGTGATGGCGTTGGTGCAATAGAGCACAAACCCGCTGAGACCGCTGAATTGAGAGTCTAAATTCGTCCAGTATTTCGTGCCGATGGACACGTTGATGTTGCTGAATTGATATCTTATCGGCCAACTCGTCTGGTCGATGGTCGAATACAGATTGGAATAGGCGCTCGCGGCGTTGAGGGCCTGGAAAGTGTAATCACGCATCATGGTGGCCAAGGCGACTTCCGTGGCGGATTCCGCCGCCGCTTGGGCCGAATTGAACAGAATGTTGCGCTGGGTGACTTTGGCGCCGGAGGACACCCAGCTCATCATGCTGCCGAAAACCACCAGGCTCACGGCGAGAAACAGCATGACGATGATCAGGGCGTAGCCGGATGACCGCCGGGAAAGGGGTGGGGTATTTAGGTTCATAGTGTTACCTTTCTATTCTTTGGACCGCCGGGATATCTTCGTCCGCAGATAGTAATAGTCGTAGGCGTTAATGGCATTGGTGCCAACAAAGCCGATGGGGTATTCCCATTGGTAGAAACGCATTTCCATGAAGATGACCGGGCTGTTTTGATAATTCGTGAGGACGTTTCCATTGTAGTCTTGGGCCTGGAAGCAATAATAGTTGGTCATATAGCTTGCCACGCGATCCGGGGTTCCCGAGTTGCCAGTCTGGGCAAAGACCATGTTCGAAGCGGGGTTTTGATAGACCAAAAGAAAGTTGGTGGTGGCCTGGTTGGTGGTTGAAAAAATCTGCAACGCATTGCCGATTTGCGCCGCATTGTTGGTGATGCGCGTGAAAGTGCCTCCGGAATAGATGCCGACGTAAACCTCCTTCGAACTGCGGACCTGATCGCGGATGGTATTCAAAGTTTCGCGCCCGCTGGCAGTGGCTGTCAACTTGGTTGCTGCCAGCGTGTAAACCCGCAGCCCAAAAACCTGCACGCAGACCATACTGCCAATGATGATGATGAAAATCGCACTGACGATCAGCATTTCAACCAGTGTGAAACCGGCAATTCCTGCCCGACGGGTCCGGGCGCGGCTTTTTATCGGAAGTAAGGTTTTCATTGGTCGCTTGCGCGGATGAGGATCACCGTATTGGTGCAGAGCTTCCCGTTCATTGGGAACGTCCACGTGCAATCCGAGCGAATCATGCGCAACGGAGGATTGAAGGAAATATTGGTGACGGTGACCCAATTGGTCACCCAGAATTGAAAGTTCGTGGCGGCGGGATCGCCTTTGGTCGGAATATCCATGAAATTTACATAAGTTTTATTGGTCCCGCTTGGCCATTGGTCGGCATCCTGCACGCCGTTGGTATAAACGTCATGCGGGCTCCAGAGCGCCGCCCGCGCCTGCTCGGCGCCTTGGGAGGCGAAGGATTGCGCGGCCAGCGACATGGAACTCCATTCCGCCGTCCAGTTGGCCTGCACATACCCATAAATCAACCCGCTCAACACCGTCACCAAAATGAAAATGGTGATTAACAGCTCAATCAACGAGAACGCCTCGTCGGGCCGACGCGCCCCTCGGTTGCCAGATTGATGCGGACAGAAATTCATAACAATGATTCAGGACGGGAAACACCCGTGACCCCGTGAGCAATCAAGCACTCGGTGTGCCACGTCGGCCGGAGTGAGGCGGGCACGTGGTGCCAGGTTCGCCAGCCGGTTGGATGTCCCGAATGTTGACAGCTGCGGGACAAAGTTTTTTTGAGTTTGCGCCTTCCAAAACAAGGCTTGACCTGTCCTTGGTCGCTCCGTAAAATTCACAGCGTAATGTTGAAAAACAATCCACAAGTTGCCATGCTGGTCGTCGTAGTTAGCGACGCCGTTGGCGCTTGTTGAACGAACCCTTTAACAAGAACCCACGGCTGGCAACGGTCGTGGGTTTTTGTTTCCCGCGCCGCCAGCCACAACCGAAAGACACATGAGCAAGACCACTGAAATCGCCAGACCGAAATCCGCCACCGCGAAGTCCAAACCCCGCGCCGAAGTCGGCCCGGCCATGCTGGGGCGCGACATTTTTGTCGAAGCCCTCGAACGCGAGGGGGTGGATGTCATTTTCGCCTATCCCGGCGGCGCGAGCATGGAGATCCACCAGTCGCTCACGCATTCCAAAATCCGGACCATTCTGCCGCGCCACGAGCAGGGCGGCAGTTTCGCCGCGGAAGGTTATGCCCGCGTGACCGGCAAGGCGGGCGTATGCATGGGCACCAGCGGGCCGGGCGCGACCAATCTCGTCACGGCCATCGCGGACGCCTACATGGATTCCTGTCCGCTCATCGCCGTGACCGGGCAGGTGAGCCAGGCCATGATCGGCCGTGGCGCGTTTCAGGAAACCGACATCATCGGCGTGACGCTGCCGATCGTGAAGCATTCCTATCTGATCACCGACATCAATGACATTCCGCGCATCGTGAAAGAGGCCTTCTACATCGCGCAATCCGGCCGGCCCGGCCCGGTCGTGTTGGATTTCCCCAAAAATATTCAGCAGCAAAAGGCCCAGCCGGTCTGGCCGACGCTGGAACAGGTCAAGAAAGGTCTGCCGGGCTACACCCAGCCGGATTTGAAGGCGGACGACCTGGCGCTCAATGAAATCATGGGCCTCCTCGAGAAGTCCGAGCGGCCGGTGATCTATTGCGGCGGCGGCATCATCACCAGCGGCGCGGCGGCGGAACTGAAAAAATTCGCCGAGGCGACGAACATTCCCGTGACGACCACGCTCATGGGCATCGGCGGATTTCCCGAAACGCATCCCCTCTCGTTGCGCTGGCTGGGGATGCACGGCTCGGCCTCGGCGAACTGGGCGGTGAACGGCGAATACGAACTGCGCAAGACCTTCGATGATCCGATGGTGAAGCTGAAGGACGGCGCGGATTTGCTGCTCGCGTTCGGCGTGCGGTTCGACGATCGCGTGACGGGCAAGTTTGAGGAGTTTTGCAAGCACGGCACCATCGTGCATGTGGACATTGACAGCTCGGAGCTGAACAAGAACCGGAAGGCGAACCTGCCGGTGGTCGGCGACATCAAGGACGCGTTGACGCGCCTGAACAAACTGGTGGCCCAACGCCCGATCACCAAAAAGCACACCCCGTGGCTGGCGCAGATCGCCGAGTGGCAAAAGAAGGCGCCATTCGCCTATCGCATCACGCCGGAGATCGCCAACAGCGATCACATGGTGGATCACATGCAGGGCCAGGAAAGCGAAGTCATCCTCCAGCAGATGGTCGTGGAGACGCTTTACGACATGACCAAGGGTGAGGCCTATATCACCACCGGGGTCGGCCAGCATCAGATGTGGGCCGCCCAATGGTATAAGTATAAATATCCGCGCCAGTTCACCACCAGTGCCGGTCTCGGTTCGATGGGTTATGGCTATCCCGCCGCGCTCGGCGTGAAGGTGGCCCACCCGGACAAGCAGGTCGTTGACATTGACGGCGACGGCTCGTTCCTGATGAACATTCAGGAACTCGCCACCGCGCATGTCGAAAAAATTGCCGCGAAAGCGATCATCCTGAACAACCAGCATCTCGGCATGGTGGTGCAGTGGGAGGATAATTTCTATGCCGGCAATCGCGGCCACACTTATCTCGGCGACCCGGATCACCGTCCCGAGATTTATCCCGACTACGTCCGCGTCTGCAATTCCTTCGGGGTGAAATGCGAGCGGGTGATGTTCAAAAAGGATTTGCGCGCGGCCATCCAGCGCATGCTCGACGCCGACGAGCCGTATGTCCTCGACGTGGTGACACCTTACAGCACGCACGTCATTCCGTTCATCCCCGCCGGCAAGACCGTGGCGGATATGATCTGGAAGCCGTGAGTTAACCCCATCCGATCGCCGGCGTGTGGAAGGCTGCGACGCTTTGTCGCCGTTTCACACGCCGGCTTTCCCTTTGTCCGGAATCAAGACGGCAGATGTCGCCCCGCAGGATGATGGTGAAGAGGCGTCGCCTGTAAGCCGTCGGCCGGCTCGTCTGTTGATTTTATTATTTCCGGTTTGACTCCGGAAGCCGTGATATAGGACAACCGGGCGGACACCTTTTGAGACAATCCCGTCTTTGGGCCGGAATCAGGCTTCTTAATGTCCATGTTTTTGCTTCGTTTTTGCTTCGTTTTTATCCGTTAACGGGATTGGCGCATGGTTTGCTAGAAGGGGGCAGACGGATTGAATTGCGGGATGCAATTTAGAACTTAAACACTTAAACGCACATGGCATTGCCATTTTTAAACGGCCTTAAAAGCAAGAAGCGGTCTCAAATCATCTCGGTTGATTTGGGGTCGCGCACCACAAAGGCCGTGCTTCTGGAACAGCGGGGCGAGGTTTGGGCCTTGATTCGTTATGTGTTGCTGGACGCGCCAATTTTCGACAAAAAAATCTCCCCGGAATTACTGACGGAACATCTGAAAGCCGTGGTGGACGCTTTGGAAACGGACGCCAAGTATCTGACGCTGTCCGTCGGTTTGGATGACGCCGTGGTGCGTCAGGTGGAACTGCCGCAGATTCCGATTGAGGATATGCGGCTAGTGTTGAAGAACAATACGAAGGGTTATTTGCAGCAGGATCTGCCGGGACATGTGTTCGATTGCTATATTTTTCCTCCAAAACAAGTGGCCCCCGGCAAGCCGGCTGAAACGCCGAAGGCGACGGGTGGTTCGAAACTCAAAGTATTGGTGACCGGTGCCAAGCAGCAGATGGTTGCCGACTATCAACTGGCCATCAAGGAGGCCGGGCTGGTGGCGGACTACATGGTTCCGGGACTGGTCGGTCCCATCAATGCCTTTGAAATGGCGCTGCCGGAGATTTTTGCGAACGAAACGGTGGCCTTGGTGGACATCGGTTTCAAGCACACCTCGATTTGCGTCCTGGATCGTGGCGAACTGGCGTTGATGCGCGTGGTGAATATTGGCGGGGACAAGGTGACGTTGGGGCTGGCCGAAGCGATGAGCATCAGCTATGCGGAGGCGGAAGGCATCAAGGTGGGCATGGCCCCGGAGGTCCAGTCCTCGCTCGAAATGCAAGTGCTGCCGCTGGGGCGGGAACTGCGCGCCTCGCTGGATTTTTTCGAGCACCAGCAGGATCGCCCGGTGACGCAGGTTTACGTGAGCGGTGGCTCGGCCCGGTCGGAAATGATCCTGGAGATTTTGCGCGCGGAATTAATCATCGAGTGCAAGACGTGGAGTCCGACCCGTTTTCTCCAACTGGCCTTGCCGGGGCAACAGGCGGTGGAGATCGAACATATCGGATCGCAGTTGACGGTGGCGGTCGGTGCGGCGCTGGTGGCTCTGTAATACTTTTACCTGGTTATGTCGATACGTATCAATCTACTGGCGGAAGCGAAAATTGCGGAAGAACTGCGCCGGCGTGATCCGGTGAAGCGGGCGATCTTTTTCGGCGTATTTTTGGTGGTGTTCGCCCTGGTCTGGAGCAGCTCGATTCAATTGGAAGTCATCATTTCCAAAAAGGAATTTTCGCGGGTGCAGGCGGACATCATGAGCCGCACCAACGAATATCAAACGGTGCTCGTCAGCCAGCGCAAGGTCGCCGCCATCAAGGAAAAGCTCACGGCCTTGCAGCGCTTAAGCAATACCCGCTTTCTCCAGGGCAACTGCCTGAATGCTTTGCAAGTGGCGACCATGGATGGCGTTCAACTGATGCGGACCCGCTTGAACCAGACTTACAGCAGCACGCCGAGCGTGCCCAACAAGACAGACAACGGCCGCGTCATCCAGGGTCATCCGGGATCTGTCACCGAAAAAATCACCCTCGTCCTGGACGCGCGGGATTTTAGTCCGAGCCCGGGGGATGCGGTGGACAAGTTCAAGGAAGACATCGCCCGCCAGGCCTATTTCAGAACGATGTTAAACCCGACCAACGCGGTCAAACTGATCACCCTGTCGTCGCCGCAAAACGGACCGGACGGCAGGCCCTATGTGATGTTCAATGTGGAGTGTTATTTTTCCGACAAAATCCAATGAAATGGTTGCCTAAAGAAAAACGGAATCCGTTCATCCTCGTCGTGGTCATCACGGCGGTGACACTGATCCTCATTTATTTTGGTCTGCTGAGCGCGCAAAGCTCCATTCTGGCCCGCGTCAAGGCCAGCCGGCAATCTGCTGCCGCCGAGCTGCAGGGGATTGAGAAGACCATCAAGAATGCCGATGCCACCACGAATGAACTCGCCACGGTGGCCGCGGCGCTGGAGCGGGCCGAGGAAGACATGGCATCGGGCGATCACTACTCCTGGGCTTACGGCACTCTGCGCAGTTTCAAGCAGCAATACAAGGTCGAGATTCCTGAAATCAGCCAGCCGACGGAGGGGGAGGTGGATTTGATCCCGGCTTTTCCCTACCGCCAGATGCGTTTCGTGGTCAGCGGCAAGGCCTACTATCATGACCTGGGGAAATTTGTGGCGGATTTTGAAAATACTTTCCCCCATGTCCGGGTGGCCAACCTCACCATCGACCCGCTTGCGGGAGAAGCTGAAAAACTGGCGTTCCGGATGGAGATCATTGCCCTCATTAAACCCAACGCTTCGTAAACTCAATGATCCACCGCTTAACATCTTTGAAGAGTATGAAGACTGTTCTATGGTTCGCTTTGTTGATGGCGCTGTTGCCGGCCGGAGCGGCACCGGCTGCTCCGGCGGCGGTCGCGGTCACCAACTCGCTCTCGATTTTCGTCCAGCCCGCCAGCCCCAAAGAGGGGCG
>TBL_comb47_HYPODRAFT_10008994_pt1 | contig 10072 bp, 7 predicted proteins | sample TroBogypolimnion_40_FD_10682 | JGI IMG/M metagenome (IMG submission 10682)
CCAACATGGCTGCCTGTTGCCAGGCCGGCCTCGTACACCATGTCTTTACTTCCTGTCGCACTGACATCAATCGTCGGCTTCACATCCGTGCCCGTGATCGTCAACGTCAGCGTCGTCGCGGCACTAGCCCGGATATTTCACGGTATAGGTAGAAACGAGGTCGGCATTCCTCTTGGAATGTCCGTTGATATTGGTGTTCATGCGCAACCAACGAGCGAGGAATGCCGATGCCAAACTGTACCGCAGCCAAGAGCCCAAAAACCATCGAGTTTGGTCGTGTCGGCCGGCGCGTAGTGGAGGGCCGATTTGATGGCGGCAGCATGACCAGCGATGCTGGCGTGATGTTGCTCAGCGAGACCGATCGCAGGCTTGGCTTGAGCGAGCAGGCCGCACGTGGCATTGCCGATCCCCGCAATCCGCTGCTTATCAAACACCGTGTACGCGACATGCTGCGCCAGCGCGTGTACGGCTTGGCGCTGGGGTGGGAGGATTTGAACGACCACGCATCGCTGCGCTTGGACGTGGCCATGCAAACAGCCGTGGGCGTTGAGCGCGAAGTGGCCAGCGCGCCCACGCTGTGTCGCCTGGAGAACTGGGCGGATCGGCAAACGGCCTGGCACTTGCATCAAGTGTTGGTCGAGCAATTCGTGGCCAGCTTTACCAGCGCGCCCGAGGAGATCGTGCTGGACTTTGATGCCACCGACAATCCGCTGCACGGTCAGCAGGAGGAGCGCTTCTTCCATGGCTACTACGACAGCTACTGCTATTTGCCGCTGTACGTGTTTTGCGGCCAGCAACTGCTGTGCGCCTACCTGCGCCCCAGCCGCATTGACGGGGCCAAACACACGGCGGCCATTTTGAAACTGTTGGTCACACGACTACGCCAGCAGTGGCCCCAGGTGCGCATCGTGTTTCGCGGCGACTCGGGTTTTTGCCGTCAGCGCATCATCAACTACTGCGAGCGCGCTCAAGTGCATTACATCGTGGGCCTGGCGCGCAATGCGCGGCTGCAGCAAGTCACAGAGTTCATGGAGATGTCGATGAAGGAGGAGTTCGAGCGCAGCGGGTGCAAGCAGCGCGAACTCGGTGAGTTCATGTACGCCGCGCAAAGCTGGCCCAAGGAGCGCCGTGTGATCACGCGCCTTGAATATGGCGAGCAAGGCAACAACCCGCGCTACGTGGTCACCAACCTAACAGGAGAACCGCAGGCTCTGTACGACGACTTGTACTGCCAGCGCGGCGAGGCCGAGAACCGCATCAAGGAGGCTCAAGTCGGCCTATTCGCCACACGCACGAGTTGTCATCACTTCCAGAGCAATCAGTTGCGCGTGTTGCTCGCGGCACTGGCCTATGTGCTGATTGAGCGACTACGCTCGGTGGCCCTGGCCGGTACAGAGTTGGCCACTGCACAGGTCGATACGCTGCGTATCAAGTTGCTCAAGCTGGCAGCCGTAGTCACGCGCAACACGCGGCGCATTCGACTGTATCTGGCCTCCAACTGGCCCAGCGCCGACATCTTCATCCACGCCATGAGCGTGCTTCGTTCACCCTGACCCCGCATCAGCGCCTGGCCCGCGCGTTGACACAAAAATGGCCCGCAACCCAAGCCGGGGTAGGGGCAGCTGCGTGCGCTGCCGCCTTGTCTGCTCATTGCTGCTGGAAATACAGCGGTGCGGGACTTGCCGTCAGCCCTGACCGCACTCAATCACCAAGATTTCGACAGGAAACCAAAAAGCGTGAAATATGCGGGCTAGCGCAACGCCAGCAAGGGCTGAAGGAAAGCGAGGAGCGTTACCACACGGCGTTCCTGACCAGTCCCGACGCGGTCAATCTCACCCGCCTCGAAGACGGGCTTTATATGGATGTGAACGAGGGCTTCGCCAACCTGACCGGCTGGACCCGCGAAGAGGTGATCGGCAAGACAGCGCAAGAAATCAACGTCTGGCACGATCTGAAGGACCGCCAGCGCCTGGTTGAGGCGCTCAATCGCACCGGTTCCTGCAAGGACCTCAGGGTCGAATTCGTTACCAAGCAGGGCGCGGTGGTGACCGGCCTCATGTCGGCCCATGTGATGGCGCTCGACGGCCTGCCCTGCATCCTGTCGGTCACCCGGGACATCACGGCACGCGAAGCGGCCGAGCACCGGTTGCAGGAAAGCGAAAGCCGCTACCGGCGCATGGTGGAGAACTCGCCCGACATCGTCTATGCGTTTTCCATCCGCAGAGGAGGCCTCTACTACTCGCCAAAGGTTCTCGAAGTGCTCGGGTACAGCGCCGAACACCTGAGCGCCAATCCATTTCTGTGGTCCGAATCGATCCACCCGGACGATCGCGCCGTGGTGGCGACGGCCATAGAGGACTTTCGCTCCGGCACGCCGTTCCGGATTGAGTACCGGTTGAAGAATTCACGCGGTGCCTGGCTCTGGCTGTTCGACCGCTCGATCGGTTCTCGCCAGCAGGATGACGACCTCATCGTCGAGGGACTGGCGATGGACATCACCGATCGCAAGGCGGCGGAAGAGAGGATCCAGAGCCTGGCGTTCTCGGATCCGCTGACCGGTCTTGCCAACCGCCGCCTGTTGCTCGACCGCCTGCAACAGGCACTGGTCGCAGGCATCCGGCATCGCCGCCACGGCGCCCTGCTGCTGATCGACCTGGACAATTTCAAGACGCTAAACGACACACTCGGACACCATCAGGGTGACCTGTTGCTGCAGCAGGTCAGCAAGCGCCTGCTGCGCTGCGTTCAAGACGGCGACACCGTGGCGCGTCTGGGCGGCGACGAATTCGTCGTGATGCTCGAAGACCTGGGCGATAACCGGCTCGAAGCGGCCACGCAGGCAGAAATCGTGGCGGAGAGAATCTCAACGTCCTTGAACCAGATCTACCAGCTCAAGGGCTTCAGCCGCTACAGTACGCCGAGCATCGGCATCACCCTGTTCGGCGACGAATCCCGTGCCATGGACGAAGTGCTCAAACGCGCCGATCTGGCCATGTACCAGGCGAAGGCCGCCGGGCGCAACACGATGCGCTTCTTTGACCCGCAGATGCAGGCGGTGGTGACTGCGCGTGCGGCGCTTGAGGCCGGTCTGCAAGAAGCTATCCGGCTGAACCAGTTCCTGCTGCACTACCAGCCGCAAGTGACGCACGACCACCGGGTCACTGGGGTCGAGGCGCTGGTGCGCTGGCAGGATCCGCAGCGCGGCATGATGAAGCCCGGCGAGTTCATCCCGCTGTCAGAAGAAACCGGCTTCATCCTGCCGCTAGGACGCTGGGTGCTGGAAACCGCCTGTGCGCAACTGGCGGCCTGGGCCGATCAGCCGGCGCTTGCGGAGCTGAACCTGGCGGTCAATGTCAGCGCGCGCCAGTTCCACCAAGCCGACTTTGTCGATCAAGTCCTGAGCATACTGGCGCGCACCGGCGCACGCGCTGATCTGCTCAAGCTGGAACTGACCGAAACCGTGCTGATCACCAATGTGGAAGACGTGATCGCCAAGATGAACACGCTCAAGGCGCAGGGTGTCGGCTTCTCGCTGGACGACTTCGGCACCGGCTATTCGTCGCTCTCCTACCTCAAGCGCCTACCGCTGGACCAACTTAAGATCGACCAGGGCTTTGTGCACGACATCCTGATCGACCCGGACGACGCGGCCATCGCGCGGATGGTGATCGCGCTGGGCAGCAGTATGGGCCTGAAGGTGGTGGCCGAAGGCGTGGAAACCGAGGCGCAGCGCGACTTTCTTGCGGGCCTGGGATGCCAGCACTATCAGGGCTATCTGTTCAGCCCGCCGCTGGCGCTCAAGGAAATCGAGGCGTTTGTGAACAAAGCGTGATTCGCATTGCCACGCCCATCGCCGCGGAACGAGCCGTCGCAGCGCATCAGGCGTGCTGCAAGGACGCCTCGAACTCCCTGATCGACAAAGGCCGGCCAAACAGATAGCCCTGGTAAGCCTTGCAGCCCAGGGCGGCCAGGCAATCGCGCTGCGCCTCGGTTTCCACGCCTTCGGCAATCACCGAGAGCCCCACGCTGTCCGCAAGCGCCACAACCATCCTGGCAATCGCCGCGTCATTCGGATCAACGAGGATATCGCTCACAAAGCTCTGGTCTATCTTGAGCTGGTTCAACGGAAGGCGCTTGAGGACCGACAGCGTCGAGTAGCCGGTGCCGAAGTCGTCCAGCGCGAAGCCGACACCCTGCGCCTTAAGCGCGTTCATCTTGGCAATCACGTCTTCCACATCGGTGACCAGCAGGCTCTCGGTGAGTTCCAGCTTCAGCCGGTTCGGGTTGGCGCCAGTGCGCCGGAGTATTTCCATGACCTGCGCCACGAAATCGCTTTGATGAAACTGCCGCACGCTGACATTCACAGCGATCGTCAATTGCGCCATGTCGGGCTGGCCGGCCCACGCCGTCAACTGCGCGCACGCCGTTTCAAGCACCCAGTTGCCCAACTGCAGGATCAATCCGGTTGCCTCAGCCAAGGCGATGAACTCACCGGGCAGAACCGTGCCGCGCATGGGATCGTTCCAGCGCACCAGCGCCTCGGCCCCGATGACCCGGCCCGCGTCGGTGACCTGCACCTGGTATTGCAGGAAGAACTGTTTCTTGCCTAGCGCTTCATGCAGTGCGGCTTCTAGCGCGGCGCGCTGGCGCACCACGGATTGCATCTGCGGGTCAAAGAAGCGAAGCGTGTTGCGCCCGGCAGCCTTCGCCTGGTACATGGCCAGCTCAGCCTGCATCAGTGGATCGGTCGTGCTGTCCCGGTGCGCGCCAAACAGCGTGATGCCGATGCTGGCCGTGCCGTAATGCTCTGCCTGATCGAAAAGGTAGGGCTGGTTGAGCGCCAGCAGGATCTTTTCGCAGACCGCCTCGGCCTGTGTAGCGGCATCCTGCAAGTCGCTACTCAGGTCCTCCAGCACCAGGACAAACTCGTCACTGCCCAGGCGGGCAACGGTATCTCCCTCGCGGATACACTGGCTCAGCCGCATGGCCACTTGCTTGAGCAGCAGGTCGCCGCGTTCGTGCCCTAGCGTTTCGTTGAAGGTCTTGAAGTCGTCGAGATCCACGAACGCGAGCGCGCCTTGGCGCCGGTGCCGGACACCTGCCGACAGCGCCTGCTTGAGCCGATCCATCAATAGCCGCCGGTTCGGCAGCCCCGTGACCGGATCGGAGAACGCCAGTTGCTGCACCTGTTCCTGCGCCGCCTTGCGATCGGTGATGTCGTGAATGGCGATCTGGATCGCCGCAGCCCCACCGAAAACAATCCGGGCACTCTGCACTTCGACGTCGATCACCGTTCCATCGAGCCTGAGCAACTTCTGCTCACTAAGCGGCAAGGCGCCGGCGTGATCGTTGTGAATCGCCAACCGCGCCTGCACAATCGCGAGCGAGTCCGGATGCACCAGACTCATGATCGGTTTGCCCAGCAACTCCTTCAATGTCCTGGCACCAAACAACCTGATCGCCGCTGGGTTGGCATACATGACCCTGATACCGTCATGAACTGCCAGCGGTTCCGGTGTCCAGTCGATCAGGGTTCGGTAGCGCTCCTCGCTGTCGCGCCGCTTTGCCAGCGCTTTTTCAAGCCCCTTGAGCAACATGACGCTGGAGATCGTGAGCATCGAACTGACCAGAGTGAAATTGACGGTGATGACAAACCACTTGAACAGCGGCTGCCCTTCGAATCCCGGAATCTGGAGGTTGGCATCGATCAGATAGCCGGCCAAGGGCAGCGTGACGGCGTTCAACAAAAGCGCAGCCAGCGCGGGACCCAAGTCGAGCAATAGCGCTGCCATCACTGGGAATGCCATCAAATAGTCCTGGCTCACGGTCCCAATGGTGAGCAGAAGCGAGAGGCCGAGCAGGTAGAGCAGAATGCAAAAATTCCAGGCACGCACTCGATACGGGATGGTGCGCCGCAACCAGATCATCACGCCCCAGAGCAGGGCGACGCCATCAATCAGAGCGACGGACCAAAGCCCCTCGGACAGCGCCAGCGCAATACTGGGCACCGCAGCGACCGAACCCAAAACCACCGTGACGGCGAGGATCAGCGAAAGAATGCGAGCACGCCAGGACTGAAAATCTTCAAGATCAACGTGAGGTGATAGCAGCTTGCGGAGATAGGTGGGCAACACGATGGTGGTGAGCGGTTTGTCAGACATGTCGGAAACACCCTGCAGCATCAGGTCAACGGACATGGCAAACGATCCGACTATAACTGCACCATCGAACGGGCGCTGGCCTTGACAAGCCGCGAAGAGTTAATCAGTGCAATGGCGCACAGACCTACCAGTCGGGTGAAGCGCAGGCTACATGAGTATCGTTGGACGGTGCAAAGCACGAGGCACAATCAAGTCATGAAACTCAACCGCACCTACGCACTCTGGGCTCTCGGCCTGGGCCTGTGCGCTGCCGGCATCTTCGCCTACAGCCAACGCGGCCAAGCCGTCGACGTGGCGCCGGTCACTCAGGGCGAGATGCTTCAGTCGGTCGTGACCAGCGGGCGCATCGTCGACTTGGCGCGCACCGAAGTGGCCAGCCAGAACACGGCGCGCATCGAGAGCATCGCCGTACGCGAGGGCGATCTCGTGCAGGCCGGCCAGATTCTGGTGCGCCTGCGCGATGACGAAGCGCGGGCCAGCCTGATTCAGGCCCAGGCTGCCGTTCTGGAGGCGCGTGAGCGCCTGCGCCAGATCCAGACTGTGCAGGACCCGGTCAGCGTGCAACTGCTGGCGCAGGCCGAAGCGACCAACCTGCAGGCACAGAAGGAACTCGCGCGCGCACAGGATTTGCTTCGCCAGGGCTTTGTCTCGCAGTCGCGCCTAGACGACGCGCAGCGCGCGGCCAACAGCGCCCAGGCCGCCATGCAGGCGGCGCGCGTGCAGGCGCAGGGCAACCAGCGCGGCGGCGTCGAACTGGCCATGGCCAAAGCGCGGCTCGATCAGGCCGTGGCGTCGCAACAGGCTACTGCGGCCCGGCTTGACCAGTTGAACTTGCGCGCGCCGGCCAACGCCACCGTGATCAGCCGCAGCAACGACCCCGGCGACACGGCACAGGCCGGCAAATCGATTCTGACGCTGGTCGGCGGCGGCGAGACGCGCATCCAGGCCAGCGTCGACGAGAAGAACCTGAAGTTCATGCAACTCGGGCAGGCGGCCAGCGCCAGCGCCGACGCCTACCCGCAGCAACAATTCAAGGCCAGCCTGATCTACATTGCACCGGCGGTCGATCCGCTGCGCGGCACGGTGGACATCAAGCTGCGCGTCAGCCCGGTTGTGGATTACCTACGGCCCGACATGACGGTGTCGGTGGAAATCGTCACCGCGCGCCTGCCCGACGCCCTGATGTTGCCGACCGATGCTGTGCGCCGCGACGCCAATGGCGCAACGTTCGTCTGGGTCAACCGCGACGGGCGCGCGCGCCAGGTCAGCGTGCAGACCGGCGCGCAGGGCATTGCCAGCACGCAGATCGTCAAGGGACTGGTCAAGGACGAGCACGTGATCCTGCCGGGGGGCGTGCTCGCTGAAGGTGACCGGGTGCGCGAGCAAAGCACGCGCGCGCCGCTGGGCAATGTGCCCGCGATGCCCGGCTTCACTAGCTGATGGCCGGGCTACCGATGCGGCTTCCTTTTGCCTGGATGGTCTGCCTGCGCTACCTGCGCGAAGGCCGAATGCAGACCGTGCTGATACTGGCCGGCGTCACGGCGGGTGTCGCCGTCATCATTTTCCTGACCACGCTGATCACCCAGTTGCAGGCCTCGATCATCGAAAAAACGCTGGGCAGCCAGGCCCACATCGTGCTCAAGCCCCCGCGCGCAGTGAACCAGACCTTGTTGTCACCGGGTAGCACGGCGGCGATCGTGCAGCCACGCGCGCAGCGTCTGCGCTCAATCGACCAGTGGGAGGCCGTGGCCCGCCTGGCCGCGCAGACCGGCGGCGTGCAGGCCGTCTCTCCTGTGCTCTCGGGCGCCGGCTTTGCGGCACGTGCCGAAGCAAACCAGCCGATTGCCCTGCTCGGGGTCGACCCGGTCGCGCACCGGCGCATCGTGCGCATGGACAAGTACCTGACCAGCGGCAGCTTTGATGTCAGCGGCGCCAACGGCGTGATCGGCATCGAGCTGGCCAAGGATCTGGGCGTCGCTGTGGGCGACAAGATCCGCGTCATCACGATGGATGGGCGCAATGACCTGCTGACCATCGCCGGCATCTTCGACATCGGCAACCGCGACCTGAACAGGCGCTGGGTCTACACCAGCATCAAGATGGCGCAGTCGCTGCTCGACCTCTCGGGCGGCATCACCGAAATCGATCTGCGCGTGGCCGACCTGTTCCAGGCCGAGACGACCGCGCGCCAGCTGCAGGCGCAGACCGGCCTGCTGGTGGAGAGCTGGATGCAGACCAATGCGCAACTGCTCACCGCCCTGAAGAGCCAGAGCACCTCGAACAACCTGATCCGTTTGTTCGTCGTGCTGATCGTCGCGGTCGGCATTGCCAGCGTGCTGGTGGTGTCGGTGGTGCAAAAGCAAAAGGAGATCGGCATCCTGCGCGCCATGGGCGCGAGCCCGCGCCGGGTCATGTCGGTGTTCCTGCTGCAGGGCGGCTTTTACGGCTTGCTGGGTTCGGCGCTGGGTTCTGCTCTGTCGCTGGCCCTGCTCAACTTCTTTTCGCGCGTCTCGCGCAATGCCGATGGCACGCTGTTAATCAGCGCCGAGATCGAGCCATCGGTCGTGGCCTGGGCCTGCGCGCTGGCGCTCACCGTGGGCCTAGCCGCAGCAGCGCTGCCGGCGCGGCGCGCCGCACGCCTGGACCCGGTGCAGGCGATCCGTGCCTGAAGCCAAGCAGCACATGAGCGCAATCGTCGAACTGCAGGACATCCACAAGAGCTATGGGCTGGGAACAGCCGTGGCCGCCGAGGTGCTGCACGGCATCAACCTTTCAATCGAAAACGGCGAATTCGCCGCCCTCACCGGGCCTTCCGGCTCCGGCAAGAGCACGCTGCTCAACATCATCGGCCTGCTCGAAGCCCCTAGCAGTGGGCGCCTGAGCATCGACGGCAAGGACACGGCAGGAATGGATGATGCAACGCGCACCACACTGCGCGGGCGCTCGATCGGCTTCATCTTCCAGTTTCACCACTTGCTGCCGGGCTTCAGCGCGCTGGAGAATGTGATGATGCCTTCCATCATTGACCTCGGATGGTCGACGGCCAAGGCGCAGGAGACGGCGCTGCAATTGCTGGAGCAGGTCGGCCTGAAGGACGCGGCGAACAAGCGGCCGTCGGAGCTCTCGGGCGGCATGCAGCAGCGCGTCGCGATTGCGCGCGCGCTATCGCTCTCACCGCGCCTGATCCTGGCCGACGAGCCGACCGGCAACCTGGACACACACAGCGCCGACGAGATCTTCGAACTGCTGCAAACCATTAACCGCGAACGCCAATCGGCCTGCCTGATCGTCACGCACGACCCGCGCCTGGCGGCGCGCTGCCAGCGCCAGGTCCGGATCGTTGACGGGCAACTTGTTTAGCACCGGCCCCCACTGTCGTCCGCTCACGTCTACCCTGTCCTGTGGCAAACTGCGGCGATGAAGACCGAAATCAGCTATGCCACCTCGCAGGATGCCCGCGCCATCGCCGAGATTCATGTCGCCAGCTGGCGCGCGGCTTACCGCGACCTGCTGCCCGAGCCTTATCTCGCCGCTTTGGACGTGGCCGAACTTGAAGCGCGCTTTCGTCAGGTCGCAGAGGACCGCACATGTGATGTGCTGCTGGCCCGGCGCGATGGCGCGCTTCAGGGCTGGCTGCATTGCGGCTCTGCGCGCGACCCCGACGTGCCGACGACTGAGGGTGAAATCATGGCGATCTACGTGGCACCCGCAGCATGGTCCAGCGGCGTGGGCCAGAGCTTGTGGCTACGCGCTAAGGACATTCTGATCCAGCGCGGCTACATGACCGTAAGCGATCTGCCAACTACACCCTAGCGCTGAGGGTTGAATTTTGGGAAGCTGGTGTCCACGTAAACAAGGTGGACACATGTGATGGAGAACGAGTCAGAAGTATTGAGTGGCTTGGTGCTGGG
>TBL_comb47_HYPODRAFT_10008997_pt1 | contig 10069 bp, 10 predicted proteins | sample TroBogypolimnion_40_FD_10682 | JGI IMG/M metagenome (IMG submission 10682)
ATGATTACCGGTTGGGTTCTTTTCTTTATCTTTTAATACTGCTTCTTTTACCCCGCAATTGTTGCCGTCTTTCTTACTCACGTTCCCTTCACAACAGTGTATATTAAGCTTACTAACATCTATTATTTCTACTTTATCTCCTACTTTGGATTTAATATACTCAGCTAATAGAGTACTTTTTGGCTTTTCTTTATCACCTTCCCAACGATTGGATGTAGTTAGGAATAGTATTTTCTTTTTATCTTTAAGGTGTGATATTACACGTTCTACCTTTTCCTGGTAAACACTAGGATTATTGGTATTAACAATATCTTCGAATAGCTTGAGATAGTCCATCGTTCTGTAAATATTTACACAATATGTTACCTTCTGCAAACAAACTTACCTATGAATATCACGATTCTTTAAATCCAGTGATATGGCAAAATGGTAAGCTTAAGCCTGAAATAAAGGAAAAGCTATTAGAAGTTGTAGAAGCGTTTCTAGAATTCGTTGAAATAACAGTAGACGTGGAAGATATTACATTTACAGGTTCTTTAGCTAATTTTAATTATACTGAATATAGTGATATTGATTTACACATATTAACGGATTATAACGATTATAATATAGATAAAGATTTGTTAAAAGACTACTTCAAAGCTAAAAAGACTGTATGGAACAGTTCTCATAATATTAAAATTAAAAATTATGATGTTGAGACTTACATACAAGATATCTCCGAACCACATCATTCAACAGGTGTTTATTCCATAAAGCACGATGAATGGTTAGTTAAGCCGGTTAAAGCAGGTACAGTGGATAAGAAAGCTTTACTTAAAAAGGTAGAGTCAATAAAAGAGCTCATTAACCACGCACTAAGCGATAAATGCGATGTTGAATGTGCAGAAAATGTAAAGGATAAAATTCTTAAAATGAGACAAGCCGGATTAGAAAAGTCTGGAGAGTTTTCTATTGAAAACTTAGCATTTAAAGAATTAAGACGTTCAGGAGATATAGACAAATTAATTAAAGGCGTAATAGCTAAAACTGATAAAGAACTTTCATTAAGTCAGGAAAACTTTAAAAGCTTTTTCGGTATACCTGGTATGACTGGAGAAAGAAAGCCTCGTGGGCCAAGGCATCAAGCACCTTTAGCTGGTGTAAGAAAATTAATGAACCCTAATGCTAAAACTGTCGGGGTTGTAGCAAAAATGCACACAGATAAAGAAACTCCTTTCTCTCAAATAGAAAACCTTAAAAAACAGAAAAACGGTAAAGTACCGATAAATCCAACATTGGCTGCTAATATAGCTCGGTTCTATGATATCAATTTCGATAAAGTAAAAGAAAAACCACGCGGCTTAAGCACAAGTGGTATATCATTAATGTATGATCCAGTGTTTAAAGCGTATTTTTTAACTAAGTAATATTATGCCGACTACCCCTGCAACTCAAACAGCAACTTTAGCTAAACCTGATCCGTTTAGTAAACTAGCAGGTAATGTACCCGGTGCAATTGTAAATTTCGCAAGGCGTTTGGGCGGTGGTAATCCTGGGGAAGATAAAGTAACTAAAGAAATATACGTACCATCTGTAAAAGGTATTATTGATTTTATTAATAATACAAAAGAGCCGATACGAAATATGGAAATTGTTGAACCTCGGCCGGCTATACCTTTAACGTATTTATTAGATAATTGCCCGGTAGATAGTTTACCTGAAAAAAATAAAAACGAAATAAGAAGTATAGTTAATAAAATTACTGAAAACGAAAAAATAATAATTAGTTCTGTTGCACAAGAATCTATAAGTGTAACTATTGCTTATATAGCTAAAGAAAGAAACTGGTACGCGTTTCCAAGCGGCGGAACTGAAAGTACATACGGTACACAGCCTTATGTTTTTTACGCTCACCAATGGTTGGATAAAGCGATAGAGTATATACAAAATTACGGCAAACCGATACAGGGTTTTGAAAATAATTTTATTGATCTTGTACCAAGTTCAAAAAGTAATTTGCAAGCGCAAATAAAAAAACCAGACACTCCTGCAAACATATTATTTTCCAATATTAAAGACCTTAACGGGGTAGATAACAATAAAATTGTGTCTAATTTATTAAAAGCTTTACCTAATCTTTTTGCTGTAGACGGTAAGACAGCAGAAATAACTGCTAATTTACCACGCGGTGTCAAATCGACGACAAATAAAAGAAGTAGTCAAGTCATTTCTATAGGGTACCTTGGACTTAAGAAACAAAAAAAATTATATGCCTGGGTATCTGATTCTGGAATATCAGCACCCGTGCAACCCAATCAAACCGGTCAAATGAAATTATCAGGTATACCAGAGTCATTTAATGCTGTAATTAATAAAGCTCTTAAACGGTTTGAATAAAAATGGCTGACGTTATAACACAGCAATCTATTCTAAACAAGAGTAGGCAAGATAAGTTTTTACTAATCTTGAATTTACCTGATGCACTTAAAAAGCTTAATAAATCAGGACAGCTTGTTCGTACTAGTGATACACTAAATCTTGATACTTTACAATATTCTGTTTATGGTACTGTTGTACCCGCTACAAACATACAAGCTTCTAATTTACCTTATGCAGGTCAGTCCTTAAACGTAACAACAGGTAAGAGAGACAACTATGCACCTATTACCGTTAACTTTACGGTTGATAATGGATTTAATAACTGGTGGGTGTTGTGGAAGTGGCTCAGCTTTATAAATGACCCTGAACAAAGCATATTGGATTCAGATAACTTAACTCCAATTGCAAAGAACTCTTTAGATAAAGTAGTATACAGTAATACGGGTAATTTAGAACCATATCAAACCAAAATAACCGTATACGGGTTGGATGAATACAACAACAAAAAAATCCAATGGAATTATTCTAAAGCTTTTATAACCAACTTGGCTGGTATTAGCTATAACTACAGAACACCAGACCAAATGGAGTCTTCATTTACGTTTACTTTTAGTCAGCTCGTAGCAGAATTACTTTAATAAGTTAGGGTTTCGTTCCGGAAATGCCTAAATAATAATATAATACTACTATGGCAACAACCAAGCGCGATATCAATTCACCAGGCGTTCAAATCCGCGAGATCGATCTCAGCACAAGAGCAACAGCACCAAACGGTACAAGCGTACTAGTTACAGGTTTTGCTTCTCAAGGTCCTACCGCAGAAATTGTTAACGTTTCAACACTTAGCGATTTCCAAACAATATACGGTACTCCTACTAATGCAGCTGAGCGTTATTTTTACTATTCAGTAAATCAAATTTTTCAGGCTGGTACAAATACTCAAGTAAACGTTGCTCGTTTACCTTACGGTGTCGGTGCAGGTGACGGATTTAATGGTAATAATAGCTATACAGCATTACTTTTTCCTGTCGTACCAGTTGTAACTGGTTACACGCTCGCTAATAGTACTTCAGCTAATACAGGTTCAATATCATTAAGTGCAGGTAATGAATACTGGATTACAGCACCAACTTTAGTTTCTTTATCAGAATCAGATTATAATACAATTAAACAGGGTGGAGTGAGCTGGACAACAACAGGCGCTGGTAGTGGTAGTGCTCCAGGTTACTCTTCAATAAGCGATATCGGTAAATTCGGTATTGTTGTATTAAATGAAGCTAAAACAACAATTAATGAAAAGTTTGAAGGTTTTTATATTAACTTAACTGATTCATTAAACTTTGGTCCAACTACCAATTACGATTCTGCTTTAAGCATTTATTCAGTAACAAATACATTTACATATGGTAATACACCTTCACAGGCAATACCAAGTTCAACATTAACATTCAGCGTAAGTTCAGCTGCTAATAGCAATATTGATTCAGTATCATTTGCAATTGAAAATGTACCAACATTTAACATTTCACCTGGTAGTGGATATGATGATGAAGCTGTATTAAGCGTTGTTAAAGTAAGAACAACTCCATTTGCTAATAATAGCACTGCTCTAACATATTCTTTACAAGAAGGCTATACAGCTTCATTATATGCTAACCGTACTTTACAGAACCCAAATGGTGGCGCTCCTGTAAACAACTTTATTAGCAATGTTATTAACAACACTTCTGCTAATATTAGTGTATACGTAAATCCAAACATTTCTAACTCTACAAACTGGTTAAATAATGACGGTACTGCAGCAAAGAAGACAAGAGTGTTAAGATCTTCTGCAAACGGTTACGGTGCTGCAAATTATCTTTATGCAGTTGGTGCATATGCTCCTTCATTGGACGGATTAAATTATAATGCTAAGATTATCGGTTCAGTTGCTACTAAACTTGATTATATTCTTAACGTCGCTGAAAACGCTGATGTATATAATTTAGATATTATTGTTGACGCAGGTCTTACAACGATTGCAGGCGCTTCAATTTCAGCAGTAGGAGCTCAAGGTGGTCTATACGACGATACAGCTTTTACAAGCAGCAATGGCTTAACAACTTCAATCGCTGGTTTAGCTTCAACACAAACTGGTACAGGTTATTCTGACGGTGGTGGTGTAGTTGATAACTGGTCTGCAGTAACAAGTAAGTTTGTAGACTTCGTACAAAACCGTCGTAAAGATTGTGTATTTATTTCTGATCCATTACGTCAAGTATTAGTACAAGGTACAAACTTTAAAGTACTTGATGACAAATCAAAGAACTTCTCAACTAACGTTTACTGGCCTCTACGTAACCTATATCAACCATTTAATTCAAGTTATATGGTCGCTTACGGTAACTGGGGTAGCACGGTAGATCAATATACAAATAAAGTAACCTGGTTACCATTCTCTGGTTTTGCAGCTGCAATTTATACAACTAACGATGCTGTTGCTTATCCTTGGGGTGCGCCTGCTGGTCTGAACCGTGGGGTTGTAACTGGTCTTAATGGTCTAGCAATTAACCCACAACAGAAACAACGCGACTTACTTTATAAAGTATCTATTAACCCTGTAGTTAACTTCCCAAATGAAGGAACAGTAATTATGGGTCAAAAGACAATGCTAAAGACACCTAGCGCTTTTGATCGTGTTAATGTACGTCGTTTATTCTTATATCTAGAAAAGTCAGTACTCGCTACTTCAAAGTACTTTGTATTCGAACCAAATACAACGTTTACACGTAATCGTTTGGTTAATACAATTAGCCCTGTATTTGACTTAGCTAAGAACACTCAAGGGTTATACGACTACTTGATTGTATGTAATGATACAAACAATACTCCAGATATTATTGACGATAACTCGCTTGTTGTAGATATCTACATTAAGCCAGTACGTACAGCAGAGTTTATCTTAGTAAACTTCTACGCTACCCGTACAAGTCAAAACTTCCAGGAATTATTACAATAACCTTAACATAAATATTTAATATGTCACAAACTATTCAGGATTTTTATAGAGTAGCACAGCAAAGAGATTTCGCAAGAGATTATATGCTGCGCGTTGTTTCGTTAGGTAATGACACTTTAAACGAAGATGATTTCGTTTATATTACAACTTCTCAATTACCAAACCGCACTATTACAAATCAGACCGCTACATATATGGGTCTTGATTTTAATATGCCAGGTACTGTAAAGTATCCAGGCAGCAATGGTTGGAATGTTACATTCCGTAATGATAAGAACGGTCTAATTCGTAAAAAGCTTGAAGACTGGCAAATTAATGAAGTATTTAGCGACGCTACAAGTCAAGGTAACTTATCATTAAGAGGGCCTGAATCTCTAATCCAGCTTAATCTTATTGATGATAAACTAAACGTACTCAATACATATAAACTATACGGTGCTTATATTCAAAGCTTAGGCACAGTAGATTATAAGATTGATGGTACTGGTGCACCTACAACGTTTTCTGCACTATTAGCTTATCAGTACTGGAGACACGAATAAGAGTTATTAAAGTTTAATCCTACAAGCCCGGCATTTATTGCCGGGTTTTTAGTGTTCGGGTATTAAGTATTAGTATGGGAAATATTAAATCAAGTGTAGCGCCTAGTCCGGGTGGATACACTACACCGCAAGACCTCGTACAAACATATAGAAGACTTGGCGGAGTTGCTTGGAATTACCAATTTCAGATAAAAGGAATGTATTATAATAATGGTGGCCCTGTAGATGATTTTAAATCCACTACAGTGCTTGCAACTAAAATACCTGGTAAAAAACTTAACACAGCAACTGTACCGTACGGAGCGTTTGAGTTTAATATGCCTATGAATACGGCTTTTCCAGATAATGCAAATTGGGCAGTAACATTTATGAGTGATGCTCAAGGTACGGTTAGAGATTTGTATGAAATGTGGCAAAACAGTTTTTATGACTTTAAAAACACTCAGCAAGGTAACGGCAGACTTTATGATATTGAATTAACATACGGTACAGGTACAGTTAAAACTGCGGGTGCAAAAGACATTTATAATATTATAAAAGATTTAAGAATAGCACAAGAACTAAAAAACAAGGCACAAAACGGAATTTTAACGTCAGCAGATATTGGTTTGATATGTAGTAAAGTAGATAAGAAAACAGAAAAGCAAATACGTGACACTCAAGAGCAAAGTACAGATACAACTAATATAAAACATTATACTCTGTACGGGTGTTTTCCAACTCTTTTAAACGGTATAGAGCTTAATACTGCTCAAGCAAATATAGTGCAGTTTACTGTATCTTTAGCGTATCAATGGTTTGACCCTAACCCTAGAACCCAAAGCATTAAATGAGTAATTTATCAGAATTTTATAATGACGCTAAGAAGCACGGCTTTAGTAAAGACTACCAGCTACGTATAAAAGATTTAACATTTTTAGATTTTTTAAAAACTGAAAATCAGTGGTACAAATCGTATTTTAAATCAGCGTCCTTACCTGCAAGCACTGTATACAATGTACCATTATTAATAAGCGGAAGCGTAGCTAATTTTAGTAATACTGTAACTAAACCTTCAAATTCAAACGATTACAAGATTACATTTTATTGTGATGAAAAGCAAGAATTGTATAGTTTGTTTAGTAATATAACCGGAGTTGGAGTGCCAGATGACGAAGGGTCGCCAGGTATACAAATGCATTTCGAATTATTAGATTCAGCTGGAGTGTTTTTACTATCATATCTTTTTGAAGATGTTATTTGTGTAGGTATTAGTGATGTTAAATATAACAAAGATGGTAGTGGTAAAATACAAGAGTTTACGGTACAGTTTAGTTATAATAAATTTAACACTTCTACTGAACAACAAACAGTTACTGCACCAGCTGGAGCGGTAAGTTTAGATGCTGCTTACCGTGGTCCTGGTTACAGTCAAACATTTACAAAACCAGAGGATACCTCTCCATTAGGTAATTTAATTAAAGGTATTGGTTCTATTACAAAAGGACTACAATCAGCTACAACAACTGCAACAGCATTACGCGGATTAGGTAGAGCTATACGCGGTAGATAAATTAACTCTTACTAAGTATACATATGTCACAGACTTTACAAGATTTTTACACTACAGCTTCTTCAAGAGGTTTCAGTAGGGATTTTCAAATAAGAGTGGATAACATTTTTATCAATGGAGAGTCTTTGCCAGAAGAGTACTTAAACTATATAAAAACAGCTTCTTTACCTGCTAGAACAGTAGCTACTAATACTATTACGTATAATACAGTTAAGATACCAGTCAGTACAGGTATATCTGATTTCGGTGAAAAAGACAATTATAAGATTACGTTTTGGGCTGATCAGGCACTAGCTTTTAGAGATTGGTTTTATGATAGAGCAGAACCTGCAGATCAACAAGCAGATCAACAAGGTACGCCTATGTTTCCTAATGACTTATTAAATAATATTATACAAATAAGTGTATTAGATGATTCATTAAGCCCTATATATGGTTGCCAGTTAGAAGGGGTAAACATAAAAGAAATTAGCGATATAAAATATAATAAAGAAGGTACTGGTAAACCATTAGATTTCACAGTTTCTTTTACATATTATAGATTAGCTCCTTATACCGGTAAAGGTACTGATACCGGAGTTGGTGGTGTATTTGGTGAAGTGCTCGGTGCAATTAAAACTGTAACAGGTGGTATCAATGCTGTAGGAGGTCTTGCTACTGCTGCTCGTGGCGCCTCGCGTGCTATTAGAGGTAGATAATGAGTCTTAATATACCTAATTTCTTAAAGACGTTAAATAGCGGTACGTTTAGTATCCCTATTGAAGCTAACTTTGTTATTGAAATAGAAGACTTAATGGGTACAGGTGGTATTATAGATAAGTTAAATCAAGTAAACGAAATCATATCCCCTACTGATGGTTATGTAAATGTAACAAGTCCACAATACTGGTCTTATAAAGATTTAGCTCAAGATACTAATTTATTTTTTGCAAATGGAGTTGCTATACCCGGGGAAACATCTACAACAGATCGAGTAGGAATAAATCAAAGTGGGTTGCACGGCGGGTTATTAACTGCCCCAATATTAAAGGGTCGTAATAATTTAGCTAATTTAGAAGTGAACTTTTTTGAAACTAATCTTTCCTTTATTGATTCAGTTTTACGTCCCTGGTCAATAGCTATCGCTCAATTTGGTTTATTTGCAAGAGGGGATAGCCCTGCTGCACAGCAACAAAATTTTAAAACAAAAATTATAATAAACTTTCTTAATAAAGAACAAGGCAGCGGGGATACTATTATAAGAAAGAGAGTTACTTTTAGTGATGCTGCTCCTGTAAGTGTAGCAGGGTTTGATGCTAGTTTTGGAGCTACAGGTAAAAATGTAGGATTAAGAACTACTAAAACAACCTGGACATATTCCAAGTATAAAATCGATTACCCAGCATTTCCAGATACAGTAACTATACCTTCATTAGTAGCTGCAGCAGGTAATCCGTTACCGACTACACTACCGGGCATTTAATAAACAATAAAGTAAGTCAATAATGTAATGCCTTTTACATTAAATGCCTATCTACCTAGCTTGAAGCAGGAAATACCTGTAAAAGAACTCTATTACAAACAATATAGAGATTTGGTTAAGAGTCTTTATAATGTTAATAAAAAGGATACTATCCAGCAATACAATTCTATTTTATTAGATCTATGCCCGGATATAAAGGATAAAGATATTACATTTGAAGATAAATTATCTTTATTGTTAACAATACGTAATTTTTGTGTAAGTCCGGATTTAAAGCTTAAAGGTACAGATTCCAATAACAATACATTTAACTATACGGCATCTGTTGATAGTTTAATACAAGCAATAAGAACTGTTGAGAAATCCTTCACTTTAGAAATAAATAACGTTATAGTTAATGCATCGTCTTATAAAATGAGAGACGAGTATGTTTTCTTAGGGAATAACAAAGATATAACTGTTATCTTAGCTTCTAACATAGATAACATAAAAATAGATAATGTAATGGTAGAATTTAAGGATTTAAGTTTAAATGAACGGATAAAAATTGTTAGTTCTTTACCATATTCAATATCGGATAGAATATATCAAGCAATACTAGACCTGGAAGATTATTATCAAAATCAAGACTTTTTAAATGTAGTTAATCCGATTAATAATGAGGTTGCTCTAAAAATATCTAAAAACATTACATTTGAAACACTACAAAAAATGGTAGAGTTTTTGTTTACAGAAGATCTTGGCAACATATATAGAGCGTTTTATAATATTGTTACATATGCAAAGTTTTCCCCGGAATACGTTGATACAATAACGCCTGTTGAAATGCAGGTATATTGGATGTACTTTATGCAAGATCAATCCGAAAAAGAAGCAAATAGATCGGAAACACGACCCGGGGCTGCTTTACCAACCGGGGTACCTAATACAGAATTGGGCTTTTAACTAGTACCAGGTAAATAAAAATATGGCTGATATTAATTCTATACTTTCCTCTCTTAACAACATTAATGTGAAAAATACGTTTAGCGTGTTTATACCGTCACTAAAAAGAGAAGTTAAGTTTAAGCCTCTCACCACTAAACAACAGCAGTCATTTTATGGCTGCATAGCTGATACGGTGCCGTTTAATACTCGTTTCATTATAGCTACAT
>TBL_comb47_HYPODRAFT_10008999_pt1 | contig 10066 bp, 9 predicted proteins | sample TroBogypolimnion_40_FD_10682 | JGI IMG/M metagenome (IMG submission 10682)
TTAAATTCTTCCGCACTCATATTCAACCTTGCTCTTTTTGCCATCGTCAACATCCTTTTTTTAGATGCTGATAGTATAGCACATTATATTGATTAATGCAACATTATTTCAAGAACGATATACTAGATGATAAGAAACAAAATGAAGATGATGAAAATAAAAAAGGATCAAAAAGAGACAACTTAATAAAACATCTCTTTAAAATCCAAAATAATATTTCTCTCTACCAAAATAAACAATACAATGACTTTTTGAGAGTTACTGATTTCAAAAATAAGATTACTCGCATAGAACACAAAAGAATTCTAAAAGAGAATATTGAAGCATTAATAAATGTGGGAAATAAAACGATTGAAGAAGTAATTAATGATGCAAATGAAAAAGGTATATGTTTAATTGATGATAACCTTGAAAAATTTAAAATAGATAATGAATACTTATATAATCGTGTAAAAAATGCCAAATTCAGCGAATTCCAAAAATTGTACGAATATTTAGAAGGGCACACACCATTTTCTACACAGCACAAAACAAAAGGAGCAGAATTTAATAATGTATTCGTTATACTGGATAATGGAAAGTGGAACGATTATAATTTTGAATACCTTTTTACAAATAGAATTGATAAAGAGAGTGTCTTAAGAAGAACTCAGAAAATATTTTATGTCTGTTGTACACGAGCAAAGGAAAATTTAGCAGTGTTTTATCATGATCCTAAACTTGGAGTCATTGCAAAAGCAAAAGAATGGTTTGGAGATGAAAATGTTTTATCAATTTAAATTATGAATAAGCAATAAACGGGAAATACCTAATTCAAAACTTTGGTTTTTGTATTTTGGGGCTGAATATTCAGAAGTCCTCGAATAGTAGAACCTTTGAAAATACCATAACGGCTAGCCTATTATGCCGATAAGGACAGACAAGCCGTCGCTCCCAGAGTAATATTTCACACCGCTGACGCTAACCCGGCATAAAAAACTTGGGTGGAAACGCTAACAGTGCTTGAAAAAGAGTATAATCGGAGTAGATTTTTCTTTCCATATTTTAGTATGAGTCATTATAATGCATGGAATTGCATAATATATCATAAAGGAAGTTTAAAATGGCTAAAGCAGCAGGAAAAAGTTATAAGATCGCGGTTATCCCCGGAGACGGCACCGGCCCGGAAGTTGTAAACGAAGGCCTGAAGGTGTTGGACGCGGCGGCAAAGAAGTTCAATTTCAAAACCACCCGCAAAGTATTTGATTGGGGCGGCGCACGCTATTTGAAAACCAATAACGTGCTGCCCGATGACGCGGTGGAAACCCTGAAGAAATACGACGCCGTATTCCTGGGCGCAATCGGCCACCCGGACGTAAAGCCCGGCATCCTGGAAAAAGGCATTCTGCTGAAACTGCGTTTCGATCTGGACCAGTACATCAATCTGCGCCCGGTCAAACTTTATCCCGGAGTTGAAACTCCGCTGGCAGGCAAGAAGCCGGAAGATATTGACTATGTCGTCGTGCGCGAAAACGTCGGCGGACTCTATACCGGCATCGGCGGCTTCACCATGAAGGGGACAGCCAACGAAACCGCGGTGCAGGCGATGGTTTACACCAGATTGCAGGTTGAACGCTGCATCCGTTACTCTTTCGAACTGGCCATGAAGCGCCACACCAAAGCCAAACCCTGGAAAGGCCTTTCCGAAAAAGATATCGCCGCCGGTAAAATCGCCAAGCTCACGCTTTGCGGCAAAACCAACGTGCTGACCTATGTCTTCGACCTGTGGGATCGTGTTTTCCACGAAGTCGGCGCGGAATATCCGATGGTCAAACTGGATTACTGCCACGTTGACGCCACCTGTATGTGGATGGTCAAGAATCCGGAATGGTTCGACGTCATCGTCACCGAAAATATGTTCGGCGACATCATCACCGACCTGGGCGCCATGACGCAGGGCGGCATGGGCATCGCCTCCGGCGGGAACATCAACCCGGAAGGCGTCAGCATGTTCGAACCTATCGGCGGATCCGCGCCGAAATATACCGGCCTCAACGTCATCAATCCGCTGGCAGCAATCGGCGCGGCCGGTATGATGCTCGATTTCCTCGGCGAACACAAAGCCGCCGCCGCGATCGAGAAAAGCGTGATGTTTGTCACCGGCAAGAAACTCAAGTCGATGGCTGCCGGTAAAATGGGCTACTCCACAACGCAGGTCGGCGATCTCGTTGTAGAAAACCTGTAATTCCAATATGCCTACGACAAAGGCAAAAAAAAAGAACAGCGATAAAGATCACTGCCGGTCCGCCGGCAGTGATTATTTCTTTTACCGCGGCGTCAACGGCAATGCCGGCATTATTCATACAACCGGGGCCTATCCGGAAATGAAGCAATTCCTGCATTCCCCGGACAGTTTTCTGGATAAGGGAACAATCCTCAAGGATTCCAGGACAACCAAAGCCGGAATTGTTGAAATTGATAACCGCAAATATTTCCTGAAGCGTTATAATAACAAAGGCCTGATTTATACGCTGAAATATCTTTTCCGCAAATCCAGGCCTTTTAAAGCGCTTCGGGCGGCGCGGGAAATTCACAAACTTGGCATCCCATGTCCGGAAGTAATCGCGGCATTGGCGCGGCGGCGCTGCGGAATACTGCAATGTTCTTATCTGCTTACGGAAAATCTTGAAAACATTATTTCTCCTGAAAATTATATCCGGGAAAGCGTTACCAACCCGGATATTTATATAAAATTTCAATCCCGGATGTGCGCTTATCTGAAAAAGATGCACGATGCCGGTATCCGCCATGGCGATTTAAAGTTGAGCAATATTTATTGCAGAAAAAATCCTGACGGTCTGGAATTCGGACTGTTTGATTTCGACGGAACGGATTTTTTGCGCAAACCTTTAAGCCCCAGGATGCGGCTCAAAGAATATGCCAGGATTATTTCTTCCTGGATAATAACCGCCGGCAATATTAAGGTGCCGGTTGACCGTGAAGAAATTATCCGCGGATTCAATAAAAAATATTTCGAATGCAACGGGATCGAGATGGATGTTGCCGGATTGAATAAGCTGGTTGACTATTATCTGAACCGTAAAAGGAAATATTGAAATGACGGCGCATGAAAATTGGCTGCTGTGGCGGGATGTCAGCCGCGACCCGTATATCAACATGAGCATAGACGAACTGCTGCTGCTGCGCATTGCCGAATACGGAACTCCGGTTGTCCGCATTTACGGCTGGGACAGAAAATCGGCGTCAATCGGTTACGTGCAGGATTATGAAGCCGCGCCGCGGGAAGGTTATGCCGTCGTCCGCAGAATGACCGGCGGCGGCGTGGTGTTTCACGACAAAGACCTCACCTATACGGTGGTTATTCCCGGCGGACATCCGATATGCGCACTGGACCGCGTTGAAAGCTACCATGTTTTCCACCGCGCGGTGAAAGAGGCGCTGGCCGGTTTCGGCTTGCAGGCGGAACTGTCCGCTTCGGAAGGCGGCGCGGTAAACCGGGCAACCATGCAGTGTTTCGTGACTCCGACCCGCTATGACGTGTTATGCGGGGGACGCAAATATGCCGGGGCGGCGCAGCGGCGCACCCGTGACGGCATACTGCATCAGGGCAGCATTGATTTGAAGGCGTCCGGCGGTGATTCAGCGATTTTAGCGGAAAAACTTATCAAGGCGTTAGAAAAACAATTTGACATCGGCTTTATAGAGTTTAATGTTTCCAGAGAGTTTTTGCGCGATGCTGAAACACTGGCAGGAATGAAGTATTCAACTGAACAATGGAACAGGTTTAAAAAAATACAGTCTTAAAAATGGCTGAAGACATCGAAAAATTTAAATATAAGATAGATTATGAATTCAGCAATAAAGCATTGCTGAAAGAAGCGTTGACGCATCGTTCTTTTGCGGTTGAAAATAATCTGGCTTACGATAATCAGCGGATGGAGTTTCTGGGCGACGCCGTTCTCCAGATACTCCTGACCGAATTTTTATATTTGCGTTATACTGAAGAAGATGAAGGCGCGATGACTAAGATGCGCTCGGCAATGGTTCAGCAGGAAGCGCTGGCCAAAGTCGCCCGCAAATTGGAACTCGGCAAATTCATGTACGCAGGGAAAGGTGAAGTTGAATCCGGCGGCGATGACCGCGACTCAACGCTTTCTGATTTGTTCGAGGCATTTATCGGCGCTTATTATCTCGATGCCGGCTTCGACAAAGTGCGGGATTTCGTCAATAATTTAATGAGTGAGGCATTTCCTGAACCTGACAAACTGCTGCCGGGGCTGAACCCCAAAGGCACCCTTCAGGAATATACTCAGAAAAGATGGGGCATCACTCCGGAATATGAAGTAATCAGCGTGACCGGCCCCGATCACAACCCGTCGTATCTGGTGGGAGTGGCAGTCAATGGCAGGATCAAGGCTGAAGGCGCCGCGTCCAGCCGTAAACAGGCGGAAAGTCAAGCCGCCAGAAGTGCGCTGATTCAGCTTGCGGAAGCGGACAGTACCCTCAGCGGCATGTTCTAATTCCGGCTTTGCAACTTACGAGGAGAGCAAATAAAATGAATTACAGTTTGAGTTTCCCAGGCAGGATTATTTTCGGAGCGGGAATGGTTAATGAGCTCCCCGGCCTGATTCCGGCTGATTCCAGAGTACTGCTGGTTACCGGAAGCCACGCCGAAAAAGACGGGTTGCTGGAATTCATGCAGCAGCTCCTGATCGGATTCGAAGCCACTTCCGTCTGCGGCATCGAAGCGGAACCGCCGTTGTCCGAAGTTGACAAACTCATCCAGGCAGGCCGTTACAGCAGTTCGACGGCAATCATCGCGATTGGCGGCGGCAGCGTGATTGACGCGGCCAAAACCGCCGCGGCGCTGATTCCGCTGGAAGGGATGACCGCCGATTACTTTTATGACAGACTTCAGATTCAAGGCAAAGGGCTGTTCTTTGCGGCATTGCCGACAACGGCCGGCACCGGCGCGGAAATTACGCCAAACGCCGTGCTGACGGACACGAAAGCTTCAATCAAAAAATCGATCCGCCATCAGGGCATGTTCGCCGATATCGCAATTATTGATCCGGAGCTGACTTATTCCTGCCCCCCTGCCCTGACCGCCGCCAGCGGCCTGGATGCGTTCACTCAAGCGGTGGAATCGTATATTTCCAAAGGCGCCAATACCGTTACCCGGCTGCTGGCCGGGAAAGCAGCTTCACTGCTCATGGCAAACATCGCACAGGCCTGCAAATCGCCGCTTGACGCCGCCGCCCGTTCCGCCATGGCCGAAGGCAGCATGCTCGGAGCCATGGCCTTCACTCAGAGCGGATTAGGCGCGGTCCACGGACTGGCCCACCCCATCGGGGGGAAACTGAAAATAGCGCACGGACTTTGCTGCGCCATACTGTTGCTTCCGGTGCTCAAAGCCAATCGTCCGTCATGCCGGCAGCATTTGAAAGAACTTGCTCAATTATGCGGATTCGATTCGGCGGAAGACTTTCTTAACGGAATCGCCGACATTGAAAAGAAACTGAATATTCCTGACACATTCAAAAAATTCGGGCTGGACGAAGAACATTTTGATTTCATTCTGAAAAACTGCCGTTCCGGCAGCATGCAGAAGAACCCGCGTAAATTCAGCAACCCTGAATTACTGGAAATTTTGAAAGGTTTATGCTGATGAATGATTTTTCCGCTAAATTTATCATGGTGATCGGGCCCAATCCCGCCTGGCAGAAAACGCTTTTTTTCAAAGAATTAATTGTCGGGGAAGTTAACCGGGCCTATGATATGAACAGCTTTCCGTCCGGCAAGGGAATCAACTTCAGCAGGGCGTCATCCGTATGGGGCAAAAATCGCACCACGCTGTTACAGTTTGCCGGCGGCAGCACCGGCAAGCTGATTTGCGACGGCCTGGACGCCGAAAGCATCCGTCACTCAACAGTTGCGGTAGATCACATCACCCGGACCTGCACCACCTGTCTTTGCCAGACCACCGAAAAAATGACTGAACTGATTGAACCGTCGCATACCGTTGACGACGCGTCTATCGGGAAAATGCTGGATTTCATGCAGGGACACATCAAAAACTGCCTGGGCATCGCGCTCTGCGGAACGCTGCCCGGCGAAACCGGCATGAAACTTTATATCGAAGCCGCAAAACTCGCGGAAACCTACGGAGTTCCGCTGCTCATAGACTCCTGGCAGAACATTAAACCCGTGCTGAAAATCGCCGAAAATGCCATCTTGAAAATCAATCTAACGGAACTGCGCCAGATTACCGGCGAAAAGAAACCGCGGGAAGCGACACTGGCCGCGCTTAATGATTTCCATCTGAAAGCGGTTGCCATCACGGACGGCCCCGGCAATGCCTATATTGCTTCGGCGGACGGTTTTAGTGTGTATCAGCTTAAAAAGCTTGATCATGTAGTTAATCCNCTCGGTTCCGGCGATACCGTTGCCGCAGTGTTTTTCAGTGAGTATTTGAACGAAACGCCACTTGAAGAGGCGTTCGCCACCGGACTGGCTGCCGCTTCCGCCAATTGCCTGACTCCGCTCTGCGGACATTTTGATGTTCAAACAGCGCTGGAAATACGCAAGGGNATTNCCATATCTTAAAAAAGCGGGCTTTGCCCGCAAGAAGTCAGGAGTCAGAAGTCAGGATTCAGAATAAATCCAGAAAACTAAGGGAACAGGTTTTAAATCTTTAATCNGCACACATCAACAAATTTATAAAGGCATCTTTCATGGAAAATCTAACNAACAATACACCGCCGCCGACTAATTCACCGCAACCGGAGAATTGTCCTCTGAAACAATGCCCGGCCGCCAATAAAGGCTGGAGAAATTATATCGGCTGTTTCGGATTCTTTTTCGCCGCGTGCGCTGCTTTCGTGGTCTGTTTTTCGATTGTCGCCGTATTGGCCTTTGTCGGCATTTCACGTTTTATGGAAAACAATGAGGATGAAGAATCCTGCCCCAATTCACTGGCCGCTTATGAAAAAGATTTCATTTCCGGCAATCACGCTTCGAATAACGTCATCCTGGTGGTTCCGGTGTCCGGGATCATCTATTCCGGATTGGAAGATTCTCCGTTCGGCGGCGCGGAAGGGGCTGCCGCCAACCGTATCTGCGGCCAACTGCGTCTTGCCGCCAAAGACAGCGATATCAAAGCCGTAATCGTCAGGATAGACTCCCCCGGCGGCGAAGTAGTCGCGTCGGACATGATTTACCAGGCGATCAAAGAAGTCCGGGCACAAGGGAAACCGGTCGTTGCGCTGATGGAGTCCGTCGCCGCCAGCGGCGGATATTACGTCGCGGTCGGCTGCGACCGCATTATCGCCCACCCGCTGACTACAACCGGCAGCATCGGAGTAATTGTTCAGACCTATAAATACTATAATCTGTTCCAAAAAATCGGGCTCGAAAGCGAACCTTACACCTCCGGCCCGATGAAAGACCTGCTGAGCGGCACCAGGCCCACTTCCCCGGAGGAAAAACAGATTATTCAAGAACACGTCAACAAAGTTTATGATCATTTCGTCGATGTCTGCGCCGAAGGCCGCCCGACTCTGACCGCGAAACAGATTAAGGGAACAAAAATCGGCGACGGCCGCATTTTTCTGGGTACGGAAGCTAAAACGCTGGGCCTGGTTGACCAACTCGGATATTTCTCCGACGCCGAAAAGAAAATCGCCTCGATGGCCGGAATTGCCGCCGATTATAAAGTAATCTCCCTGCACAAAAAATTCTCGTTGTCCAGCCTCTTCAAAGGCCAGGCGGCCTCCAGCAGCATCAACGTGAAACTGCCCGGCGACTCATCAATTTCCGGGAAACTTGAACAGGGCAAATTCTATATGCTCCCTGCAAACAGATAACTGATTTATCCGGTATGCCGGGCTCTGATTATAAAATTCATGACTATTTTTAATTTTCCGCTATTGGTGCGGCGCGTAAGCTGTGATATAATTAATCTCGCAGGATGATAAAATAAACGTTCCGCATAAATATATAAATTATGTTGCTTAAACGAAAATTAATCTTTGTTCTTAGCTTGCTGCTGGTACTGGGCTTTACAGCAACCAGCCTTATCAGCTATTATGTCTCGCGCGGTTCGCTGCACAATCAAATAATTACCAGCGATCTGCCGCTGACCAGTGATAATATCTATTCCGAAATCCAGCGCGACCTGCTCCGTCCGATTCTGATTTCCTCGATGATGTCCAATGATACTTTTCTCCGCAACTGGATATTGAACGGAGAAAAGGATGCCGGGCAAATCACTCAATACCTGAGTGAGATTAAAGATAAATATAGTACCTCCACCAGTTTTTTTATCTCTGAAAAAACCGGAAATTATTACCATGCCGGCGGCATATTGAAAAAAGTAAAAAAAGAGGAGCCGCGGGACATATGGTATTTTAGAGTGCGCCAAATGAAGCCGCAATATGAAATCAACGTTGATATTGACATGGCCCACAAAGATACTGTGACCATTTTCATTAATCATAAAGTACTGGATTTCAATGGAGAATTTATCGGCGCCGCCGGGGTCGGGCTGAACAGCAATGCGGTTAAAGCCCTTATCGAAACTTATCACAATAAATACAAACGCACCATCTACTTCATTTCGCCGTCAGGCGAGGTCATTCTTCACAGTTCATCGTATCCGGGGAAAAGTGACGGAAACATCAAGAATATTCCCGGCATTTCTTCCATCGCGGATAAAATACTGTCCTCAAAAAACAATAAGCTGGAATATGAAACGGACGGAAAAACAATCTTTCTGAATACTCGCTATATCCCGGAATTGAACTGGTTCCTGCTGGTCGAGCAATCCAGCGACGCCTCGACGGGGAATATCTTCAGCACCCTTATTTTCAATTTAATTCTTTGCGGATTTATCACCCTGATTGTCATAATCATCACCAGATTCACCATCAATATCTACCAGGTTAAGCTGGAAAAAATGATACAATCCGACATGAAACTGAATCTTGTCAATCAGGAACAGAAACAGGAGATCGCAAGCCAGCAACTGGATCTGATTGATAAAAACACTAAATTGACATTGCTGAATTCCTCAAAAGACAAACTGTTCTCCATTATCGCCCACGACCTGAGAGGACCAATCGGTAATATTTCTCAATTACTTACGCTGCTGGAAGAGTCTTATGTCTCCGGGAGCAAGGAGCAAATGGCGGATATATTTTCAAAATTGCAGGGAATGTCCGATACCACATTCAACCTTCTGGAAAATCTTTTTGAATGGGCAAAAAACCAGATATCCGAAGTTATTTACAACCCGGAAGAATTCAACTTAAATCAATTGCTGCAGGAATGCCTGACGATTCATCAAATTGCGGCGCAAGAAAAAAACATTACACTTACCGCAAATTGCGACGATATGCTGAGAGCTTTTGCGGACCTTAATATGCTCAAGACTGTTGTCCGGAATTTAGTTTCAAACGCCATTAAATTCACTCCGGAAAATGGCGAAATACACATTAAAGCGGAGCCGGCGGCCGGCAATAAAATTATAATCTCCATCCACGACTCCGGGGTGGGAATAGAAAAAGAGAGAATCCCGGTGTTGTTCGATTTCACTCAAAATAAAAGCACCTATGGGACCAATGGCGAAAAAGGCACCGGGCTGGGACTGGCTCTATGCCGGGACCTGGTCATCCTGAATAAAGGCGAAATTCATGTGGAAAGTGAACCGGGCAAAGGCAGTATTTTTTCGTTCACCATTCAAAGTGCGGACAGCAAACGGAATTCAGAGAACGCATAATCCCAATATCCCCGCATTCTAATCATTCGCGGAATTGTCCATGACGTTAGTAAAAAGCTGAAAACAGATTAGATTATTTAAGGCGGGCTTTGCCCGCAACCCAAAAGACAGGGAATTCAGAATTCAGAAGTCAGGATTCAGAATGGAACCCAGAAATTCAGGAAACAATGGAACAGGATCAAAAACGAAAGGCCGTTTATTGACGCAACTATTTGATAAACAACCACTTTATGACACCAATTTTAAAAACGTTTAAAACATAGAAGTCTAAAACAAAGATACTAAAGA
>TBL_comb47_HYPODRAFT_10009001_pt1 | contig 10066 bp, 10 predicted proteins | sample TroBogypolimnion_40_FD_10682 | JGI IMG/M metagenome (IMG submission 10682)
AGCCTGCCGAAAACCGGGTTGACCGATTTCCCCATGGCGATGCCCAGCGGCATCTGCTGGTTGCCGCGCCCGGGCCGCACCCGCCAGTAGCGCGGGTTCTCGGAGGTGAGCCGCCCGTTGAAGTAAAAGGGGGTGTCGGCGGTGACCTTCTTCTCCTCCAGCGCCGCCGTCGCGGTGACGATCTTGAAGAGCGAGGCCATGGGGTAAAGGTTGTAGCAGGCGCCCTGCTCCCAGCCCGGCTTGGCCGAGGAGTGGGAGACCGTAGCCAGCACGCGGCCGGTCTTGGGCTCGATGGCGACGAACATCCCGTAGGGAAGCTTGTAGTCGTCCATCAGCTTCTCAACGCGGTGCTGCATGACCTCGTTGATCGCGTAGACCACCTTGCCGCCCTGGGCCAGGGGGGCGGAGACCGTTCCACCTTCGGAGCGCGCATTGGGGAGCGCCTGCGCGGCCAGCCGGAAGGCGCCCCAGTTGTCCACCTGGCCAAGCGGCGGCAGGACCGGGGGTGCCTTGACGCTGGCGTTCGCGCTCGCGCCCGCACCTTTCGGGCGAGTCGAACCGAACAGGGAGAGCAGCGGATAGCTGGCAAGCAAAAGCGCCACGATCGGGAGGATGATCTTGAGCCTCCTCTTCCGGGGAGGCGTCTCGTTCAGCTCCTTGAATGCGCTGCGTGCGTCCTGGTTGCGTGCTGCCCCTGCCTTCCGTCTGCCTCTGCCCTGGTTATCTATATCTTTGAAATCTTGCATAAACTCGCTTTGCTCTCGGCTTTTTGGTCGGACCACTATATGTCAACTGCTCCCTCTTTGTCAACGCCGGGAGGCGCCTTATCTCCGGTTACCAGATCCTTCAGGGTGAGCCCCGCCAGCGCGCCGTCGAGCGCCAGGTCCGCAGTCTCCAGGATCTCCCGGGGCTGCTCTTCCCCGGCGATACTGCAGGAGGCGCCGAGCCGCCTCAAGGCGCCGAGCACCTGGCCCAGGGTAACGTGGTCCAGTTCCCGGGCCGGCAGGTAGGTCCGGGCGGCGCCCCCGGCCGACACGATGAAACCCGCTTCGACGAGCTGGTGCAGGGTGTCCCGCACGATGCGCAGCGGCACCCCGATCCTACTCGCCAGGTGCACTTCGCCCCAGCTGGCCGCTCCCTCGTGGAAGGCCAGGGCGATGTGCTTGAGTAGCGTCAGCGCCACCAGCTCCCGGCACGACTGGCTGATGCTGGTGACCCGGATGTCCCGCCGGAAGGTATGCCGCTGCTGGTGCGCCGCGACCACCTCCATGCCGAAGAGCATGATGAGCCAGCTGACGTAGATCCAGACCATCAGGATAGGCAGCACGGCCAGCGTGCCGTAGATGGCGTTGTAATTGCCGACGCCGACCTGGAAGTGGATATAGCCCCACTGGGCGAGCTGCCAGAAGGTCCCGGCCAGCACCGCGCCGAGCAGCGCCGAACCGCAGCGCACCCGGGTGTTCGGGATGAAGATGTAGAGCAGCAGCAGGGCGATCCAGACGCTCAGGTAGGGGGCGAGGCTCAGCAGGAAAAGGAAGAAGTCGCCCAGGTAGGTGCGCTCGATGAGCCAGCCGGTCAGCCACTTGCTCTGCAGGCTGGTGGTGATGCTGGTGGCGGCCAAAAGTAGTAGAGGCGCGCTCAGGAGGACGCTCAGGTAGTCGCTGAACTTGCGGTAGAAGGAACGGGTCTTCGAAACGCCCCAGACCACGTTGAAGGCGTCCTCGATGCTGCTCAGCATGGTGATGGCGGTGAAGAGCAGCGTGGCGAGGCCGATCGCTCCGAGGGAGCCCATGTTGGTATTGTTGATATAACTCAGTATCCGGGTTACTACGTCCTCCGAGCCGGCGGCGACCTGGTTCAGGATCAGGGGCGCCAGCTTGTTCTGGGCGCCGAACCCCTTCAGGAGCGAGAAGGCGAGGGCGAAGAGCGGGACGAAGGAGAGCAGGGTCGTGAAAGAGAGGGCCGAGGCGCGCAGCAGCGAGTTGTTGGCCATGAAGTTCGAGGTCACGAAGCTTGCGAACTGCAGGGTCCGGACCGCCTTTCCCTTGTATCCGCCCAGCGAACTGGGGTCGATGTTCCAGAGCCCCACGGAGAAGAAGCCTCTATTTCTGCTGGATCGATTCATGCGCCGGGGCACCCCTGGAGAGACGGTTGAGTGGGTGAGTCGTTAAGTCGTTGAGTCGTTGAGCCGTTGAGCCGTTGAGCCGTTGGGTCTCGCGCCGCACAACGAAAAAAGCCCACCGAAGTGGGCTTTTTGGGGTCGGGGGCCTTTAGACCGCCTTCTGTTTTTCCTTTTCCCGCTCCATCGCCTCTTTACCGGCCTCTATGGCCGAGGTGATGATGTTCTTCTTTTCCAGCACGACTTCTTTGCCGTCCTCGTAGCTGGCTCTGATCTTGTCCTGCGCTTCAGTAGCGTAGTCCTTGATCTTTTCCACGGCGTCGTCGGCCAGATCCTTGATCTTGCCGCGCATCTCCTCGCCGGTTTTCGGCGCGAAAAGGAGAGCTGTCCCGACACCTACAGCAGCACCTGCGAGGAACGAAAGCAGCATCGTACCGGTATTGTTATCTTCAGACATGGCGTTACCCCCTTTTTTTGATAAGTCTATCAGCAATATATTTCCCTGCAACCCGCGCACCGGTCATCCAGGTGGTCGAACCGGCCACCAGAGTCGATGCGACGCCAATAACCCTGTTGATCATACGGATATTGTGCCCCGCATGCCCGAGTTCTTCCAGCAGAATGTTAACCCCGTCGGCGTGCTCCGCGGTCGAACTGGTCACCACCTGGATGTCCGCCACGGTTTCCCGCAACTCTTTGACCAATGGTGTGATCTCGGTCTGCATGGTGTCGGTGAAATTGCGCAGCGAGACTGCGGTTCTCTTCAGCTCCACCAGTACCGGGATCAGGCAGATAGCCAGAATCACGACGGTCAGCGCCGTCACTGCCGAGGTTATCTCTAAAAATAGCATGCGATTCTCCTCCTGTACAGCGGTGCCGCATCTGGGACTTCCGGACTACGGAAGGGAAAAAAATGGGGAGGCCGGCATCGTTGGCGGCCTCCCCGGTTGCTGCAGGATGCTTACTTCTTAGCCGGGGCTTTCTTCACTGCCGGCTTGGCTTCTTCAGCCTTGGGTGCCGCTGCCGGAGCCGCTTTCTCGCTCCAGTGGTTCAGGTCATGCGCGATGGAGTGGCACTCGCCGCATTTGCCGTTGAACTTGGCCAGGATCGCTGCCGGGTGCGGCTTCACGTGGCACTGGGTGCACTGCGGAACCGTCTTGTGTTTTGCCTGGTGGCAGTAGACGCAGGCAAGCTTGCTGTGTTTCGCGGGGCTGGCGGAAAGCAGGGTGAACGCTTTCTTGTGGCAAGCGGCGCAGAACTTATTGGGTACGTCGTTCTTGTAGGTCACGTTTTTCGGCTGATGTGCCTTGTGGCAGGCGCTGCAGTCCTTGGCAACGATGTCGTTGGAGTGGGACTTGTGGCACTCGGTGCAGGCCGGCTTCCTGCCGTGCACGTTGTGGCAGAAGGAGCAGGCGAGGGCGGAGTGCTTGCTCTTGAAGGCGCGCAGTTGCTCGATCTGCTGGGTGTGGCAGGTCAGGCACGGATCGGTGACGTTGTTGCCGAACGAGATCATTTTCGGGGTGTGGGGGTTCTTGTGGCAGCCGAGGCAGCCCTGGAGTTTGAAGTGCGGCTTCCCTTCATGGCACTGGCTGCAGAGGGGGATCGGCTTTTTCACCTTCGGCGGATGTCCGACATGGCAGTCCTGGCAGGTGACTTCGGTCTTGTGCTTGCCGCCGTGGGCCGCGATGTCCTTGGGCGGCTGCTCATGGCACTTCACGCAGTCGCTGCTGGTTAGTGTCGGCGTAACTTGCGCAGGGTCAGCGGCCACTGCCGTCCCGATACAGCAGAACAGTAAAAATGCCGAAAAAAGGTTTAAAACTCTTGCTACTCTCATTGCCCCCTCCTTGGTTTTAAAACGAAGTTAATTATAAGCATGAATTTATATAACGTCTTGAGGTGAATTGTCAACTATTGCCTGATAAGGCGGCGTTTATATTTGGTCTAGATCGCCTTATTCCACGAGAGTTTTCGCTCCAGTACGCGCGACAGCGAGGTGAACGCGTAGCAGATGATGAAGTAGACGAAGGCTATGAAGATGAAGATCTCCGTCGGAAAGGCCATGGTCCGGTTGTTGATCTGGGTTCCCACGTGGGTCAGCTCGGAGACGCCGACGATGAAGGCCAGCGAGGTGTCCTTGATCAAGGAGACGAACTGGTTCACGAAGGAAGGGATCATGTTCCTCAATCCCTGCGGCAGCACGACATAGAGCATCGCCTGCCAGGGCTTCAATCCCGTGGAGAGAGCCGCCTCGGTCTGTCCCTTGGGGATTCCCTCGATCCCGGCCCGGACGATCTGCGACATGTAGGCGGAGGTGAAGAGGGTGAGCCCCATGATGACGGTCTGGCTCTCCGGGGTGGTCTTCCCGAGCAGGATCGGCAGCAGGAAATACATCCAGAAGATCACCATCAAAAGCGGCAGCCCCCGGACGGCGTTGATGAAGAGCACCGTGGGCCACCGCACCCAGGCGTGCTTCGAGATGCTCAAAAGTCCCAGGATCAGGCCGCCGAAGACGGAGAGGATGCAGGAGACGACCGCCAGGTAGAGCGTGAGGCCGAGCCCTCCCAACGGGCCGTTCGGATAGCGCCCGATCATGAAGTAGGTGAAGTTGTCCGCGATAACCTGGAAATTGAGGAAGTCGTCCATGCTACCCTGCCCGGTGCGGGTTCAGGACCCGCTTGTCGTAGACGTGCACCAGCGACGTGATGCAGACGGAGATGGCGAGATACACCAGGGTCGCGGCGGTGAAGGCCTCGAACCCCTTGAAGGAGTAGCTCTCCACCTGGCGCGCCTGGTAGGTGAGCTCCGCCACGCCGATGGTCATGGCGAGCGACGAGTTCTTGGCCAGGTTCAGGAACTGGTTCACCAGGGGCGGCACGGTGATGCGGACCGCCTGCGGCAGGATGATGTACTGCATGGAGCGCAGGAAGGAGAATCCGGCGCTGCGGGCCGCCTCCATCTGTTCCTTCGGGATGGAGAGGACGCCCGAGCGGATGTCCTCCGCGATGAAGGCCGAGGTGTAGATGGTGAGGGCGATGGCCGCCGCGGCGAACTCGAAATTGGTGCTGTTCAGCCAGTCGTTGATGACGCTCGGCAGGATCTTGTAGGAGCCGAAATACCAGAAGAAGATCTGCACCAGGAGCGGCGTATTGCGGAAGAACTCCAGGTAGGCGGTGGCGATCAGGCGGATCGCCTTGATCTCGCTCATGCGCATGATGGCGATGAACAGGCCGAGCAGGAAGGCGAACACGATGGAGACCGAAGAGAGTTCCAGGGTGATCTTCAAGCCGGAGACCAGCCAGTCGAAGTACTTGCCGGAGGTGACGATAGACCAGTCGAAATGGTATCTGAGCACGTTGCCTCTTTGGACAGGTTGAGGTTGAGGTTAAGACTGAGAAAATCACGGCCTTCTGCGTTAACCTCAATTAGACAGGTTGAGGTTGAGGTTAAGGCTGAGGCTGAGGGAAATCCGGCCTCTGCGTGTTAACCTCAACCCTGTGGTACTGCCTTAGGACTCCGGTACGAGGTTAAGGTTGAGCGAGTCTCACTCAACCTCAACCTTAACCTCGACCTCGACCTGTTTTACTTGTCCGCGGTGATCTTGAAGGTGCGCTTAAGCGGAGTGCTGGTCTTGGGGCCGAACCATTTCTCGAAAATCTTCCTCGCTTCGCCGCTTTTTTCCATCTCGAGCAGGGTCTTGTCCACGAAGGCGACGAATGCCGTGTCGTCCTTGCGCATGCCGAGGCCGTAGGGCTCGTCGGAGATCTGCAGGTTGGGGATTTCGAACTTGTTCTTGTTGGGGGCCTTGCCGAGGATGCCGGCGAGGATCGACTCGTCCGTGGTGACTGCGGCAACCTTGCCCTGCTGCAGGGCGAGGAACGCCTGGGGGTAGTCGTCGAAGGAGAGCACGGTCGCGCTCGGGATTGCCTTCTTCACGTTCTGCTCGGAAGTGGAGCCCTTGGCGGTGCCGATCTTCTTCCCTTCCAGGTCCTTCAGGCTCTTAACCTTCCCCTTGTTGGTGATGAACTTCTGGCCGGTCAGGAAGTAGGTGTAGCTGAAGTCGATCTGCTTGGCGCGCTCCGGGTTCTTGGTCATGGTGGCGGCGATCATGTCGATGTTGCCTTCCATGAGCTGCGGCATGCGGCTTGCGGAGGTGACCGGTTTCAGTTCAAGCTTCACGCCGAGCTTCTTGGCGATCGCCTTAACGAAGTCGATGTCGTAGCCGACGATCTCGCGGGTCTTCTCGTCGATGTAGCCGAAGGGGGGGAGGGAGTCCTTGCAGCCCACCACGAGCACGCCCTTCTTCTTCACTTCGGCGAGGGTGTCCCCGGCGGCCAGTGCGGCGTGGGCCATCGAGCCGACCAGTGCGATTGCAGCGAACATCGTCATCAGTTTTTTCATCATCATCCTCCTTGGTTTGAGTGTAGTACACATGGAAATGGAGCATGGGGACTGGCTCCGCAGGTGCCTGTCCCCCTCATTGGACCTGAAACGCAGATTAGAACGTAGAACCGTTTTAATGCATCGGAGACAGCAGCTGCTTCAGGAACTGCTGCGCCCGTTCGTGCTTGGGACTCTTGAAAAAGGTCTCCGGGTCGGCCACCTCGAGGATGCAGCCGTGATCCATGAACACCACCCGCCCGGCGACCTCGCGGGCAAAACCCATCTCGTGGGTGACGACCACCATGGTCATGCCGCTCGTGGCGAGCTTCTGCATGACGTCCAGCACCTCGCCGATCATCTCCGGGTCAAGCGCGGAGGTCGGCTCGTCGAAGAGCATGATGCGCGGCTTCATGGCGAGCGCCCGGGCAATGGCGACGCGCTGCTGCTGACCTCCTGAGAGCTGCGTCGGGTAGGCGTCGCGCTTCTCGGCGAGCCCCACCCGCTCCAAAAGCGCCATGGCCTGCTCCTCGGCTTCCTTTCTCGGGGTCCTGCGAATCTTGGTGGGCGCCAGGGTGATGTTCGACAGGACGGAGAGGTGAGGGTACAGGTTGAACTGCTGGAACACGAAGCCGACCTCGGCCCGCAGCTTGTTGATGTTGGTCTTCTTGTCGGAGAGGTCCATGCCGTCCACGATCAGGCGTCCCTCGCCGATCGGCTCCAGCTGGTTGATGGTCCGGATCAGGGTCGATTTGCCGCTGCCGGAGGGGCCGCAGACCACGACGACCTCACCCGGATTGACATGGAGGTTTATATCGTTGAGCACGTGGAGTTTCTTAAACCATTTGTGTACGCCCTGGAACTCGATCATCTGCGGCTGCTCCTGCTTTTTTTGGGGGATCGACCCGTGCCACGCGCGCTAAAGCGGGTTTCTAGCGCATACTAATGTAAGCTGCTTGCCAATTGCAACCCAAACTTTCGTTTTGTCAAACTTAGTTTTGACAGCCACTGCCGGTCACAGGGCGGGGTGCGCCAGGGTGCCGTGGATCGGGATGCTGAAGGCCCCGGGTGAGCTTTGGTACTTGGTGAGCAGCAGGAAGACGAACTTCTGGCGCTCCAGGAAAGCGGGCTTGGGCATCATTTCCAGCACCAGGTTGAGCGGCGAGTTCCCCAGCGGGGTCGCGAGGGTGCTCTCCCCCTTGAGGCGCACGTAAATGCCGTCGCCGTTCAGGGTGAAGCTCTTCAGCAGGGCGCGCCCCTTCTCGACCTTAAGCGCTCCGCGCACCTCCTGGTAGGAGGCGTCCGGCAGCGGCATGTCCCCGAGCTTGATCCCCGCCAGTTCGGCCCCGCGCACCTCGAGCTGCAGTTCCCCGTTGGCGCCCCCCTGCGGTCCCTTGAGCGCGCCGGTGAGGCGCAATTCCCCCTTGACCCGGGCCGCGGCGACGGAAGCGAAGAAAGGAATATCCTCCAGGCGGACCCCGCGGGCCTGCACGCTCCAGCCGGCCGCCTTGCCGAGGGCGAGCTCGCCCTCAATCTCGCCGGTGCCGATCTTGCCGCGGTAGCCGAGCTCCGCCCGGCCGATCAGAAGCGGTAGCAGCTTGAGATGCACCCTGGCGTCCTGCAGCCTGACCAGGGAACCCTTGTCGGATGAGAGCTCCAGGGTGCGGGCCTTGAGCCCGAGCGGGAAGCGCTTGCCGAAGCCGGTGCAGTCCAGGGTGTAGCCGGCGTTCCCCGCCGCGCGGGTCAGCACCCCCCTGATGGTGTCGTTCGGGATGAAGAGCAGGGTCAGGTAAAGAAAACAGACGATCGCGCAGGGAATGCCCAGGGCGAGGTAGAGGGTGCGCCGTTTCATCGTGCCCCCGCCCCCGCCGGCGCCGGCTTGATGAGGGCGATGGTCAGGGCAAGGTCGAGCTTCGCCGGGTCGTCGAAGCGCTGTTTGATGAGCGCCTTTTTGATGGTCACCGGGCGGGCTCCCTTCTCCAGGCGGTAGATCAGGTTGACCGCCTCGTTGGCGCTCAGCCCCTCGATCTTCACGTCCGCCGCATCCTCCACGTAGCCGGGGAGCTCCTCGCCCTTGACCGGCTTGATCTGGCTATTGCGCCCCTTGATGCCGATCTCCTCGATGATCTTGGCCGGGGAGTCGTCGGGACGGGTGGCGAGCAGCCGGTTGGCGAGCCGCTGGCTGCCGGCGTTGGCCTCCTGGTAGCGGACCTTGAGCCTCATCATCTCGGCGAGGTCGGCTTCCCGCGCCACCCGCTTCTTTTCCAGCACCGAGATCCGCGCGTTGATCGCGGAGAGGGCGATGACCACGACCAGCAAGCCCGCCAGAATCATCCCGAGGCGCAGCCTGGTGCGGCTGTCCAGTTCCTGCAGGGCGCGTAACATGGAGTCCCGGTTCATTGCGCCACCCCCTTCATTTTGCCGCGGAAGGAGAAGCTGACGGAGCCGTCCGGCCGTGACTTGATCTCGCTCACCTCGGCGCCGTCGAACAGCTTGCCGGCGCGCCCCTTGAAGTCGTTGGCCGCCTGGAAGCTCCTGGCCTCACCCTTGAGGCGGACCTCGGGTCCGTCCAGTTCCGTTTCGTAGATGGCGCTCACCTCATCTCCTTTCGCGAGGGCGAGGTCCTTCAGGAGTTTCAGCAAGTTGCTGGAGGTCCTGGTGCCGGAAAGCTTCCTGATCTCGGCGCGCAGCTCGCCGACCTCGTCGACCGGCTTCTTCCGGGTCGGGAAAACCTGCTGGTAGACTCCCCTGATGGAGAGGTCGAGCGAGGCCAGGTCGCGCTTGGCCAGGGCGTAGCGCACCGCGCTCTCCGCGAAGACCAGGACCAGGACCGCGACCGCGAGGAAAGCGCTGACCCGCAGCTTCCGGTAGAGCTTCTCGTTGCCGGCGGTGTAGGCAAGAGTCCCCCGGCGCAGGTTGAGCGCCGTCCCATCGGCGACCGCCGCCGCGACCGCGTAGGCTCCGGAGAGGTCGTGGGCCGCGTGGGCATCGTTGTCGAAGGCTTCGGCGAGCCCCCGGGGCGCCTGCGCCAGGGAGGCGGCTTCCCCGGTTTCGCGGGTGTAGGAGAGCACCCGTTCGACCTGCACCCCTTGGGAGAGTTCCAGCGCCGCGACCGTGCGCGAGATTTCCTGCTCGCCGGTGCCCGGCGGCAGTGCCCGGAAGTAGAGCGGCTTCGCATCGCGGTAAACCGCCAATGCCTCGCCGTCGGTCACGGCCACCGTTCCCGCGGCCGGTGCCAGCTTCTCCCAGTGGAACAGCGAGGCGGTCACCAGTTCCGGCTCGAGCCCGACTGTCTTCAGCAGGGCGATCTGCTCGGCGAGCTCTTTCGCTCTGCCCCAGACCGCCAGGAATCTCCCGTTCACCAGCTGGAGCGCGTCGAAGCAAAGTGCGTCCGTGTCGAGCGCGGTCTCTCCCTTGAGTTCCAGCGGCAGGAGTTCCCTCACCTTGGCCCGGTCCGTGAGCGGCAGTTCCAGCTCCCGCATGAAGAGCAGGGAGGGGGGAAGCGCCAGCACGACCCTGCGCTCCCCGGCGACCGGGGCGGCACCTGCCAGGATACGGGCCAGCTCGTCC
>TBL_comb47_HYPODRAFT_10009002_pt1 | contig 10065 bp, 9 predicted proteins | sample TroBogypolimnion_40_FD_10682 | JGI IMG/M metagenome (IMG submission 10682)
GGGACAGGCTCCTTTTAGGTGCCTGTCCCCCTAAATCTGTCCCCCTAAATCCCCCCTGTCCCCAGTGTCGTGTGGCTCCTATTTTTCGGTGGCGCGCACCTGTTCATCGAAAAGTTTCAGGATATTCTTATGGTATCGGATAACCACGGGGATCCGCACCACGGAACATGGGGACATTCCCCAGGCGGAGGGTAACCATGAAACCATTCCTTTCGAACTACAGTTCCCAGGCCTACGCGCTGATGCGGATGGTCGTCGGGTTTCTCTTCCTGTGGCACGGCGTCCAGAAGCTGTTCGGTTATCCTCCAGGGATGCCCCCGGGAGTGCCCGCGTTCATCATCTACGGCGCCGGTTCCATTGAGCTGATCGCCGGCATACTGGTCATGCTCGGGTTATTCACGCACTGGGCGGCCTTTCTGGCCAGCGGTCAAATGGCTTTCGCCTATTGGATGGCACACGGCACCAAGGCGCTGCTTCCGTTGCAGAACAACGGAGAACTCGCGGTGCTTTACTGCTTCGTGTTCCTTTACATTGCCACCCAGGGGGGCGGGATCTGGAGCGTTGATGCCCAACTCGGGGATGGCAAAGGTGGCGGTTTCCAGCCGCAATAGGCGGCTCCAGTTGTTCAGGAAGGATTGCCAGTGAGGGCAGTTTTCCGGTCCTTGGCAAGAGGGCAAAATAGATCGCTTGACAGCTTACGCCGCTGCGCTATAGTTACATCAGCCTGTTTCCGAAACGGTCAACTTGGAAGAAATTCCAAGGGCACAAAGCTGACGGACCCGTTATCCAAAAAATATCAGGTAGCCGAGCTTCCGAAGAGACAGGTTACATGATCAGAAAGGCCGCCCATCACTACTGGTTGATGGGTGGCCTTTTTTCGTTCCGGGTATGAGACTGCATGGCTCTGCTTATGAATGCCCTTTCACCGCAATCATCCCTATGATATAAGCTGACAAAATAGATCCTTGTGAGATAGACTGCCTTGTAAGGACGTTCACATGCCACGAAACAATAACAGACCCACCACTTTTCTGCCGCATGCACACAAAGGGAATGAAATGAATTATTCGGCGCAGGCGCCCGACAGCCTTGGCAAACCCCTTTCCCCATGAAGCTGACCAACTGCAAAATCGCGGCGGCCGTCCTGTTCCTTGCCTTAAGCCTCCTGGATGCGGGGCAAGCCCGGGCGCACGCCTTCCTGGAGCGCGCTGACCCGAAGGCGGGAGCGACGCTCAACTCCGCTGTGGAGCGCGTGCGTATTTGGTTCAGTAGCGTCCTGGAACCGGCTTTTTCCAGCATAACGGTGCACGATGCAGCGGGTAAGGCGGTGGATAAAAAGGACGTGCGGGTGAATCCATCCGACGCGAAACTTCTTGAGGTAAGCGTGCCCCGGTTGGCTCCGGGCAGCTACCGCGTCATCTGGAAGATCGCCGCGCGGGACGGGCACCGGGCCACCGGGAGCTACAGCTTCGTCATCAAGTAAGGTACGCGGCGGGGAGATTCTGACACGTTAACGGCATGCCTCAAAATCATCCCCGAATGGCTGGAACTGCTCTTTCTGACCTGCTGCATCGGGACCCTCGTCTGCCGTCTCTTTGTCCTCGACGCTCCGGCTGATAGCGGATGGCACACTCGGCGCGACCTGCCCGGCCGCTTGTGGAGGTGGCTCGTCGTTTGTGCCGCGTTGATGACCGCAAGCAGCATCGGCGACCTGCTGGTGCGGGCGGTCGAGATGAGCGGCGAGCCGCTTCCGGCAGTTTTTCCGCTGCTTCCGACGGTCATTTTTCACACCCACCTGGGGCACCTCTGGCTGATCCGCTTTTTCGTCTCACTACTGCTGCTCGTCATGGTAATGGCGGGCCGCAGGCGCCGCGACTCCCGTAACTTTCAGTATGTTCTGCTCGGAATCCTGCTTTTTATCGCCCTAACTTCGAGCGCGACCGGACATGCCGCGGACGCGGGAGATTTCAGCATTCCCGAATTGATAGACGGTTGCCATCTGCTCCCCGCCCTGGTTTGGGGAGGCGGCCTCTTCGCGCTTTGCTTGGTGATACTGCCGGACCTCATGGGGGAGGGTGACGACCGGGTGGTTCCGCAGTTTGCCCGGGTCGCCGGCAGGTTCTCCCGGATCGCCGGCACTGCCGTGCTGGTGATCGCTCTAAGTGCGGGGTATAACGCGGCGGTTCAGGTCGGAAATTTTGACGCCTTGCTGCAGGCACCCTACGGCAGGATGGTCCTGGTGAAGTCCTACCTGTTTTTCCTGCTGCTCATGCTGGGCGCCTTTAACCGGTACGGCATCTTGCCGCTTTTAGGCGAAGGGGAGGGGTCTTTCAGTTGCGGGTCGGGGAACTTTGGCAAATTCATGGCGGTCTGCTTCGCCCCGCTTATGCACGGACTGGACGGCCGCCAGGTCGCCCTGCGTTTCCGGCGCAACGTGAGGCTTGAGGCGATCCTCGTGGCGGGAGTATTGCTGTGCGCCGTCGCGCTCCGGCACCAGATGCCGGCGCGGCACTTTTCAGTTACACCGGTTCCCCAAAGCGGCGGCGCGGAGGACCACCTGCACCACGGAGCACCGAATTAAGGAACCCCACCTGCCAGCGCCGCCTCAGGTCGCAACGTCCCCTCAATCAACCCGCTCTACTCACCTAAGATCTATAATCTGCAACGCCCCCAATACGCACTGTTCAAAATTCATACAGCTGTTCGTCCGGAATTTGAACTTCCCATCGGTTTGAATCCGGCAGGTACAAGAACGGAACCATCACGCCCCCGGTAATACGGGGACTTATGGATATAACCTCTGTAGCTAAGGTAGGTTCGATATATGCTTGCTTGACTCTACTAAAAGTGGTGACTGACAGCTACCGATGCAACTGTCAGAAAAAGGTCAGCTGATCCAGAACGCCCCGTTTTTACTACGGCACGATCAATACGGGCAACAAACCGCCCATTCCTGGCAGGACAGAAGGAGGAACGCTATGTCAATAAATGATATTTCACTCACGTCCGGCACGAACAACGCTCTGGTTGCCCTAACCAAAACCACTAACGGCCTGACCCAGTCACTTCAGAGCCTCTCCACAGGGCAAAAGAATCCGGTATCCGACCCGACCAGCTTTTCCATGGCGCAGGGCATGCTTTCTCAGATGAGCGATCTTTCAGCTCAAAAGGACAGCATGGCAAATTCCATCACTTCGGGGAACCTGGCTCAGGCGGGATACCAGGGTGTCTCGTCCTTGTTGCAATCCGCCCAGGGTGTCGCTGCGGCCGCTCAAAACACCAGTGACCCGACCGCCCAGGCGGGCTATGCTGCAAGTTACCAAAACCTGGTTGACCAGGCAAGCCAGATGGCCAGTGATGCCGGCATCGGCTCCAGCGTCGCTTCCCTGATGCCCCCGAATACCCTGACCGCCAACTCGTCCAGCCAGCTGACGAATTCCATGACTTCGCTGAACACGCAATCTGCCGATGCTGCCACGAGCATGGCCAGCAGCTCGATCCAACAGACTTTTACCGACAGCATGAAGAACATCCTGCAAGCCGGCGCCGACAGTCTGACCCTGACCGACCTGAATGAACAGGGTGCCAACGCGCTCTCGCAGCAGACCCAGCAGCAGCTCGGCGTGGTGGGGATAGGCATCTCCGCCAAGTCCGCCCAGTCGGTTCTGAAGCTGTTCGCCTAGCCGGCGAGCAGGCGGCCGAGGGAGACTGCTCCCGCCCCGACCCTCCTCGGGAGATGACTAACGGGGATGCTACCCGGAGAACGCGGACGCTCTTGCGGCGGCGCACTGTCATAAAAACAGTAAAGGCGGCCCATCTGGCCGCCTTTACTGTTTTTATCGTTTCCTCGCTCAATGCCTGACTGGCACTGACAGCAATTTCCCCGCCTCCGCTAGAACGACCTGAGCACTAACTCGACCTTCGTGCCGGGTGCCGGCATCTTGCTCCAATTGAAGCGATAGTAATTCTTGGTCTCCTTCAGCGGCAGCGAGTTGTCTGCGATGATCCCGCCATTGCAGCCCGACGGGCAGACTATGCAGCCCGAGCCAAAGTTGATCGCCTCTGCCGTGCCGTGATACACGAAATGGGGCGTGTAGGGCTTGATCACCTCGGCGCCATCCACGGTAATCTTCTCCTCGATCAGGCTCTCCAGCGGCACTTGCACGATCTTCCCGTCTTTCTTCCAACGCACCGACACCAGTATCGGATCCCCATCGAGGTAGTCGTCCTTCTGCGTGGTCGCTTTCAGACCGGAGCGCTGCTTAACCTCCGTCATCGGGATCTGGCGCTGCGACTTGATGCCGATGGACTGGATCCCCTTGTCGATCGCGGTTCGGTTCACCTCGGTGGAAAAGATGAAGAACGGTGCCATCTTGCCGTCCTTGCTGCCGAAGAAGGCCTGGAAGCGCCGGCCCCAGTCGCACACCGAAGGCTGGGAGCAGTCTTTCAGCACGGTCGTGCTGACTCGAATTTCCCGGGCCTGCGGATCGACTGTCAGGGTGTCGGTCCCGAACTTGACGGTGGTCACCTTGGCGGGCTTTTGCTTGGCGGCGCCGGCGGGAAATGACAGAGCCAGGCAGAGTAAGGCGAAGAGCGACGTGCGAAGTACCAGTTTGGTCATGAAAATCCTCCTTGTTATCTTGTTCCCAGCGAAACAAGTATGCGCACGGCGAGCCCCGCCGCGCTGACGATGACAAAACAGCCGAACGGAAGCCGGGTGGCCCCGCCCCACAGCCCGCACAATAGTAGCGGAAAGCCCGGTATCGCGGCCATGGCTGCCGTGCACCACCCGGTCCAGACCGGAGGCTGCCTCAGCGGCTCCAACCCCTTACTGCGGTTATAAAGGGGCAGCAGATCGCCCAGCAGCAAGCGGCCCAGCAGCACGGCGCAGCCTGTCACTGTCAAGGCGGCCAAGCCCGCGAAACAGGCGCCGGTAACGGTGCCGAAGGCCGAGGCGAAGGCAGCCACGCCGGGCAGGGAGGTGAAAGGGAAGGCGAAGGTTTGCATCGATTGCCAGACCAGGGCGATCGCGGCGCCACGCGCGCCCGACATCGGCCGCAGGTATTCGATGAACCCTGCCAGGTCGGCGTCCTTCAGACGGTGGGCGACGAAGAGCAGGTTGAACTCGATCGTGTACAGGTAGGCGTCGAGCGCCCAGAAATAGTGCAGTACCAGGGCGTAGACCCCCGCGGCAGCCAGGCTGAGGGCCGCAACCAGGGCGGCCTTGCGCCGCAGGCTGCTACGGAGGCTCCAGGGGACTGCCGGCCGGGGTTCCCGAGGAGCGCGGCCCTTGTACCAGCGCGCCAGTTTCGGGAGCGCCGAGACCGCGGCTATCAGGGCGACCCCGATGAAGAACTCGCGGGACACCTTCCCTTTCAGCAGTCCCAGCAGGGAGCTCGAGAAGGTGACGAAGGCGATCGTGCCGGGAAGCATGAAGATGAAGGTCGCCACGGCATACTGCAGGAACGATATCCTGGTGAGGCCGAAGGCGAAATTGAGCAGGTTGAACGGGAAGAGGGGGATCAGCCGGGTGAAGGCGACGGCCTTCCAGCCGTTTTGCTCGGTCTCCCGGTCGAGCTTGCTCCACCTCTGGCCCACCAGCTGCCGCTCCACCCAGCCCCGCGCGCCGTAGCGGGCGATCAGGAACGCCAGGCAGGCCCCGAGGGTCGCTCCGACGATGGTGTAGACGACACCCCAGACCGGCCCGAACACGGTTGCCCCGGCCATGCTGATCGGCAGCCCGGGCAGCATGAGCGCCGGCGCGACCGTGTAAATGGCGATGTACACCAGGGGCGCCACCATGCCGAAGCCCGCGAAGAGCGCGCGCAGCCTTTCGGGCTCGAGGTACTGGCCGATTCCGCTGGCCCGCATCAGGACGATGACGGCGACCAGGGCGGCCAGGAAGCAAAGGGGACGCAGCACCCCGGCGCTTCCCGGGAGATTCCTCTCGCGGGTCAGCGCGGCAGGTATGGCCTTCTTGAAGCGGGACTTGAGCCGCAGCCGGTTGAGATAGGTTATCGGGCCCGATGCCGGTTTGGGCGTGCCGCAGACCAGGTCGAGCACGTGGCTCACCTGCAGCCGCTTGCCGAGATGGTTGGCGCACCCCGCGCAGTAGGTGACCACCTGGCGTCCGGCGGCTTCAGTGGCGCGGCGCTCCCCCCAGGCATCGGCCAGATCGGGCGCCAGGGCTCCCGCGCTGCCGCCTTCCCCGCAGCAAAGCGCCGTGCCTCGCGTGTGCGGCATCTCTTCCACGCTGCTGCCGGCTGCGCGCAGCAGCTTGCGGACCGCGTCCTGGGGGCCGGGGGCGTTTCGGATCACGCAGGGGTCGTGGATGGTGACCGGTGCGCCGGCAAGCGCCGTGGCAGCGTCTGCGGGCAGCTCCGCAAGGCTTTGATAGACCGTCTCCGTCCGGAACTGCGGGGCGTATTCGGAAAACACCTTGTAGCAGTTGGGGCAGGCTACCAGGACCCGCTTGATCCCGGCCTCCTCCAGCCAGGCTACCATCTCGCCGAAGGTCTCCAGGAAAAACTGCTGTCTCCCCAGGTCGTGGGACGGCTTGGTGCAGCAATCCAGCGCCATTCCCAGATCAGGAATGCCCTGGCGCAGCTTTTGGTACACCTGGAAGGTTGCGGCTGGGCGCGTCCCCGGCAGGGCACACCCCGGGAAAAAGATCGTGTCGCACCCCTGCGGCAGGCCGTACCAGCTAAAGCGCCGCGACACGCCGGTGCGCTCATAGCCGAGCAGACCCTTGTGTTCAGGAAAGCTGCCGTGACCCCCCTCGACCGCCTGACGGCGCATTTCCAGGAAGAGGGCCTTCGGGTCGAGCCCCTCGGGGCAGACCGCGGAGCAGAGACCGCAGAGGCTGCACTCGAAGCAGGCCACGTTCTTGCGGGGATCCGCAGGGTCATAGGAGAGGGCGATAGCGCCGGGAGTGCCGTAGGTTTTCAGGAAACCGCACTCGGCGACGCAGACGCCGCACCCGGTGCAGCCGCTGGTCTCTTCGGCGAGCAGCGCTGCCAGATGCTCGCGCAACGATTGTGCTCCGCTAGTCTGGGAACTCACTTGGTTGTGTCCTGCAGCGCCGCGGGTTTGCAGCAGTCGCAGGCGGCATTTTGGGCAGCCGCCTCCATGCCTCCTTCCAGGACCAGGATGCGCGAGCGTGCCACGCCCCCCAGCACGAGCAGTTCCGAGGCCTTTTGCGCATCGCCGCCGCCGTTCGTGCTCACCACGACCACCTTCCCTTTGGAACTCGCCAGGCGGCGCGCGACCTTCTTCAGGCGTGCCGGGTCGTTGCCGGTGGCAAGCGAACCCTCGTAATTGTGCTCGCGGAACTCTCCGGCGTCCTGGATATCCACTATGGCAATTTTTTTGTTGGCTTTGATCCAGCTGGACAGTTCGTTGTGGCAGACACTGTGCATCGGGGTGGCAAGCGCGAGGGAGGGAATCAAGGCAAGTAACAGCAGTAAGACTTTTTTCACAGTAACTCCAGAGCCAATAAGTTGAGTTACTATAGCTAGTTAATCCTTAATGTCAAATTGGTTAATCCGATGCGGACGACGGTCTTGATAGGTAATATCAATAGGTAGTCTTATCTGAGGTGGGGCAGAGGAATACTGCAGCATCACTTGCGCCGCACCGCCTTGTCGTAGAGATCCTTCAGTTTCCCCTGCGGATCGTACTTCCTTTTCAGGGCCCGGTAGCTGGTGCCATCGTAGCGCTGCCAGAAAGTACCCTCGTCGTAAAACACCGTAGAGTACAGGCTCTTGGCGCCATCCAATTGATCGACCCATTGCTCTACCTGCCGGTTGAAATAGCCTTCTTTGGCCCCCGCGGGGAGCTTCAGCACATCCCAGAAACCGAAATTGACATAGAGCTGACCAAATTTCAGGTCATAGGCTGGATAGTGGTCCGGCGCAGCGGGCTTGGTCGGGCAGATCCAAACCGGCTTGATCCCGATCTGCTGCTGGAAAAGGGCAAGAAACTCTGGCGCGCGCTGCACCGGGATCTGCACGTCCTGAATGACGGACTCCTCCTGGCGCCCGTCACCTTTCCATTTAAGCAGCTTGTCGGTGAACCCGTGCCTGCGGTTCCAGCCCATGATCTTCCAGTAGGTAGTCGAGTGCAGCCAGGGGCGGGCGAAAGCACGTAACCACGGGTTTTGCAGCCCGAAGTTCTTGCTGCACCAAAACCAGTCGGTATCCCAGCGCCAGATGTAATCATAGGCGGTAAGGTAATCCACCTGCTTTTTTGCAACGGATTTGTAGTAGATCTGCAGATAGGTGTAGTGGGAGACAAAGGAAGCACTGTCGACAAAGCGTGCCGTGGTCAGGCAGAGCGTATCCTCATCGAACACCGTGCCATCGACGAAATCAAGGTCCGTTCTCTGGCACGCTGTCTTGAGTGCCGCGAAGTAGAGCGTGGCATCGCTGAACTTCTCATGGTTCAGTTCGACGAACTTATTGGCCGGTACCAGCCGCACCGTTAACTTCAATGCATAGCCGAGTGTTCCGTAGGTGTTGGGGAAACCGAAGAACAGATCCTGGTGCTCGTTGGTCCGCGAGCAGGAAAGGACGGCGCCGCTGCCAGTGAGCACTTCCATTGACAGCACGGTCTCGTGGACCAGGCCGTACTTAAACGATGACGACTCGATCGCGATGCCGGCCATTGCGCCGCCCACGGTAATGGATTTAAGCTCGGGAACCACAGCCGGCAGCAGGCCGTACTTGAGCGTTTCCTTGGTGAAGTCGTCGAAGCTGGTCATGCCCTCGACTTCGGCAAGCAGGTTCTGCTTGTCTATGCTGATGACGTTGTTGAACCCGGAGACATCGAGGAGGTGCTTGGCAGGTGCGCGGCTGCGAAAAAGGTTGGAGGTTTTCTTGCCCAGGCCGACCGTGGCGCCGCGGGCCAGAGCTTCCTGGAACTCGGCCACCAGCCGCGCTTTCTTTTGTTCGTAGAGTTGTGGCCTATCGTTAAGGCGATTCATACCGGCACCCCGGAAAACCAACCTCGTACCACATCGTTCCCATGCTCCCGCGTGGAACGGGGTCCCAGGACGCTCGGCGTCCAGCACCGAATGACATCGTTCCCACGCTCCAGCGTTGAACGGGATCCCTGGACGCTCCCGCGTCCAGCACCGGAGGTGACGCTGAAGCGTTACTGACTCCTGTCCCACGCAGCTGATCGGGACGCGGGAGCGTCCCTGGATGCGTTCCCACGCGGGAGCGTGGGAACGATGAACTGTGAATAAGCAAGCCGTAGGGTGGGCACTCCGTGCCCACGCGGCATCCGCGCGGCGCCCCCTACGTACTGCGCGAGCCTTCCCCCCTGCTGTGCAGGGGGGATACAACCGACCTTCCAGCTCGCCCTAGAGCAGCTGCCGTACTGCCGCCAGCACGGCGGCGTAGTCCGGCTCCTGGGTCACCTCGGGAACGTGCTGGATGTAGCGGATGACGTTGCTGCCGTCCACGACGAAAATGGAGCGGGCCAAGAGCTTAAGCTCGTCAATGAAGACGCCGTAGCCAAGCCCGAAGGAGCGGTCGCGGTAGTCCGAGAGGGTGACCACCCGGTCGATTCCCGCGGCTCCGCACCATCTTTTCTGGGCGAACGGAAGGTCGACGCTGATGGTGAGCACCGCGACGTTTTCCGGCAGCCCTGCGGCCTCCTGGTTGAAGCGCCGCGTTTCGGTGTCGCAGACCGGCGTATCCAGCGAGGGGACCGCGCTGATGATCTTGACTTTGCCGGCATAGCTTGCCAGGTTCACCGGCGCGAGGGAGTTGTCCACCACGTTAAAATCAGGTGCGGCGTCCCCCTCCTTCAGTTCCGGTCCGACGAGAGTCATTGGATTGCCTTTGAATGTGATCTTGTGCATGCCTTCCTCCTATTGGATAAGATTTCATCGGAAAACTGTAAGGCTTTTGGCGAGGAAAGCAAGCGGAAACAGGAGGAATTCCGGCAATGAACCCATTGTCGATGGAGTCCGACCCGGTTGCTTCCCCTCAGGACCAGCTCCCCAGGTCCTTTTCGAGCCGGAACTGGAACGGCCCGGTAGTGTAGGACAGGTAGCGG
>TBL_comb47_HYPODRAFT_10009003_pt1 | contig 10065 bp, 6 predicted proteins | sample TroBogypolimnion_40_FD_10682 | JGI IMG/M metagenome (IMG submission 10682)
GCTGGAGCTGCTTTTTTTGCTGCTTTTTTAGGAGCTACTTTTTTAGCAGCAGGAGCTACTTTTTTTGCCTCTTTTTTCTTACTTTTTTTTGCCATGATGGTATCAATTTGAGTGATGGATTAATAATATTTATGGAAGTTAGAAAATAAATTTTTATAAACAATACGATTTTATTTTCAACATGTATTTTTTTTGCACATGATTATCACTTTCCTTTGATTATTAAAAATCAAATAATGGCGGAAACAAAAAAAACATTGGTGATTGGTGCTTCAGAAAATCCTGCTAGATACAGTTACATGGCGGTTCAAAAATTGAAAGATTTTGGCTATCCAGTGATAGCTTTGGGTAGAGAATTAGGAAAGATTGGAGATACACATTTTATTACTGAGTTTCCCACTAATCAACATATTGATACGGTAACATTATACATTAATCCTGCATTGCAAAAACAGTATATGAAAGATATTTTATTACTGCATCCTAATCGCCTCATCTTTAATCCTGGAACAGAAAATGAAGAACTCTATGCAATTGCTAAAGCTAATGGCATAGAGTCTTTAGAAGCTTGTACGCTTGTGCTTTTGAACACCAGACAATATTAACCGTAGAGTTCCAAATGAATGGCTTTTTTGTCATAGCCCATGGCTAAAATTCTTTGTTTGGCTTCATCCACCATGCTTTTCCAGCCGCATAAATAAAAGTTTGCAGGCGTTTTTCCCTGATTGCATAGCGATTCATATACTGGATGTACATAACCCTTATGCGTTCCGTCTGGCACTTCAGTTTCTCTTGAATAGCAAGGATGGAAAAATATTTGATTACTATTTGCTTCTATTTCTTTTAATTCTTTGATGTATAAACCATCTTCAAAATGTCTACATCCAAAAACTAAGTGTACGTTTTTATGAGCTATCCCTTTATTATGAATATGGGTAAGCATGGATCTAAATGGAGCAATCCCAGTACCTGTACAAATCAAGAAAAGGTCTTGATCTAAAGGATCAGGCATGGTGAATTTACCCTGAGGCCCTCTTAATAATATTTCAGTTCCTACAGATACCTTGTTAAATAGGTAGGTAGTTCCCAGGCCACCTTCCAATAAAACAATCACCAATTCAAATACATTGGTACCATTGGGTGCAGATGCAATTGAATAACTGCGCCAACGTTTATTTTTTTGTTCGTGAATGGGTAGATCTAATGTAACAAATTGTCCTGGGGAGAATTCAAAATCGGTGAGTTCTGGGATCTCAATCCAGAATCTTCTGGTGGAGGGAGTTTCATTTTCTATTCTGATAACTTTTCCGTTGCGCCATGGTTCCATCATACAATCATAGTTTTAGAATATAAAGGTAATTCAGAAGCATTATACCAGCATAAAAAAAAGAGAGTTTTATGTCTTTTATTGACCTCTAGCGGCTTCTAAAACTTGGATTTGTTTGCTAGTTTGAATATAAATATGTCCCCAATTATCAGTTAATAGTAATAACAATTCATTAGCTTTTATTTGGTTTGCAATAGCTTTTTTTGGTTTAATGCTGCTGCTATCTTTACCCATAATATGTATTTGCCAAACCATTTCATCAGTAAACCTTACCAGTGTGTCTTTTTTCTTTCCTTCTTGTATTACTACAGGCAGGGTAGGCATTTTATCTATTCTTGCTAAATACAGTTGTTGTTTAATCCAGACCCTTTCAATTTTCAAATTGGGTAATTTGTTTTTTAGGAGGTAAATAAAATATTCGGGAGCTTGTGCCATGGTATTTACGACATTCTCCTTTCCCCCAAGTTCAATCCTGTTTGTTGGGGCGACACCCGATAGGTAGCTTCTTTGATAAGATTTTATACGTAAAGAGGGTACCTTTTTCTGAGAATAAATGGTAAAAGCAATCATCACTAAGCTAATGAATAGGATTAGTTTTTTCATGCTTGATATTTATTGTTTGATTATTTTTTGGTTGGTCTGATATTTTTTATTGTCACTCGTTATTTGCACCAGATAATTGCCAGGTATTAGGCGACTTAAAGGAATTTGTCCACTTCCATAACTGGCAGTAGTTTGATATACCGACTGACCAAGCATATTATAGACCTCCACATTAATAGATTTTATGCCATTAATATTTCCTGCTTGATATTGATAAGTTCCCTTACTCACAGTTGGAAAAACTTTCATGAAATTTTTGTCGTTAATGATCGTTGGATTCAAAGCTGTTGCAAGATTAGGAGTGAAGTTGGGTGATCCTATTACAGTATAAAACATGCCATTGCCATGAGTTCCAATTAAGAGTGTGTTATCTTCTGGTCGATAGTCTAATGATGAGATAACCGCATAGTTTAATACAGCAGCTCCCTCACGAGACCATACAATACTTCCTGCTGGAGTTGATCCTAATGTTTTTCCAATATTTTGAGTAGAATACAGTCCTACTGAAGTACCAATATAATATTCTGTATATGGATTACCGCTAGCATCTTTTCTGGGAACAATGGCGCAAGAACGATAAGAAGGAAGGCTTAAATCACCCTCTACATTTGACCAACTAGGCGCAACAGACTTAGCATTGTAGGTCCAAAATGCAGAGGTGACTCCATAATTAGAAACTACTACTAAAATTTCATTATCGTCATTCGGATTTACAGCAATGTCTGCCACATTTCCTGATAAACCACTTGGTGATATATCAATAGGTATCGTTAAAGCATTTGAATTGGCATAATCATCTATTCTATATAATTTACCCGTGTTAGTTCCAAAATACATACTATGAGAAGTTTGGTAACTTCCCCAAGAAAAATCCATGGCTCGGATTGATATAGAATTGTCGCCCGGTACTGAATTAAGAGTATTTTCAACACCCAATAACCTTGTCCATTTACTGCTATCTACTGTACTTGCTGAATTGGTTTTAAATAATCTATTGAAATTGGTATAAAATAGAATTTCAGAGTTGGCATTACTGAGTTTATAGTTCGTTATAAAATCACCATAACCATTGCTGCTATTGGTCATTAGATCAACTATTCTAGGTCTAATTAACGCACCTGGATAAGTTGCATTATTCAATAATTCATCTCGAACAATAAGACCTGATTGAACACCATAGTAAGTTAATTGCTGACCAGCATTTATTTTGGCGATATCTACTGCAACGCCATCGCCACCAATTAGGTTTACAAAATCATTAATACCCGGACGATCTGAAGGTCGTGGTCCAAAATTTAAAGTGGCATCGCGATACCAGGTTCCATTATCCTGAGCACCACCGATAAAATTATTTTTACCAATTTCAGGGTCGATGGCTACTGAATAATATTGTAAAGTTTGATAATTGGGTATTTGAGACCATGCAACAGTTGTTGCAGTTATATCATTGGTTACCTGAATTCCTCCATCATTACAAACGAATGCTCTTTTGGTGTTGGTTGGGTCAAAAACTAATAAATGCATATCCGGATGACTATTCGGATAGATATTAGAAGTGAAATCGGTATAATATCCTCCTATCCAAGAAGTAGTGGATGCATTACTAAAGCCATTTGTTGAACGATATAAATTGGTGCCACCAATAAATACAGTATTGGGGTCATCGGGTTTAACCACCAGTAACATGTCGTAACCACCTTGTACCGCTAATGGGTCTGATCCTGTTTTGTTTCCTCCAGGCATATCAGGTGAACTACTGGATAGATTGGTCCATACAGGTGCGCCACTTGTGAAATCAGCTTTAAATAAATCGGCTTCAGGAAGTAAACTCGGACTTGCCTGACTTGCTCCATTCTCGTACATGACATAAAGAATATTATTATTAGAAGGAGCCAGTGCTAATAAAATTCTTCCCCAGTTCACATTTGGATCAGTACTTGAATTTATTTTCCATCCACTTGGGGTATCAGCAGTACCACCAGCTATTAATGACCATGAATTTGCATCACCAGTGGTTGATTGGTACACACCTCTTTCAGTAACTTTATTATGAAATGCACAATAAATTTTGCTGCCATCTTTTGTGATGGCAATATCTGTATTACCCTCAGCAGTATTAATTCCTGAGGTAACTTGTTTTACAGTAGTCCAAGTATTACCCCCATCTTTAGATTTTTTAATCGTGCCTGCACAAGCAGCATAAACATCTCCATTTGCAGGATTTACAGCAATTCTAAAAATAAAATCAAAAACAGTATCAAAAATTTCAAGGGCTCCTTGCTGAGTGCTTGGTAGTGCCAACCAGGTTGCACCATTATCTGTTGATTTTAAAATCCCATTTCCTGAATAAAATGCCCCGGATCCTGAGCCCCCACTTGCAGAGTTGCCCAATGTTTCTCCTGTACCTGCATACCAGGTATCTGGTGAACTTGGATCTTGAGCAAGACAGGTAAGACTATGTACTTGCTTATCTGGTGCTACTAAAGTCCAGTTTAATCCACCATCAGTAGACCGCATCAATCCTCCGCTAACACCTCCTGATAGGATTACTTTGTTGGTATTGCCATCATATCTTTTATCAAAAGCAAATGCGCGAGTTCTTCCAGCAACATTATTGGGTCCAGCCAATAAATAGGTATTAGTAGTTGGTCCATTTACTCCAAATCCGGTTTGAACAATACCATTGGCGGAAGCTAATCTTCCTTGGTTTCCTGCAATGGGCATCCTCATTGCTTGATCCAATTCCAACTTATAAATATTAGCTGGAATCTTTCCTGTTTTCGGGTCTTTTAGCATATCGTAATCGTACTGAAAACGAGCTGCATTCATCTCTTCACTCTTAAGAGGATTCTCTTCCTCTTCATCAGATATATCTATGCCAAATTTATTTTTAGGTTCTTTAAGTTCCTTATTCCAATGCCATGCTGCAAATGATAGACCTAAGATTACTAAAGAAAGGAGGATCCCTTTTTTCATTTTCAAAAATTGATTATTTATCTAAGATAGAGTATCTGTCATAAACAACAAATGCAACCGAGATGGTTGCATGTTAAATTAATTCAAAGAGTTCTTATTTTTCGATAATCATTTTCTTTAGATAGGTTTTGTTATTATGGCTGAGTTTGAGAATATACAGATCAGAACCAAAACTACTCATATCTAAAGTCTTATTATACTTGCCAATGAAACCTGGATAATCTTCTTCATGCACTTTTTGTCCCAATGAATTAAATATTTCTAAGGTCAGATTTTTCTTAATATTCAATTCAAAACTAATATTTACTAAGCCTTTAGAAGGATTAGGAGAGGTTGTTAATTTAATTTCGCCTACTAAAACATCATTCAATGCAGTTGCCACTACGTTGATGATATTGGAACTTTTTGCACAACCATTGGAATCTGTGATAACTGTTTTGTAAGATCCTGATTTAGTAGGTTTAAAATGATCTGAAGTTGCACCACTTATAATGATGGTATCATTGAAAAACCACTGATTTCCTGTTGCCGTATTGCTAATTAATGAATCTGCAACTTGAGTAATAACCGGACTTATAGTAGAAGCTGGAATAACGGCAGTTCGGGCACTTACACAATCATTGGTATTTATCTTCATATTATAAAGCCAATAATAAAAATTTTGATAGTTATTCGGAAGTGCTGTTGTAGCTGCACTATTACCCGTGATGGAAATAACATTTGGCAGACTAAAAGGATATGGATTTGGACTTACCCCATTGTTTCTAAATATAGAAGCACCGCCCTGACAGTCGATTATAATAATATGGTTGCCGATGGTTGGAATGGGTAGGTTCAATGTATAAATAGCACCAGTATCTGAAGCATTATTAATGCTCGATGTTGAACCGTCTGCATTTGCAGGAGTTGGGTTAGGCATAGTAGGGTATACTGAAATTGCAACACTTGAAATTGGCGTATAGCTATAGCTACTATGAGTTGCATCTGACCAAGACCCAAAATCAGCTAAAGTAAAGGTAATCGTACCAGGATAAGCAATAAAAAGCCTGGCAGTTTCTATTGTAAGCGGTACAGAATTAGCAATATTAATAAACTGTCCACTAAAGGCATTATAACCACCACTTGGATACATCATTTTATTATTAAGACCCAAACTGCCTCTAAATTCTTTGCCTACATAGAAAGTGTTATTGGATGGTATGTTCGAAGTAGATACATTATAACCAGTTGCAAAAGGTGTTCCTCCGGTAGGAGTAGTATACCAAAAATAGTTCGATGCTAAAATAGGGTTACTCACATTTAATACTGCATTGTTGCCGCAAATAGTGCCAGAAGCTACCGGACCTGGTTGATTAATTGCAGTGGGAACTGTTGTAGTATTACTATTGTTAGAAGGATTCTGATCAGTAGCAAGATTCACTGAACTAGTTATTGTATAAGTAGTATTTGGAAGGCTAGTATATGGGGTTGTAAAAGTATAATCTACCATTCCTAATGCGGGAATAGTTAATGGGTAAACGGTGTTTACACTTAAAATATTTGTGCTGCCATTATTTACCTGTAAACTTATCGGCACATTTGCTTGATCAACTGCGCCATTGTTTTTTATGGAGATTGATACATACTGACTATCTACACCGCAACTTCCGGCAGAAGGGATGAGTAATTGGTTAAGACTTAAATCGTTTGAAGGGTTTGTAACATGCAATCTGATATCAGTAGTTTCACCATTTGGATAAGTGCCGCAGCCAAATACTTTTGAAGAGTCATTAGTTTCTTGAACTATGATGCGCATCAAATATAAATTGCCAATAGGCAAGCTTGATTTGGTGATGATGTTTCCAGTTAAAACACCTGCTGAAGAAGCCATAACTGTGCTACTGGTTACTTGTTCATTTGTTTCAAATTGGCCATTGTTATTATAATCTATAAATACTTTGACCACCCGTGGATTGGTACTCAAATCACAAGATCCAGTTTTAATGTAGAAAGGGATAGTTTGTGCTGATTCTATATCCACACTAACATTTGTATTGTCGGTATAAGTTGTACAGGTTTTATGATTACTATAATTAAATGTTTTGAATGCAATACTATCAATTCTTGCACCTGCAGAATTAATAGCATATGAAGGACAAGTAGCAACACCACCTACTCCACTTACCAGTAAAGAATAAGCTTGTTGTCCTCTTTCTAAATTTCCTTTGTGCGAAACAATAATGGTATAGGATTGTCCGGGTACAGCACTGTCAACCGTGATTTTTTCTACATTATCCAGCACGTTATCTCCCTGTATAGCTACATTATCTGGATTTACAGGATCTAATACCCAGGGCATATAGGTTTTGCTACCTTTTAAAATCCGAATATCAAGATCGTTGATTAGCTTTTTTGAAGGATTATTTAACACGTTTGTAACGTCTACCAAACCCTTTGGATCGGTCCAACTTATGGTTGCAACTAAGGGTCCAACTCCAGATGCAATCACGGTATAACTGGCAGTATTGCCATTAATCAAAGTGTTTTCATACAATAAATGATTGCTGGTGGTTGCGTTATTACTTGGGATAGCTGCAGTTAAAACTGATGCGGCTCTTTCCACATTTAAGACACCCCAACCATATTGATAATCGGGTCCTTCTGCCGGACCAGCCTCATCAGCGGTATGAATAGCTAAGCCTTTTAAGGTAGCGGAACGAAGAAATTGTCCGGGTTTTAATTTGTTATAATATTCCTGTAGTAATAATAAAGAGCCTGTTACATTGGGAGTAGACATGGAAGTACCTGAACTAGTGGCATAACTTGTGTTGCTTGTTGCAATGGTAGAAAGCACATCAACACCATCAGCAACTAGATCTGGTTTAATTCGTCCATCATCGGTAGGTCCGAAATTGCTGAAATAGGCTATTTTGGCATCTTCTTTTCTTGAGTAGCCACTTGGAATACCTTCAATAGCACCAACGGTTAAAATATTTTTTGCATTCCCATCCCAGGGGATTGTATTATAAGAACTGTTATCGCTAATACCAATTGGGCGAGTGCCTGCGTTTACCATTTGATTTAAACTGTCAAATCTGTAATATACATCCCCAACTGCGGGACCATTCTCACCACGATTATTTCCAGCAGCTTTTACAATTAAATAGTTTGGTGCATTGTAAGCAATGGAGTCTAAAAGTTGCGCATCAGGACTATAATATCCAAATTTATAATCTTCAGTTTCTTTGGGTCTGCCATAAAACTCCCATCGATTTAAACTTGCATTAAAACTCCAGCCCGAAATGATTCCATAGCTGTGATTAGATAATAAAAGATTGGAAGCTTCCCCCATCATTTCTGAAATGTCGTTATTGAAATCATAGGCAATAATGCCCTGCATCCCAAATGCCATCCCTTTTGCTAATGGGTTAATTCCAGTGGCTATCATTGTCCCAGCCACGTGTGTGGAATGATCTTCAGTAGTTGCAGGTTGGTCTTTTTGCGTAATTCTGCCAATTAATTCTACATGCGTTGGTAAAACTCTTCCCTCATCCCAAATACCCATTTTATTTTTTACGGAAGGTGAAGATCCACTTAGTCCTAAGCCACTATTCCCACCTGGCCATAATTGATTGGCTCTAGTGGTAGCTGCTGCAATGATATTATTTTGATTGATATAGTATTTTGGAAAACCTAGAAAATCAACACCTACCAGTCTTCCTATTTTCCCATCCTTATTTTTAATTGATAATTGCCAACCCTTTTCTTTTGCAAGTGATATAGCTTTGGCATAGTTGGAATTTTCAACTAATCTGAACCCATGCCCCGCTCTTTCTAATAATTCGCTGTTGGTAGTTAATTGAGCAATCCCTTTGATGGAAAAAAGCCCAAAAAAAACTATTAACAATTTCAACCTATACATCATGACGGATTATTATATATTTATAAGGGATGCTTAACTTATGATCTACTTTAAAATTAAGATACCGTAAAACCCAAAAATGTAGTATGAAGCCACTTTTTCCCCTCATCATAACAACTACAATACTCACTTCCTGTTTAGCCACAAAAAAGCTGAGTATTACTTCAGCTAGTCAGGGAATAAAGGGTTATGTTATTGAAAACCAAGGAAATCGTATGCCAATGAAAGGAATTCGGCAGAAAATTTCCAAGGGTGTTGTCTGTACAATTTTGGTTTATGAACCCACATCGATAAACGAAACAATACCTAATAATATTTCAAACGTTTATGAAAAAATTGCTACAAAACAGCTATTATCGGTAGATTCCGATTCTACTGGAAGGTTTTCGGTGGATTTGCCTGCTGGGAAATATTCCCTTTTTATCAGAATGGGAAAAAAATATTACGCGAATTTATTTGATCAATTCAACAATATAGCCTTGTATGAAGTGCTTCCAAACCAATATACAGAGGTGAATCTGACAATGAATAAAGGGGCAACTTATTGATTCGACCTATATTTGCAATCCTTTCGAAGTATCAGGTGTTAATCCTGTGAGGGATGATTGACGTTATGAATATTGGAGTATTGTTAGAAAAGTATCAGAAATCACCCCGCCTTTTCCAATTGGCGGACAGGCTATCTATTGCCAACCGTATCCAACAAAGCGATATTCAAAAGATTTTTCTAAAAAATTTACAGGGGAGTAGTGCCGAGTTTATCGTGAGTAGTGTATTTATGAACGAAGCTTGTACGCAACTAAATCATTTGGTTGTTCTAAATGATGCGGAAGAAGCTGCTTATTTTCAGAATACACTTGAGAATCTAACGAATGCTTTGGACCTTTTTTATTTTCCTTCTTCTTTTAAAAATAGAAAAAACTTTCGCCTTCTCAACAGTTCACATGTGATGTTGAGAACAGAAGCATTAACCAAGCTGTCTGGAGGTGGAAATAAAAAAATTATTGTTACTTATCCTGAGGCACTTTTTGAAAAAGTGGTACTTCCTAAAACATTAACAGGTAATATCATCCAAATTAAAGTGAATGAAACCATTCAGTTAAATAATCTGATGGAATTGTTTGTGATGTACGGATTTCAAAGAACTGATTTTGTGTATGAACCCGGTCAGTTTGCACTTCGTGGAGGCATCTTAGATATCTATTCTTATGGGAATGAAAAACCATATCGGGTAGAACTATTCGGAAATGAAGTAGAT
>TBL_comb47_HYPODRAFT_10009005_pt1 | contig 10065 bp, 14 predicted proteins | sample TroBogypolimnion_40_FD_10682 | JGI IMG/M metagenome (IMG submission 10682)
AACTTCGTCCCTGAAATCCACTCTGGCATCGGCTAGCCTCCGGCAACTTCGTTTGCCATGCAGCCGCTGACCACATTCCTCCCCGCCTCTCCCTACCATGCCGTCTTCAGGTCTTGCGGGTGTTACCGCTACGACTGGTATTACCGCTGGGCGGACGGGCCGTGCGTGATGTTCATCGGTCTGAATCCGTCGAAGGCGGACTGCCACCGGACCGACGCCACAGTGAAGCGGTGCATCGCGTTTGCAAAGCGCTGGGGGTTCGGCGCGGTGCGCATCGTGAACCTGTTCTCGTGGATCGACACCGATCCGGCGGCGATGAAGCTCGCGGCGGAGCCTGTCGGGCCGCGCAACGACGGTTACCTCGTGTCGCAGGCCGCCGATGGGGACCTGATCGTCGCCGTCTGGGGCACTCACGGTTCCCATCTGGGCCGGGACCAGGTGGTGAAGAGGATTTTGAAAGGCAGGTTGCATGCTCTCGCGATCAACAAGGACGGCTCGCCGTCCCACCCGCTTTATCTGCCGAAAGATCTTCGTCCGTTTCCATACGCCTGATCCGCCGTTCCTATTGAAAACACCGCCGTGGTCACTCACTCCAATCGTCCCATTCGCAGCGGTACAGCGTTTCGCGACGGCAAGTTGTATTCGTTTTCCCCGCGAGGCATTCTGGTTGCCAGTCAATGGCCGGACATGAGGGCATGGCGCAAGACGCCTAAAGGACGGCAGTGGAAACATGTTCGTCCCGAAATGAGCCTGGAGAAGACGAAGGATGGATGGAGCTGCGTTTGGGGACATCGGGAACCACGGCAACGAACCCACATTGATGGATGTCATCCCGCAGGCCGCTACGAACGTGATTCGTATGAGAAAGAGGCATTCGCCGAGGGAAAGTCATTCGAGGAATTCTTCCTGGAGAGTCCTTGCCCTTTGGACTATGACTTGAATGATGAGGTCGGTTCGGAGGCATGGCAGAGATGGATGCGATGGGACTATGCCCGCAATAAGAACGAGGGAGTGCAGGCGGAATACCTGAGTTCGATTCCCGACGATATTCTAACGGTAGTATCGCGCTTTGCCAACCGTCACTGGCACCTTCTCAATCTTGTGGGGCGCTGCCCGCGGGCTTTTGACCTCGTCCGTTCCACACCTGCATTGGCACTGGCACTTTCGTCGCCGTGGGTATTTCGGAAGAACCCGCCATCCCACCCCTTTCGTTCCGCTAGGGCACTGCTGGGCAAGCGCCAAACCGATATTGCGGCATGGCTCGGATTTCCAGATGCGTGGAGCACGGTGAAGATTTTGCGGAAACTGCTGCCCGAGGAATGCACCGTCCTCAATCTCCTCCACCTCAGGGATCTTTTCGGCACTCATCTCAAAACCCTCCGACACCTTCCCTGCCTCAATGGTTCCATTATTCGGATCATGTCCGGGGAAGCCGACAGGTATCGGGCATGCCCCGGTTTCTTGCAGGAAATCACCTCACAGTCCGGTTTGTTGGATTGGACGGTTAGGCTATTGCGGTACACCTTGTGGTTGCGCGATAAACTTGAAGATTCCAGGACCATCACCCTGCGGTCCTACAAGCACCTGACCCGGGCACACGACCATTTCGTGGATCGACTGGGGCGCACGGATTTGAGAATCATCGATCCTCCGCCGTACCCGCCGCCCCCACTCACGCCATTTGGCCCAAATCTGGAACTGGTGCCCCTGCAAACAGAAGTTGAGTTGTTGGAGGAGGGCCGCACCCAGCTCAATTGCGTCGGAGATTACGCCCCCCGTGTCCGCCATGGGAATATGTATATCTACCGGCTGCTCAAGCCTGAACGGGCGACGGTGGCTGTGAGCATCGGCAATTCCGGGAGCTGGCAATTGCATGGAATTCAATCCTATCAGAACTCAGAAGTCCTGCCCGAAACCTTGTCAGCAGTGCTTGAGTGGATCGAACTCGCACGAGATCTAGCAGAACAAGCGGATAGGACTCCGGTTTGTCCCCAAACTTCGTCCTCGTTGGAGCAATAATTCTGAGGCATTATTACCACGTCAACCAACACTACCATGCGCTCATTCGAAATCTCCTATATCCTCAAAACGTCCACCAATTCGATCACTCAACGCGTCATCATCCAGGCTAGCGACAGCATCATGGCGCGTCGCATTTTCGAACAACAAAACCCTCAATGCAAAGTTGTGGCGACACCTCGTGAGATCAGGTGATCTCAATTTTCCCAATTACAACAGACTCATGATTGTTTCTAACACCAACGACCCCATGAACGACCCAATCAAACACGTAAGAGACAGCGTCCGGAGTATCCATCAGCAGTTCGAGGAGAACCTGCGCCGTGGAGATCCCAAGGCGACCGCCATGTTCAGAATGCTCGGCCGGGAGATGAACGCGGCACGGACGTCTCTCCGCATGTCTCCGCTGTCAAATGGGCCATGTGATTGTTGCCATCAGCACCAGCGCTGAGCGTCTGGCGAAGCTCTGAAGTCGGGTCGGGGCCGGGAGCTTGACAGCGGGAATAGAATACCCATAACCATGGGCAAAATCGCAATTCTATCCGACATCCATTCCAATCTTCCTGCCCTCACCGCGGTCCTGCGCGAGGTGCATGCCAGCGGTGCCGAACGCATCGTGTTTCTCGGAGACATCGTCGGTTACGGGGCATCGCCGGCGGAGTGCGTGGAATGGGTCCGCAAGCTCGGAGGCGGTTGCGTGATGGGGAACCATGAGGAAGCCATGGGGTTGCTGATGCGGCGTGGCCGGATCAATTTGGATCGTGAACGGCCCCAGGATGATTACCGCTCTGGAATTGTGCATTCGGCCAAATCCATCAACGATGCGCTGGCGAAGTGGCTCGCGGGTTTGCCTTACGAATTGAGCATTCCCGGAGCGCGGGTTGCCCATGCCAGCTTGGATGAGCCGGCGGCATGGAATTACATCTCCGACGCCGCGACGGCGGAACCGACGCTGAAAATCCTGCGGCGGGAACGCCATTCGCGGATCGGCTTTTTCGGGCATACCCATGAACAGGGAATATTCCCGGATGCATCTGGTGCCATCGAGTGGTTGGATGAGACGCGGGTGATGATTCCGGCCGGCCTGGCCTGCGCCGTGATGGTCGGTGCGGTGGGTCAGCCCCGTCATGACACCGACCGCCGAGCGGCTTGGGTGCTGTGGGATTCCGCAGATCGCGTGGTTGAATTCCGCAAAACCGAATACAACCGCATCGTCGCGGCCCAGCAACTCGTCAAGGCCGGACTGCCAATCGGCTCAGCGCTCCGGCTGCTGACCGATCTGGAGTGGCAGTTACTCTTGCGTTAACGCGAAAGCACCGCTGACGTCACCAATTCCCAAAGTCTCGGGTCTTCACAGGACGACACATCATACTCCCATAAGGATTCCGAGAAATTTGTCTGAGAAATTTGTCTTGGCACCCCATCTGTTACTGCTAGAGTCCCTTGAACATGAATTGCTCCGATAAGCCGCCCAAACTACTTGAACCATGACCACCGCCCAAGACCGACTCTCCTCGTCACAATTCGTTACCTGCGTCAAGAACAGACCAGGGGCAGCCCTCAAATGGGTTTACGACGGCCCTACACCGAGACTACTCGATTCCTGCATCAAGAAAGATCCACAGTTTGCACTCGGGCACGTTACGTTACGCGACGAACAAATCAAATATCTCATTAGTAGATGCCCTAAACAAGCTCTCAAATACTACGCAGACAGGTACTCCAAAAAACAACTTGACTACTGTATCCAGAACTATCCATGGGAAGTACTCAAATACGCCGTCGACTACCTATCTCCCAAACAGATCCGCGCATGTGCTGGACAATGTAAGCTAAGCAAGATTAGATTGAATAAATACCTCAGAGGCAAACCATCTCCCAAGATCGTCAAAGCGATTTTTACTCTGATCGACGACCTCGGGCCGACAACGGATAGGTTAGTTAGAGTCGCGATTGCAAAAGGCATCTAAACTCACCGTCGCTCAGGACTTCCTTTTTGATCTCGGAACCGGGCAGCCCGGCGGAGTTCTAAAATGTATATGGTGACGTTACCGGCAAAGGCCAACGAGTCGCCATCATAGAGACCCAATCGTGTCCTGTAATCTATATGGTGGAGTGGTATTCCTCACGTCCAAGGAAAGGACATGTATTTATACCGCAACCTTCAGACGCTTCGATTTAGTGGTGTCCAGCTTATGAAGAGCCAGTTGTTGAATGAATTCGACGATGGCCCGAGCACCTTTCTTGTAAACCGTGACAGCTAGAAGTTCTCCGTTAATTCTGACTGCCCAATTTCGGTTGCCGTATTTCTCGATGGTTGCGTTTATGGATATTGTATGAAGAAGACATGTATTCTGCCTAATCATGCCTATGAGGGTCATGCCAAACTCGCAACAAATCGCCAGGCCGTGGTGTATAGATTTCCCATTTTCCGGGAAATGAAAAGGTCCACCTATAAAGCTTCCCGGCAATCATCGTGACCTGAATTTCAGACTCCGGTGATGGCTTATGTTGGGAATCGTTCCGTTCGGCGGCGGATAGATCGGTTGTCATGGCAAGGTTGTGGTTTAGAGTTATCATCAGCCACGTGTCGGACACAGGGTCATTTCGCGAGCCGGAATCCATCTCAGAGCATCCGACCGCGTAGGCCGCATCTGTGGGTGTGGTCCAGAGAAGTTTCGGATTCGTCCGGACTCGATGGCTTCGCGGACAGAGCATTCTTCCAGCCCCAGTTCACGGGCGGTCAGGCTGATGGCTAAGTCGTGGTTTTCGTCGGCGTACCGGGCATAGAGATCGTTGATGTGTTCCATTGTCCAGGCTTCCGGGCCGATGCTTCCGACCGCAAACGCGGACGGGAGAGTCCATCGATTCCTTGACCGGCTCGAAGCTGGAAACAGAAAAGGCGGCCCGACTGATCATCCTCCTGGGAAAAACCATTTACCCAGAAGGCATCTCAGTCGGACCGCCTGGAGTGCGGTAAATTCGATCCTAGTGTTTTGCGACTGCATTGATGGCCTCATTCGATGCGTCCACCCACGCCAGCGTGTTGTGGGCACTCCGATTGCGGACGGCGCGGGGGGGTGCGGATCACAAGGCATCCAGATTGATCCCGTGGACATCCAGAACATCCTTTGGGTTCCAATAGATGTTACAGATTGCCTGAGCCGCGCCAGAGCTGACGGCATTTCTCCAAACTCTCAATCTATCGCTCCCGGTCCGCAATCGTCCCACAAAGAGGGTCTCTCCATGTGATATGGAATTACCGACAACAATGGCCTCATCCGGCAATTCGAAAAGAAACTTCTTGGTAAGACGCTCCCGCCTGTACTCGCCAGGAATGACGCCTTCCGTGTCCAGATTGATCTCGGGAGTACCGCGTTCTTCGACGATCACTGCCAAGGGAATTCGGGGGTGGGATTAACGCAATCTCACCCTTTCCGACAGCCGATAGTCGTTTCCCACAAACACGGCACCATTGATTTCCATGGTCAGCGTTCCATGCTCGCTGCGTTTCATGACCTTGATGATCGAATCCACGGGGATCGCGACATCCATGCCCGTCGCGTTCATTTCGCCCTGATCCGATAGGGACTATGCCTGCTCTAACAGCTTATCCACCTTGCGGATACGAGAAACTGGAAGGCGAAATTGTCGCTGCATGGGCGCGCATGGGCATCCAAATCCGATTCGGAGGCTGAGCCTGGCGTTCCTCAAGATCCTCTGGGTCTGGCTGCATGGCAAGGGAGGGTCAAGGCACGAACCATCCGACACGATCCCGCCCGGACAGTTATGGAATAGCCTCAGGGCTTTGTAATGGGAGCGATAATCGCATCATAAATTGCGCTTTTGGCAGCGTCAAAGTGAGCGAGTACTTTGGGAATCGCACTTCGGTCCTGGGCCGGACATTGAAAGATCAGATAAATCGCTGCTCGACGGCTGTTCCAGTACCCACGGTGGATCATTTTCTTCTCGTGGTGCGTCAATTGATCCACTGACCAGACTGGGAACGGCGGAAGCGCCGCAATGTCTGGCAATTTGGGATCGCGTGGTAATGTCCACATCCGAATGAGACCCCGATCAACACAGATCTTCATGCTCTCCATGGTCCGCAATGCGACTGCCGAACCGCGAACGCCATAGTCTCCGGTGATGGCAGGAACTAGCGCGGCGACTGAAGATGATTGAAAGGCTCCGGCATCGCGCAATGCGTTGAGCATTTGGTGTGCAGAGGCATACCCGGCCTTGAAATCGACGATCAAGAGCTTCTTTAGGGATCTGGCTTTGGCAACCAATTCTTTGATATAACTGAGATGACGAACCTGATCCTGACCCGTATCGCCTGCGCAAATCACCGGCAGGTATTGGAGGTCGTAGCCCATGTGAGAATAGTCGTGGCTGCGGTCGTTGGTTGCGATAATTGCACCGATACCTGAAGCCAGGCAGGTGGCATAGACTTCGAGTGCTAGCATCGAGCCGCCGGATCCTCCTGCGAAATTGCTGACGATTGCGATGTGGAGTCCGGGAATGAGTTGACGAGATTTGTGTTTCATGTGCTGTCTTCGGGTTGTTTGTTGCTGGTTAGGTGGTTTGATTCTGGATTGTGTCCATTTCCCCATCTTCCTGCCGGACACCGGCCGGTCGAGCAATCGACCGGCCGGCGGCAATTCATCTTCATATCCATTCGGTGACCGAAATATCAGTTGAACATCTGCTGTCGGCACACATCACGACCCGTGATGCGACGTTGAGATTTCGGCATGGAGGGCGGTCTCAACTGAAAGTACCCGCAGCGCATGCGGCGCGAAATCGTCCTTGAGGCGATCTGGTGGCCGGCGTGCCGACTTCGCCCACCTGCACAGTCGGTCCCTCATTGAGATCGAGCGCGGCATCTATGTGCATGGCGGCACAACCGCGGCGCGGGTGTGCCGCCGATCTGGGAAAATGCCCGGAGGCCACGCTCGCCGGTTGGCGGGTCATACGTCTCGGGCCGAATGAACTGATAACGGCCACGTCGGCAGGGTGGTTACCCTGGTGGGCGATAACCGTGACTTCCTTCGATCATAATCCCGGCTAACGTGTGTGCAATGGTCGCAGCCAGTTAGGACCGTAGCGCCGGCAGCGAATTATGCGCTTACAAGCTCACATCACCAAATCCATAGTGATCAAGGTCTACTTTAAAGTTGCTGTATATAATATTTCGATTTCCCGGATGAGGCGCGAATGCCGAGCCGATAGCCAGCTTATAGACCTGCTTATGCTTATGTTGCAGGAATTCTCGCAACTCCGCCGCCCGCCGCAGAAAATTGTATGGCTCGCTACTTCCAAGCTCACCAAAGATGGCCAGGACATCGTTACAAGACTCGACTACTCGATGAAGTTCGTCGTCAGCCTCTTGGCTCAGCAGCGCCTCTGACTCGACTTTATTGGTATCCACACACGAATACAGGTTAACGATGCGCAGCGCACCGTACTTCTCGTGGCGCATCCAGATGTATTCCTCAAGGTAGCGAACAGTCTTATCTGCGAATTTCTCATTCGCCTTGCTGGGGTTTTGGCCAATTACGCACAATGTCTCGCGATCTTCGCGCCCGAGGAACGGAATCGTAAGACTCAGTCGATGTCTGCGATCAGCACTGAAGTTAGCCTTGATACTGCCGGTATCGACATTAATGTAGTGTTGCAACTGCATTGGTTTTCCCAAGAGCATAATGTTAGATGCCATCCGCGGCGGACGGCGGTATGGTTTTAATTTGCGAGCTTATCGCCGTCGGATGCGCCGATGGTTCGGCTTGCGCTTCATTGCGGATTCGCTCGGCGACTCGCTCGGAAATCCGCTCAAGTTCATCCCTGAATTCAGATTCTCCCCACGATTGAGAGGCCATATAGGACAACTCGTCAGGGAAAGCTTCATAATAGACAAACTGTCCTCCGATGAAAACCGCATCGAATCCATCTGCGAAAGGCCGCTTGGGGGATGTATCAATCAGAATTCCCAGCGGTTCAATATGGATTCCGAAGTCCGCGTGATTGATCTGTCCAAGCGTGCTGTCAATCATAGTATTCCCATAACAGACTACGATGTGCCCGGTCCATGTTCCATCGTCGTGAAAATCTCCCAGTTCCCCGTGCCCGTGAGGATAGCCAAGAGTTCGAAACGGAACCACGATCTGATCCTCTTGGCCCGAGTCTGGATCTGAGACCGAGGCAACAATCTTGCCGTTCGCATTGTCGCATCTAAGGGCTTCATTGATGAGTGCTCTTGCCGGAATCTTCCTAAAAAGGTCCTCGTAATCCATTCCTTCTCTTGCCCCGAAGACAACGGCGCGAGCGACAATCTCTTTTGCTGCCGACTCCCCAAGCAAATGCAGCGACCTGACAAGAACTCTTGCATACGGCAGGCAATTCAGCGCGCCTTTAGATGCCGGCAGCATCTCCTCGGAGACAATCTCTGTAAGTCGTGTAATCATTTTGTGGGCTGGAGTTTCATACGGAACAGTCTGGTTCTAAGACGTGTGGCATTCCCCCTGAACAACCACCAGTGGTGCAACCGGAAGAAATGCAATTTAAAGGGCTGGTCTCGGCGATGCCCGACGACGGTAGTTATTAATGTACAATGGCCTGACTGTCCAGTGCAATCTAGAATGGGTAGCCCTGGGGCGCTGGGCACGGCTTTACTCTCGGTCCTCGTCACCGGCTCCTGAGGCGGCATCGGCAACCAGGTCGTCCGTCACCCCACGCGGCAGGAGACCGGCCTCGACCACATCCCGCCAAAGGCTCCGCTGCCGGAGTGCTTGGCGCTCCACGTCTGCGACATCCGCAAGGGGAATGCTGCCCGACAGGACCTTCGACGCGGTTGTCCACCTTGCCGCTCTGGCAGGTGTGCGCCCGTCGATGGACCGCCCGCTTGAATACGAAACCACAATTGTCGCCGGCAGCATCCGCTTGCTGGATTTCTGCCGCCGCATGGGAACCCCACACTTCGTATTCGCCTCGTCGATCAGTGTCTGTGACCCGGAAACGCCGCTGCCGACCGAGGAATTACCCCCGGTAAACCTGTGCTGCCCCAACGCCCTGACCTTCCCCTCTCCGCAAGCCTCATCGCGTGGTATGGTTCCGGGAATCGTTCCAACAGACAGGTCGTCCCGGCCGCTGACCTTGTTGATTCCCATGATTTGTTTTTGCAAGATATCAGTAACGTGCTGTTATGGCGGCGATGCCACTTCTTGAGACACATGATCTGCAAAAGCACTACGGACCGGTGAAAGTCCTCGAGCGCGTGAGCCTATCATTCGATGAGGGTGAACTGGTCGCCGTGTTGGGTGTGAACGGAGCGGGCAAGACCACCTTGCTTGCCTGTATGGCCGGGATTCTCGGATGGACGCGGGGCGAGGTGAGGGTGGATGGCAGGCGATTGGATCGCGACGATCTGGTGCTGCGCCGCAAGCTCTCGATGTTACCCAGCGGAGGTCTTTTTTTCGGGTTTGCCGACACGGTGAGGAATGCGGCTATTTTCTCCGAGTTGTGGCGGGGAATCGGTGCGGATGCGCCGCTTGATCTGGAGGAGTGGCTGGAGCGACTGGGCTTGCTAGAAGTCGCCTTCCGACCTCTGGCGGAACTTTCCCGCGGTCAAATTTACAAGGCCTCGTTGTTGGCGCTTTACTGCGCGGATCCTCAGATTTGGCTGCTCGATGAGCCCTTCGCCGCAGGCATGGACGCCCGCGGCATGGAGGCATTCCGCCGGCTCGGGCGCGCCGCCACCCAGCGGGGGCGCTGCGTGATTTACACCACGCAGTTTCCGGAACTCGCCGCTCGTTATGCGGACCGGGTCATCGTGATTGGCAGCGGGGGCGTTTTGCTCGACGAAATAACCGCGGGCCGCGATCAGGAGGATCTGATCCGTGCGCTCGGCCAACCACTCGGAGTTGGGGAGGCTCATGCATGAATTGCCAACCTCCGTGGGAAAGGGCGTTGCGCCGCCGACTCCGGTCCAAGGTCAAAAGAGTCCCGTCAAAGAGCAATCCCGGCGTCACCGACATGATCGCTCTG
>TBL_comb47_HYPODRAFT_10009006_pt1 | contig 10064 bp, 10 predicted proteins | sample TroBogypolimnion_40_FD_10682 | JGI IMG/M metagenome (IMG submission 10682)
TCCGTTCGGTTCGGAGTGGTGTGGCAACCAGGCGCCGTGCCCGCTGCATGACACCCTCACCGGACTGACCGAGCGCAACCGCCGCTTCCTGGAACAAACCCGCCTGTCGGTTTTCCAACGCAAGCCCGCTTCGCGCAAGCAGCCGCAGTCGCGCTTGAAGCCATCCGCCAAGAAAGCACCCAAGGCAGTCAAACGCAAGGCGATTTCCTAGCGAGACCCCACGGCCATGGTCAGCACCCTCAACCTCCGCGCCGCCATCGTCGGGGTGTGGGCAACGCTCCTGCTGGTGGCCGCGATTCTGCTGGGGTCGCGCAATCTCGCCAATTTCGATCCGGCCTTGGTGGCCTATCTGTTCGGCTGTGTTGTCGCCTGTCTCGGATCGGTTTACCGGACGCTTGATGAGCAAGGAGTGGTGATTTCCGAAGTGAGCGGAGCGCTTTGCGACAGCAGCTCAACAATCGGCAGGTGAGCTTGAGCTTGACATTGGGCATCATTTCCAGCGTGGCGCTGCGCCCGTGACGCGTAGTGGATAGAGCCTGTGCAGGTATGGGTATTTTCCTCACGGGCGGGCCGCCCGTGCCCCTCTTGAGGCGGGAACGACACCGGGGCTGCGGCGGACCCGCAGAAGGAACTAAATCACGGATGAGTTATCTTGAATTGCTGGCGCGAGGGCGCAGGTGGCAGCAAGATTGAAATTGTGTCCGGCGGCCTATCTCCGCTTCGCTCCGGTTCACGGATTGAAGAAATCAAGGCAGGAAAATTAGGGGTGAAAAATCCGAAGAGATTTTTTCCTTTCCGACTTTTCTGCCAATTATCTTCCTGCCCATCATCCAGCGGATTTTATGGATCATCCGGACGCTGTGGAGGAAGAGAAGGCAGGGTTTCAGCCTTTCACTTCGGGGCCATCTTGCTTGCTAACGATTGAACCAGAGGATAAGCTGTCCCATGCTTGCTTTTAACGACGCCAAACGACGCTTGCTAGACGAGGCCACGCCACTTGCAACGGAGCGCGTGCCCATCGAGCTGGCCTGCGGACGGGTCCTGCGAGCACCGCTGGTGGCCGATCGGATGCAGCCGCCATTTGACCGCGTGATGATGGATGGCTTTGCATTGCGTGCCGCAGAGTGGGGCCGGGCGGGCTTTCGGGTTGCGGGGGGGGGGCACGCGGGGCAAGTGGCGGCGGCGCTTCCGTTAGATCCGGGGGTTTGCATCGAGGTGATGACCGGTGCGCCGCTGCCGCGGGGTGCGGACTGCGTGGTGCCACTGGAGGAGGTGACCCTGCGCCAGGGCGAGGAAATCCGGTTTGGCGCGGGTGCCAAGCCGACCGCGGGTGCGTTCGTGCATCAGGCGGGCAGCGATGTCGAGGTTGGGCGGGAAGTTGTCTTGGCGGGGACCTGCCTCGGAGCGCGCGAGATGGGAGTTGCGGCGGCCTTTGGCTACTCTAGCATCGAGGTTTCCAAGCTGGCGCGAATCGGCATTGTGGCAACCGGCGACGAGTTGGTGGCGGTGGACGAGGTTCCCCTGGCGCATCAAATCCGCCAGTCCAATGGTCATGCGCTGGCCGCGGCATTGCAGGTGGCGGGCTATCCTGCCGGCGCGGTGATTCTGCTAGGCGACGACGCGGCAGCGGCCGGACCGGCGTTGCAGGCGGTTTTGGCAGCCCATGACTGGATTGTTCTAACCGGCGCCATCTCCAAGGGAGCGCGCGACTTCGTTCCCAAGACACTGGAACGGCTCGGCTGCCGCCGGGTGTTTCACGGGGTGGCGCAACGCCCCGGCAAACCCATGGGCTGTTGGATCGGGCCGTTGGGACAGGTGATCATCGCGCTGCCGGGCAATCCGGTTTCGGCCTTGACCAACCTGCATGTGCTGGCACTTCCCGCCCTCGATCGGGCCGCGGGCCGCAGCAGCGCACGCTCACGCCCGGTGGTCGTGGGGGGCGCCCTGCCGGCGCATTCGAGCTTCACGATTCATCTGCCGGTGTGTCTCGACGCGGCTGGCCGGGCGCACGCGGCGCCAACTTCCAACAGCGGGGATTTCGTCGGCTTGCTCAACAGCTCCGGATGTGTTACCCTTCCGCCGCTGCCGGAGCGCCCGGCGCATCCGATAACCATGTCTTACACCCCCTGGCTGTGAACCCCGTTCGATCTAACAAACAGAGCCTCACCCACGTGCGCGATGGCAATCCGACTATGGTGAACGTAGCCGACAAGCCGAGCACGCGGCGCAGCGCGGTGGCCGAGGCCGTGGTGGAGCTTGGCGCGGAGATCATGGCGCTACTTTCTAACAACGACATCCGGGGTCCCAAGGGGCCGGTTTTCCAAACCGCGATCATTGCCGGGACGATGGCCGTGAAACAGACCAGCACGCTCATTCCATTTTGTCATCCGCTCCCGATCGAGGCCTGCGAGTTTCAGGTCATTCCGGCCGGCGCCGGCGTGACGCTGCGCTGCGAGGTGCGCACCACCGGCAAGACCGGCGTGGAAATGGAAGCCATGACCGGCGCCACGGTCGCCGCTCTAACCGTTTACGACATGACCAAGGCCATCAGCAAGGGCATCGTCATTCAATCCGTCCGCTTGCTCGCGAAAACCGGCGGCAAGTCGGGCGACTACCCCTGTGCGCCGTGAAACCCGTGTCTAACAACCATATCCCCCTTTGTGGGCTGGTGCTGGCCGGCGGCCGCAGTTCGCGGATGGGCACGGACAAGGCGTCATTGCGGCATGCCGACGGCCGGGCGCTGGCCAAGCGGACGCATGAGTTGTTGGTCGAGGCCGGCTGTGAGTCCGTGATGCTATCGTTGCGCGCGGGGCAGGACATACCCGCGGGTTTTCCCAGCGAGTCGTCAGCTCTCATCATTCGCGATCCGCAAGGCGAAAGCGCGGGGCCGCTCACCGGCATCCTCGCCGCGCTGCGGCAACAACCCGCCGCGAGATGGCTTGCGGTGGCCTGTGACCTGCCGCGGCTTGATGTGGCCACGTTGCGTGCGCTCATCAGCGCCCATCAGCGGGGCGAGGCGTTTGTGGCGTTCCGCAGTGAGCATGATGGCCTGCCCGAACCGCTGTGCGCGCTGTATGCGCCGGAGGCGGTTTCGTTGTTAGAATCGGCCCTGGCGGCTGAGCAGCGCTGTCCGCGCAAGATCCTCATCACGCACAACTGTAGGTTGCTAGAGCCGGTGAGCCCCGGCTCGCTCGACAACGCCAACACGCCCGAGGACTGGGCCGCCACGCGCCGACCATGATGTCTAGCAAATCGTATCGGGTTCTTTACTTCGGGCTGCTGGCCGAGCGCCGCGGGCTCGGCGCGGAGCGGTTGGAGAGTGCCGCCGCCACGCCTGCCGCCATCTATGCGGAGTTGGAGGCTGCCTATCAACTTCAAATCGCCCCCGAGCACCTGCGGGTCGCGGTGAACGACGAGTTTGTGGCCTGGGATCACCCGCTGCAAGCCGGCGACACGCTGGCGTTGCTTCCGCCGATGTCCGGCGGCTAACCGATACTCCGCCATGCCTGCAATTGTTAGTTTCGGCCTGTCGTCCGCACCCGTGGAAACCGCTGTGTTGGCCGCAGCGCTGGGGGATCCGTGCGCCGGGGCGGTGGTCACCTTCGAGGGCCGCGTGCGCAACGAGAACGCCGGGCGGGCCGTCGCGCGGCTCGAGTACCAGGCGTACCCCGCACTGGCTAACAAGACGGGCCGGCGCATTCTCGAGGAGGAAGCGCAGCGCCACGGGCTGCGCGGCGCCCATGCGCTGCACCGGACCGGCGAGTTATGCATTGGCGAAATCGCGGTGTGGGTGGGCGTGGCGGCGGCGCATCGCGAGGCGGCGTTCGCGGGGTGCCGCGCCATTCTCGAGCGACTCAAATATGAGCTGCCCGTCTGGAAAAAGGAAACCTATGGCGATGGCACCGTGGAGTGGGTGGGCCCGGACAACCAGGCGGCGGAGATCGGTGGTGCCCGGTCGGACGGGTCGGACGGGTCGGATCGGTCGGACGGGTCGGATCGGTCGGATCGGTCGGATCCGGCAGAGATGCGGGCGGAGCTGCGCGCGATCTATCTATCAGATGGGCATGATTTCCGGGGGCGGCACGGCCAGGAACGCATGGACCATGGCATCACTCAGGTTGGGCAGGTTGAGTGTGTGGCGGGCATGGGGCTGCGCGGCGACCGCTATTTCGGCTACAAGGCGGACTTCAAGGGCCAGGTGACGTTTTTCGATGCGGCCACCGTTGAGGCAGTTCGGGGGCGCTTCGGTGTCCCCGACCTTCCTGCCGCGGTGTTCCGGCGCAACTTGTTGGTCAGCGGCGTGAGGCTCGGCGAGTGGATTGGCAAACGCTTCCGCTTCCAGGGCATTGAGTTCGAGGGCAGTGAGGAATGCCGGCCGTGTTATTGGATGGATGCCGCCGTGGGTGCGGGTGTCGAGGAATTCCTCAAGCCCGACTGCGGCGGCGGCCTGCGCGCGAGGATTCTAAGCGACGGGGTGCTGCGGGTGTAAGGAGCCACGAGCTTAGTGTTGGGGCTTCGCGGATGGATAGAATGGCGAGGNGAAATGAGGAAGATGCATGACCGAAAAGATGCAATGAACGCGAAGGGGAGATGAGGAAAAAGCTGAAAGGCTGATATCGTTGGTGACGATGAGATCGAGACTGCCAACAGGCATGGCTGAAGTCTGACGCCCTCGAAGCGGATGGAACGACAGGCTCATACATCCTGATCCCAGGGGAAAATGGATGAGCTTACCCGCAGCTTGGCAACGGGCAAGGATGCCCGCGCCACCGTGGTCCGGGCATCCTGCCCGGATCTGGCGTTTCTACATTTCAGGCGGCGGCGGCGATGGAGTGGTCGGGGGAGACGAACATGCCCAGTGGCAGAACGGCTTGCGGGTGTTGAATGACCTCTTTGGGCAGCAGGGCGACGAGATCGAGGCAGGATGGGCGCTTGTTCATGGCAGCAGGGCGAAGGTGTTGCGTGCGGGGGGGTGAAGCGGTCCTGGCGGGCGACCCGCTTGGATAGCGATGACACCAGGCTTTCGCGGTCGATGGCCACGTGCAGTTCATCTAACCATTCCATGCGGCGCCCGCAATGACCGCAGCGGGCTTGGCGCAACTCGCCGTGCATGTGGATCACCTCCGTGCTGCCGGCGCGCTCATGCAGGTCGTCCACATTCTGGGTGATGAGCGTGAAGCGCCCCGGCCACGCCTGCTGCAAGCGCGCCAGCGCGTGGTGCGCGGCATTGGGCGTGACGCCGTTCAAGGCGGCCCGGCGCAAGTTATAGAATCGCTGGACCCGTACCGGATCACGCGCAAACGCCTCCGGGCAGGCCACGTCCTCCACCCGCTGGCCCTCCCACAAGCCATCCTTGTCGCGAAACGTCGGCAGCCCCGACTCCGCGGATATCCCCGCCCCGGTTAGAACGACGATCGACTTTGACTGCCTGCGCATGTCGTTTGGGTTAGCAGGAATGCCGTGCCTCGGCAAGGCTCCAACACAGGAAAACGGAGCGCGGCGCGATGTTCGCCCGCGGCGTCGCCGCAAATGCTCAAGCGCTCCCCTTTGGCTGCGCCGTTCACAGAGCGCCGCTACAATTTCCCCCTGCGACTAGCGGCACTCGAGGACCTGGCCGTCTGTTAGCATGCGCTCGCGCAACACCGGATAGGGCAGGTCCTGCACGGCGCACGCAGCGTCGATGGCCAGGGCGGCGGCGGTGGCCNCGCTTTGGCCCAGAATCATGAACACCGGCTCCATGCGGATCGAGCCGTAGGCGATATGGCTGGCCGAGACACACACCGGGACTAACAGGTTCTGGCACTCGCCGCGCTTGGGCACCAGCGCCAGGTAGTCCACCGGATAGGGGTTTTTCAAACCGACCTCGACGTCGCCCTCGTTGCGCGCGTTGCCCTGGGCGTCGGCATAGCGCTGCACGTTGTGGGAGTCCATGTTATAGGATCCCATGCCCACCGGTCGCGGGGTGGGCTTTGTGCCTTTCAAGTGCCCTTCGCTGACAACAAAGTCGGACACCATGCGGCGCGCCTCGCGCACGTAGATCTGATAGGGCCAGTTGCCGTTGTCGGCGAACTCGTCCCTGGCCAGCCCCCACTTCGACATTTTGGCGCGGACGGCTGCGGGCACCTGCGCGTCGTTGGCCAGGAACCAGAGCAGGCCTTGCTGATAGACCTGGTGTTCGCGCGTGATTTCGCGGCGGCGTGCGTACGAGGCTTCCGGGTAATCGGAATTCATGCCGATGTCATCGAACGAGAAACCCCCGTGGTTGTTAGTATCGGTCTTGCGGTTGGGGATCGGATCGAACTTGCCCGACACCGCGCTCCAGCCGGCCTGCAGGTAGCGGGCGAGCAGTTGGTATTGGCGCGCGTCGTAGCCATCCGGCTTGGCAAAGGGCACGCGGTTGTCCGGATGTTCGGTTAGACAGGTGCGGAAACAATACGCCTGCACCTTGGCGTCGGCGCTGCCGTCGGCGCCGGGCGGCTGCGCGGCAACCCGGGCTAACAACCCGCTGGCCGCGTCGCCGGGCGTCACGTAGGCGCTCACCGGCTTGTCGAACTGGTGCTTGACCGCGTGCTTCACCTGCACGCCGTTGAGGGTCTCGCCGTACGTTTTGTTAGCCTCGCGGCCCACTGTGAAGCTGACGCCCGCCGCTGCCATCAAATCGCCCTCGTAGGTGGCGTCGATGAACATTTTGCCGGCGTACACGTTGCCGTCGAGCGTGGTGATGGCAACGATGCGTCCGTTCGTCATGGCCACGCCGTGTTGGCGCTCGAGCCACTGGTTGCGATGCACGGCAATCGCGTTTTCCCGCAACCAGTCCTCGAAGATGCGTTCCGCCACGTGCGGCTCGAATGTCCACATCGTGCGTTGCTCCCCATCAACGGCGGCGCTGCCCTGGCCGCGTGCGCCGTAGTCGGCGCGCGGTTGCCATTTCCAGGCCGACGGTTCCTGATAGGCCAGCCACACGCGGTGGAAAAACTCACGTGAAAGCCCGCCGATGGCCGCCTTGTTGCCCGAATCCGTCCAGCCGAGCCCGCTGGCCATGAGTCCGCCGAGGTGCTGTTCCGGGGCCACCATGACCACGGTTTTGCCCATGCGTTTTGCCTGCACGGCGGCGGCGATGCCGGCCGCGTTGCCGCCGTAGATGACTACGTCGGAGACCCCCGGCAGCGCAAGCGCGCGGGCCGCAAGCGCAATAACAAAAAGAAACTGGATTCGTACCATGGTTTGCTATTACAGGGTCGATGAGCCGTCCTCATTCACCCAATCTTGAAATCGAGGTTGTTTCGGAGCTACAATCCCGAAAACTGCTATTAGAACCACAGATTTCACAGAGTTCACAGATTTTGAATATGCTGTGAAATCGGCAGGGTGCTTCAAACCAAGTGTGCTAGGGTTCTCAATGAATCTGAGAAATCTGCGTAATCTGTGGTTCGTTCTCCACCGCCCACCATTGCAATTTCCGCGTTCGGGGCTGCAAAAAATGGAAACCATAATGGTCTCAGTGGCCTTCAGTGACCTCAGCGGTTGATGACGCCCGATGGCCAATCAAGCTGCAAACGTCCCCAATTTCCTTGTTGCAGCCGAGCGCTTGCCAACCGCATGCTGGCGCCGATGCGCGACGACACCCGCCGATGGATTGAGGCCGATCAGGCCCATTGCTGGCACCCGTTCACCCGCCAGGCCGAGTGGTGTGAACCCGGGCAGGAGCCGCTGGTGTTGGCGCGTGGCGAAGGCGTGTGGCTGTGGGATTCCGAGGGCCGGCGCTATTTCGACGGCAATTCCTCNATNTGGACCAACATCCACGGCCACGGCCACCCGCACATTGTCGCCGCCATCCGGGCGCAACTCGAACGTGTGGCGCACACCTCGTTTCTCGGCTACACCCACCCCGGTGCCGCGGAATTGGCCGAACGCCTGTCAGCGTTCTTTCCTAACAACTCACTCCCCCGCGTGTTCTTCTCCGACGACGGCTCCACCGCCATCGAGGTTGCGCTCAAAATGGCCGTGCAATACCGCCTGCAAACCCACGCCCCGCAGCGCAACGGATTCATCGCCTTTGCCAACGGCTACCACGGCGACACCCTCGGCGCCGCGTCGCTCGGCGGCGTGGGCCGGTTTTTCGAGCGCTTCCGCGGGCTGGGCTATCCGGTGCGGCACGTCGCCTCGATGGACGGGTTGCGCGCTTTGCCTAACGAGACCATCGGCGGCATCGCCGGGGTGATAATTGAGCCGCTGATTCAAGGCGTCAATGAAATGCGGCCGTGGCCTGCGGGCATGCTTGTGGAATTGCGTGCCTGGTGTGACGCGCAGGGCGTCCACCTGATCCTCGACGAGGTGATGACGGGTTTTGGCCGCACTGGCAGCATGTTTGCCTGTCAGCGCGAGAACGTCGTTCCGGATTTCCTCTGCCTCGCCAAAGGGCTCAGCGGCGGCTATCTGCCGATGGCCGCCACGCTCACCACCGCGGCGGTTTACGAGGCGTTCCTCGGCGCCGCGGGGCACGCGTTCTACTATGGCCATAGTTTCACGGCCAACCCGCTCGGCTGTGCCGCCGCGCTGGCCAGCCTCGAGGTGTTCCAACAGGAACGCACCTTGGAATGCCTGCCGGACAAAATCGAGCACCTGCGCCAGGGCTTGGCCGGCCTCCAGGCGCGCCATCCCGCGATCCACGAAATCCGCCAGTGTGGGATGGTCTGCGGCATCGAACTGCGCCAACCCGATGGCACGAAATTCCCGCCCGCCGCTCGCTTCGCCGAGGCCATCTGCCTAAGCGCCCGCGACCACGGCCTGCTCACCCGTCCGATCCTCGACACCCTCGTGCTGATGCCGCCGCTGTGCTCCACGCCCGCAGAACTCGACCACGCCCTCGCCGCCCTTGATGCCGCACTGGGCCGGGCCTGACAAGCCATCTCAGTCAGCGCCCGCGCACGAACATCTGATAGAGCGTGAGCACGATCTCAAAGACAATGAGAATCACGATGTACCACTCGACGCGCAGCGAGCGGCGGGATTGGACGAGGTTGACGGCGGTTTGGATGGTGCGGCCGATCAGATCGAGCTTGGACTCGACGGCCTCGAAGCGGTCGGGGATTTCAAACTCGTCGGTGAGCCGCGCGTAGAGGCGTTCCAGCTCGGGGCGGTCCCACAGCACGTCGGGCTTGTCCGACACGGCAACGCGGCCGACCATTTCCTGCTGGTCTAGCAAAACGTCGCCGAGGCGTTTGAGCAGGTTGCGGTGGTGGGCGCGGTTGAGCCGGCCCAGGCCGAAGCTGGCGGCCATCGGCTGGAGCGACTCGAAGGTGGCGCCAACGCGTCCCTCGAAGCGTTCGAGCACGACGCTGCGGGCCAGCACCTCGGCGACGACTTGCAGCACGGGCAGGGCGAAATCCGGCACGAAAATCGTGTTGCCCTCGACGCCCTCGCGGCCGTCGGTGGAGATGGCCAATTCCATTTCCTCGATCATCAGGTCGGTGGCGGGGCGCTGGATGAGCGGGCGCAGGCCATCGAGAAACGTGGATTCCTCGAGGGGTTCGACGTGGAAAAAGACCACCGCGGCATAGCGGAACACGATGGCAAAGCCGCAGCGCCCGGCTTCGAGCGTCAGCGGGGTGGCCGACAGGCTGCGCGCCTTGCGCAGCGAGCGGGTGTCAATGTCCCCCCCGACGCAAATCGAGCGCACCCGAATCTTGTGGCGGCCATCAAAGACTTCCGGAGATGGATCGAGCGTCTTGATGCTCCGAGACTAGCGCAGGACCGCGCGCGCTGTCAAATCCGGAAACCAAAGACCCAAGGCCGCTGGGTGCAAAACCAAAAAGCACAGGAGGGACGATCACCGAATCGCCCGGGCCACCGGCGGCCCGGGCATCCTTGCCCGCCGCCTCTTCGTTCATTCCCGTCGCCACACTTGAAAAACCACCAGTATCGGGCGGGCCGCCCGTGCCCCTCTTGACGCCGCGCCAATCCCGTTAGAAACCGGCTGGCGGGCTTTTCATAGCCCGGGTCATTGAACCTGTGCGAGCTGAGGATGAGGTGGCGCTTGGCGCGGGTGAGGGCCACCTAGAAGA
>TBL_comb47_HYPODRAFT_10009007_pt1 | contig 10064 bp, 10 predicted proteins | sample TroBogypolimnion_40_FD_10682 | JGI IMG/M metagenome (IMG submission 10682)
TAACGTCTTTACGAGGATCTTGACCAAAAATGCTCTTAACCATTTCTTGTACTTTCGGCATACGGGTTTGACCGCCTACCAAAATAACATCATTGATTTCAGAAGCTTTAAGGCCCGCATCTTTAAGCGCCATTTCACAAGGGCCTTTAGTACGGTTAATCAATTCTTCAACTAAAGACTCTAGTTTTGCACGAGTCAATTTAACATTTAAATGCTTAGGGCCAGAGGCATCAGCAGTAATGTAAGGTAAATTAACGTCAGTTTGTTGGCTAGAGGATAATTCAATCTTAGCTTTTTCTGCCGCTTCTTTCAAACGTTGCAATGCTAATGGATCGTTATGAACATCGACGCCACTGTCTTTTTTAAATTCTGCAGCTAGAAATTCAATGACTCTTGAGTCAAAATCTTCACCACCTAAGAACGTATCACCATTGGTTGATAATACTTCAAATTGATGTTCGCCATCAATTTCAGCGATTTCGATAATAGAAATATCAAAAGTACCACCACCTAAATCATAAACAGCAATTTTGGTGTCGCCTTTAGGCTTATCCATACCAAACGCTAAAGCAGAAGCCGTAGGTTCGTTAATAATACGTCTTACTTCTAAGCCAGCAATACGACCCGCATCTTTAGTGGCTTGACGTTGTGAGTCATTAAAGTAAGCAGGAACCGTAATAACGGCTTCAGTCACTTCTTCGCCTAAATAAGCTTCGGCATCTTTTTTCAGCTTCATAAGAATACGCGCTGAAATTTCTGGTGAAGCCATCTTTTTACCATGAACTTCTACCCAAGCATCACCGTTTTCTGCTTCGACGATCGCATAAGGCACCATTTTAATGTCTTTTTGTACGACATCATCTTTAAAGCGACGGCCAATCAAACGCTTAATAGCGAACAGAGTGTTTTTTGGGTTGGTGACAGCTTGACGTTTTGCTGATTGGCCTACTAAAACTTCATCATCACTGCTAAAGGCAATAATAGAAGGCGTCGTTCTTGCACCTTCACTGTTTTCAATTACTTTAGCGACACCGTTTTCTAATACAGCAACACATGAGTTTGTTGTTCCTAAATCTATACCAATTATTTTAGCCATTGAATGCTCCAGACTTGAATTTGTTTAAGTTGTTAAAGTTATTGTGAATATGGGGACTGTTTTATATTGTTCAAGCCTGTTCATCTATTTCAGGTGATTTTTCTGCGGGTTTTGCAACCACCACCATAGCAGGTCGTAATAAGCGACCATTTAATAGATAACCTTTTTGAAAGACGTTAACGACCGTATTGGGTGCTGCATTTTCTATAACCTGCATCATCATCGCTTGATGTTGTTCAGGGTTAAAAACTTCGCCCATTGGATCAACTGCTTCGATTTTAAACTTAGTAAACAGTGCTTCAAATTGTTTGATCGTCAGCTCACTGCCTTCACGAAATTTTTGTACCTCTTCGCTATCGCCTGTCGCTGCTTGCAAACCTAATACTAAGCTATCAAATACAGGTAATATTTCTTTGGCAAAATTAGTTAAAGCAAACTTATGGGCATCTTCTAAGTCTTTTTGAGTTCGTCTTTTCAGATTTTCCATTTCTGCTTGGGTGCGTAAGGCTTTGTCCCAATTCTCATGGGCTTGTTCCTTAGCTTTGCTGAGCTCTACTTTAAGTTCTTCAAGCGTATATTCATGTTCAGCCACTTCAGTGTGCGGATGTTCATCATTAATTGCACTGTTTTCAAATTCAGCGTCAATCTGCGACTCAGGTGTTTCCTGATCAATACTCATTTTTATAATTCCTTAAAATAATTGTAAAGGTATAAACAAACCAAAAGAATAGCTACCTATCATGGGGTCGTTGTTTTGGGATTCAAGGCTGCGCCTAATAATTTTGCGGTCACGTCGACAAAGGGAATGATCTTTTCATAAGCCATTCTAGTGGGGCCAATGACACCCAGCACACCGACGACCTCGTTATTAACAGAATAGGAAGAGGTCACTAGACTGCATTGTTCAAAGACTTGATAGCCAGATTCTTCACCAATAAAAATCTGTACGCCATCGGCTTTCATCGATTGGTCTAATAAATGAATAATGTCTTGCTTCTGACTAAAAGCATCAAAGATTTGCTTTAAATGATTTCTGCCAGATAGCTCAGAAAAGCCCATCAAATTAGTTTCACCCGTTAGTACATAATCATCTTTGTTATCATTGCTTTCAAAAGCAAGTTGCGCCATTTTTATAGCATCAAGCATGGCTTGATTCATGCGTTCTTGATCTACTTGTAGTTCTTTTAATACTGCACTACGAACCGCATCCAAGCTTTGACCACAATAAATTGAATTAAGGTAGGCGCCGGCTTGTTGTAATTCGGAGGCGCTAAAATTTTTTTCAGAAGAAATAACTTTGTTATGAACTTCCTGTTCATTGGTCACAAAAATAACCAGTACACGCTGATGAGATAAGGGTAAAAATTCAATATGGCGTAAGCAGGTTAATTCTCTTCGGGGCAGGGTAACAATGCCCGCCATCTGGGTTATTTCAGCCAGTAATCTTGAGGCAACACCAATCATTTGATTGTCATCATCCTTGGCGGATAAGTTTTGATGCAATCGTGATAGCTCTTGATTATCTAAAGGCTTAACGGTTAGTAAGCTGTCAACAAACAAACGATAGCCACTGGAAGTCGGTATACGTCCGGCAGAAGTATGGGGTGAATGCACTAATCCTAAGTCTTCAAGATCAGCCATCACATTACGAATAGTAGCTGGGCTTAAATTTAAGGCAGAGTCTTTTGATAGCAGTCTAGAGCCAACAGGTTGGCCGTCACTAATGTAACGTTCGACCAGTGTTTTTAATAACTGTAACGACCGTTCATTTAAATCCAAGGTATTATTAGCCACGCATGCCTCTAAAAACAAAAATTAGCACTCTACTTAATGGAGTGCTAGCAAGGCAAAGTATCAGACTCACTAGCATTTTGTCAATATTCGTAATGTTTTTGGCTTTATTTTGACGCGTACGTTTTTTGGAAATGCCAAGCCCCAGCTTGGCGATGATGAACGTGAACTCTCCGGGCTGGGGCTCAGCGCTACCTGTTATTGAACTACTTTCATTACTGGCGCACTAAAATCTTGTATGCCATCCGGTGTGACGGCTGCCACGCGAAAATAATACTTAGTGGCAATATCCAGATTATTGATTTCAAAGCTTGTTTGCGTAGTGATACCTATTTGAACCCAATCACTGTCATTGTCTGGGAGCTTGCCTTTATACATTTGCCAAACATAAGTCACGCCTTTAGCGACTAAGGTTTCTTTGTTTCTGGGTGCCGGTTGTTTTGAAAAGTGAAAACCACTACTTAAAATACTGGTTTCATCACCTAAGGCGATGCGCTCTACATAAGCCGCTAAAATACGAAACACCGCATCATTCAGGGCAGATATGGCCAGGTGGCCACCATCTGCGGCTGCCATAATAGCCTTATCTAAGCCATCGACGGCTTTTTTAGCATCAATTATGCTCGCATCGGGAGCTGGGAATAGTGGGTTATTGCTCATGTGATCAATAACAGAATGATAGTGGCTAGCCTTATTGACTGGCGCAAACTTAATAAAATCTACGGTAACTTTCGATTTTTTCATTATAGAGACTCTAAGTTGCTAGTTAAAAATTATTGATCTATTTGGTCAGATTGATCCTTACTTGGATTGTAAGCAGGGGTGGCATACTTGAGAGTGTGAAGTGCTGGGATTCCGCTACGCTCCTCCCAGCCTACAGCTAGTTTGTTAATATTGATATACACATAAGTTCATTGATGAGGTTATCCCCCGAGCTTATTCTCTTAACTGACCATTTCCATAAACCACCCACTTGTAGGTGGTTAGTTCATCTGGGCCTACTGGGCCTCGGGCATGAAGTTTATCGGTGCTGATGCCGATTACCGAACCCAAGCCATAATCACCTCCGCCGGATAATCTTGTTGAGGCGTTAATTAATACCGAGGCCGAATCAACTTGCTGCTCAAATTGTCTAGCCATGGCTAAGCTTTGGGTGACGATACCATCAGTATGTCCTGAGCCATAGTGATTGATGTGGGCTATCGCTTCGTTAATGCCGTTGACTATTCTTATTGAAAGTATCGGTGCCAAATATTCACTATGCCAATCGTCTTCTGTGGCAGGATAAATATCGGGTAATAGCTTTTGTGTCTGTTCACAGCCGCGTAATTCGATATGGTTTGAAACCAAGGCTGTTTTAAGTAAAGGTAATAACTGTTTTGCACAGTTTTTATCAATTAATAGTGTTTCTAGGGCATTACAAACCTGAACGCTTTGGCATTTTGAGTTAATGACTAGTTCGATGGCTTGTGCTGGCTCGGCATCTTCTGCCAGATAAAGATGACAGATGCCATCATAATGTTTAATGACAGGAATGCGCGTGCCCTCGGCAATGCGCTTAATCAAGTCTTTGCCACCGCGTGGAATCAAGACATCAATATAGTCATCCATAGCGAGTAGTTCATTAACCGCTTCATGGCCGGGTGTGCGAATGATTTGTATAGCATGTTGTGGAAGTCCGGCCTGTACTGCGCCTGCAATCATCGCATCGGCTAGCAGGATGTTGGTTTGTAGTGCTTCTGATCCGCCTCGTAAAATGACCGCATTACCACTTTTTATACAGACGCCAGCGGCATCGCTCGTGACATTCGGCCTAGACTCATAAATGATGCCAATAACACCCAGTGGTACTGATTTTTTATAAACCTGCAGACCATTGGGATTGGTATGGCCTGATAGTACTCGATTAAGTGGGTCTGGATATTGCGCCACTTTTCTGAGTCTGGAGATCATGTACTTGAAGACTTTATCGTCTATCGTTAAGCGTTTGATGAGCGCGTCAGATTGACCATTCTGCCTAGCTTTCAGCACTTCTTGAGCATTAATCTCAAGAACCTGATGCTTAACCGATTCCAGCGAGTCCGCCATTTTTGAAAGAGCTAAATTCCGCTGGCTTTCAGAAGTAGACGATAGTAAGTTCGCTGCAACTTTACTTTGTTGTGCAAGGACTAGAATGTGACTGGTATTCATAGGTTTAAGACTCGGGTTTTTGAAAGAATGGTCGGCTAATGAGGCTGCCAACTTAAGGCGGGACGGTACGAATAGTCTATTATTTCCACGCTCAACTCATAGCTATAAACAAGTAACTCGTCATACCGGCCGGGAAGGCGGTATCCAGCGCCATGGATGGTAATCTTTATACATCCCTGTAGCCTAGATTCCTGCAGTCCATGCCGGAATGACGGGCATGGATAGTGTATATAACAATGAGCGCAGAGGGTGCGAACGAAAAAAGCTTAAAATAATGTCTTGTCCCGTCTTAAGTTGATAGCCGCTAATGATAAAGTAATTAGTCGCTTAGTTATCAGACTTAGCGCGATTAATGTCACGCAACATAAAACCATAAAGGCCTTCTACTTGAGTGCGTGCCCATGGGGTTTTACGTAAGAACTTTAAGCTGGATTTGATGCTAGGATCATTACTAAAACAGTTTATGGGGATGCGATCAGCCAATTCGGTCCAGCCGTAATGGAAGACTAAAGCGGATACTATGGTCTCTAATGTTAGGCCATGCAATGGATTGTGGCGTTGCTTTTGCGGTGCCGTAGGTATTTCGGTAGAAAAATCAGTGCTTGGCGTTTTCATTACGGCGTGTTGTTTTATAGGTGAAGTTTAATAGTGCTTTTATATCATAGCGGGGCAGGGCTGACCGAATATTTATTGAGAAAGCTGGGTTCTGGCTGAATGGGATGATGTTGGCTAGGTTAGCCAGCTTTCAGATGATCGTCTCAATGCCTTTGAAAAGACCAAGTGTCATTTATGAACTAATGTCTATTTAGTCATGATTTGATTATCTTGCGCCACCCTAATTAATCCATCGTGTGGATGTGGGCTTGCTAAGACTGGGCCGCTCATCATATGGTGTAAAAAGAAGCCTACTGTTGCTCGTCTGCTCGTAATACGCACCTGCTTTGAATCTGCTGTGCCAGAACGACAAATGCCATAACCAAAACGATCTGGGTCATCAAGCATCTGCACATGATCTGCGGCGTTTAAAGTTAGCTGAATGGTGCCGGCTGGGGCTTGCTCAAAGAAGCGCAGATAATTATTTTTTTTAGGAGCGCAAATGCTTGCGGCTTGCCAAGCTACTTCCGCACCAATTAATAATAATGGCGCGCTTAATGAAGCGACATATTCTCGCACAACCGATATTTTGCCATTATCATCAGGATCAATAGCCACGACACTATTAAATAACCCTGTCTGCGAGGCTGCTAACACGGCATCCTTACTGCCCATAGAATGCCCTGCTATTCCAATTTTTTTAGCATCAACATTAAGGGTGGTCAGTAACCAATTAGCCATCACCTGCGCCTGATGCGCTAACTCAAGGTCAGTAGTAAATAATGAATACCAGTCATGCACAGCCACAATAAAACCTCTAGAAGCCAAGGCGCGTGCATAATGGCTACGTTCAAATTCATCCAAAAAACCTACCTGATTGCGCTAATCTGACGTTTAATTTACATGTGCTAGACTACCATTATATTCTTTGCTTCTTTAAGTACAGTTACAGAGAGGATAGTTAGAAATGCTACGCTTAAATTTAGAGCTTAATTGAAATAGGACAAGATGTGAAACTTAGAACTGATGCAATTGGTCATTTTGATATCCCGACAGCGGCTAACATCCGTGATGCCTTAGCTTGCTCAAAGGAGAATGACTCAATTAAATTGATGACTGATGATGAACACTTTCTTAGTATCTGGTTTGGTAAACAATCTACCGGCCATATTTTAATATTAAGGTCGGGCCCCTGGAAACTCCAATGTAGTGAAAAACTATCTTCTGAAGTAGTTGCTGACCTGATGCATAGATACCTACTTAATGACTTATCTCTTTTGAAAGCACTTCAATGGACACGTCCTTTTGATATGGTTTTCTTTGATAACATCCAAAATCTCATGACTACATCCGCTGATGAATCCTTTTAGGGAGCATTTTTAATCTACGACAGCTATTCAATGTAATCAACATTCGGCTGCTACCAGCCATGAATGAGCATCTTAGAAACGATTCCGAACAAGAGCATGGCTTTATGTGTATGGAATATGCCCAATGCCGACAACAAACTATGCTTACCTATAGGATCACTGGAGTTTCAAAAACCGTTCCATTTTGTTTCTCTCTTCCCAGCTAATCCTATCTGATTCATATAAGAATTTGACTAAACGTTTGAAGCTAACTCGATTGGCTTTGTGTGCGCAGGTACTAAAGTAGGTTTCCAAGTCGGTAACATTAATACTAAGTAGGGAGCGTGGTGGCATAGCCGATGATAAGTTATCTTCAACAAATACTCTTACGTTAACATGGTGCTCATGTTGCATTTTTTGACTCAATCCTTCTTTTGCCAACCATTTGTAAAATGCGAGCAGAATTTTCTGATTACCATTGATAAGAGCTTGGGCTTGGTCTGTGTCATCTAGTGAAGTAACAACGCCATGTAATTCTTGAGCATGACGTACTTGATTGTTGAGGCTCTTACGGATGCCGCTACCAAACATAACGGGATAGGATTGAAGTAGGCTGTCAAAAATAATTTTATTTCCAAAAGGTAGCAATACCGCCTCTACCATTATTGGTGGTGCGGAAGTTAGTATGTCATCGATTGGCGAGATAATACCAATCACGCCATAAACAATGGGATTGTCGGAGTCATTAAAGAAAAGACTATGTTTTTGTAGATGACGCACGATGAAGAATTTAGCGGCAACACGATTTTTCCAACTTGCTGCCAGTTCTAAATCAGCATCTGACAACTTGTCAGGATTGCTATCAATAAACTCTTGTAACAGACTATCTGATGCCCATAAGGCATTTCGGATAATAAGAGCATCTTGTTGGTTAATATTGCTGTTTTCAAGCTGGCTTTGGAAATCATCAATCAATTTCATCTGATTGTTGACATAACTCAATAATGACCACCAAATACGGTAAAACTGGTCGCATTCATCGGGTTGTAAGTTCATATTTGCTCCGATTTTAATTTTTGGCTCATGATGTGTTTCAAGTGGGTATATTTGTAATAGAGCTATAAAGTTAACATGGTTTTCGAGGAATTGTGGCTATATGATCAATTATAGCATCGGTGTCATTCTCAATCACATCCAAAGCCGACCTTATTCCGGTACGGAGGTCTTTTTCACTCACAAAAACCTAGGTAAACCTACCATGACTGACATTATTCAAGAAACACGTACCTTGTTCACAAAAAAGTGGATAGACCAGCTACCGCCTAATCCAATCGATGCCGCAGCTAGAGAGAAAGAATATAGCGATACCCAAATCGTAGGCTTGAAGTTGCTGGTCAGTAAGCAAGGCCGTAAGTTCTTTTTCTTGCGCTATTCCTTCAACAAACGCAAACGAGCTATCAAGATAGGAGAATATGGCCCGTTATCACTGTTGGAAGCGAGACAAGCTAAGGCCACCATCAACAAAGGTATCGATCCACAAGAAGAAAAGAACCTGCTACGTCAGATCCCAACCTTTGGTCAATTTGTCAGCGATCACTATTTGCCTTATGCCATAGCCAACAAGCGTTCTGCTTGCTGTGATGAAAGCAAGTTAAGGATACATCTACTACCGCTACTGCAAAACCGACGCCTAGACCAGATTGCCACCACGGAATTACAACGTTACTTTGATCAGCTCAGGACTGCCTACAAGCCCTCTACCGTTAACCGGCATATCTCGTTATTGAGTCGTATGTTGAAGCTAGCGGTTAATTGGGGCTTCATTGAGAAGAATCCTGTTATCGGTATTCGCAAGCTACAAGAAAACAATGAACGGCATCGTTATCTATCCGATGATGAAATAGGCCGATTCATTGATGAAACTAGACAAGATCAGAATCCGGTCGCTGGAGCCTTATTTGAGTTCTTGCTCTATACCGGCGTCAGAAAACAAGAAGCATTAGATGCGCGTTGGGAGCATGTTGACCTACAGAAACGAACTTGGTTTATACCGCGAAGCAAAAATGGCAAGCTTAGACATGTGATCTTAAATCCAATGGTCATTGGGCTCTTAGAAAGACAACCGCGACTATTGGGTAAGCCCTTCGTGTTTCCGGGCAAGATAGACGGTAAGCAACCGCTGAAAATCGTGGAAACGGAGCGTTAGCGAAGTGAAGATTTTTAGTCGCCGATAGCCAATTCTGGTCAACACCGAGTGCGTTGTAATACATAAGGCCTAAGGTAAACTGCGCAAGTGCATCCCCTTGATCAGCAAGTTGTTTGGCCTTGTTATATTCCTTTTTATCATAATATTCCATAATCATAACCTGTAGAGTGACACATCATTATCCGTAAAATATAGAATAGGCTAGATTGCAGGGATCTTGAATCTTCAGTACTAGCGATCAGTTTCTAAAGAAAAATAAGACCTATTTGATGCAGTTGCTGTCTCATTGTTAGATACTGTTATTTGGCACATTGCCTAACTTTATTCTACGATATTCATCGCCATAAAGCAGCCACTCACGACAGGCAGTTCATGGCCGATAATTGACGTTGACTAGAGCTAGGTTATCGACAAGCCCAGAGTAAAATATTTATTTTAAATTAAATTCTAAAACTCAATACGAGCTTATCCTTTTAAATGTGCTTGAGTTGTTTTGCTATAAAAAGAATGCAGTTTAGTATCTACCGTTACAGTCATTGTCGAACAATCGATACTGAAATTAACCGCAAGCATTGCCAAGTCTTAAATAACGACTTTCTTTTCTGATAGCCGACATCTAGCCAAAAACTCATTAGCTCTGATGGAAAAATAAATAAATTAACTGATAGGGTTTGCGCAGGTTCTGCTCTAGCTGGATAGCAAAAATGCAGCGAAGACCGGAGCTTCCCCGGAGAGTAGGCAAAAAAAAGCCCTTACATTGCTGTAAGGGCTTGATTTATTTGGCTCCCCCGGACGGGCTCGAACCGCCGACCTAGTGATTAACAGTCACCCGCTCTAC
>TBL_comb47_HYPODRAFT_10009009_pt1 | contig 10063 bp, 13 predicted proteins | sample TroBogypolimnion_40_FD_10682 | JGI IMG/M metagenome (IMG submission 10682)
ATTACTATATTAGGATTATCTAATATGATAGGAGATAAATTTAACAAAAAAGTTATTACACCAATAATTAAAAATGATCTATTAGGCAATCCAAAGATAGTCAATATATCAATTAACAAATATGTAAATGAATTTAATAAAACAAAATTTGTAACATTAGATGATGGATTAAATAATACTATTGAATGGCAAAAAAAATTATATAATTAATGAAAATAGAAATTAAAAATATTGAAGATATATTAGGGTTTGAATTAAATAAAAATGTAAAGGAAAAAATTATAAATTTTGATTTAGAATATCAAGATTTGACAAAGGAAGAAAGAGATAAATATATACTTAATGTATTAGATGTTCTTTTAAATGATTTAACAATAAGTGGAAAACACAGAATTGATGAATGGGAGAATGGATGGAGTCAAAATTTAAATTTATTTAAAGAAACTCGTAATATAGAATATCTAATTCCAAAATATCACGGTAAATACAATATTGTTAGATGGAAAGGAGATGTTGTTAAAACTATTACAGAAAATTTCGATTATAAAATTCATATTATATTTGTTGATTCTATAATTCAACATTATTTAGGTAAATTCAATAATATTATTGAATTTGGATGTGGACCAGCATATCATTTAATAAGATTAAATGAATACAATAAAAATGTAAAAATATATGGGTCTGATTGGACAAAAACATCACAAAACATCATCAAAAACATTAATAATATATTAGGAATTGATATAATACCATTTAATTTTGATTTTTTTAATCCTGATTATGATTTTAAAATACCAAAAAATTCTGGAATTTATACAGTTGCTGCACTAGAACAAATAGGTGATAATATTAAACCATTTATTGATTATTTAATTAAAAGTAATCCAGAGTTATGTGTACATATGGAGCCAATTGATGAATTATTAGATGAAAATTCATTAATAGATAAATTGTCTACATTATATTTCAGAAAAAGAAATTATCTGAAAGGATTTTTACCATATTTAGAAAAATTAGAGGAAGAAGATAAGATAGAAATTATTCACAAACAAAGAATCTTTAGTGGTAGTTATTTTATAGAAGGACATTCTTTAATAGTATGGATGCCGAAAAAAAATTAAAACACAAATGAATATATTAATTACAGGAGGTGCTGGGTACAAAGGAGTAATTTTAACAGAAAAGTTGTTAAAGATTGGACACGATGTGACTATATTTGATAATTTTATGTATGGCTATAATAGTATTTTACATTTGATAAATTATGATAAATTAAGTATAAATAAAAAAGATATTAGAAATATAAATATAAATGATGTTAAGTGTTTTGATATTATATTTCATTTAGCTGGTATAAGTGGAATGCCAGCATGTGCTAGTAACCCACATTCGGCCGAAACTATTAATGTTGAATCAACAAATAAGTTAGTCAAACTATTACATAAAAGTCAATATCTTTTAAATGCCTCTACAACATCATTTTATGGATACTCCGATGGAATATGTGACGAACAAACTATCATCAAACCGTTGAGTATATATGCTAGGACAAAGTATGAGGCTGAAAAAATTATACAGAGTAGAGAAAATAGCATATCACTTAGATTTGCTACGGTTTTTGGAGTTTCGCCAAAAATGAGAAATGATCTGTTAGTTAATGATTTCACATATAAAGCTATTAATGATAGAAATATTGTACTCTTTGCTGGTAATACTAAAAGAACTTTTATACATATAAAAGACGCTATAGAATCATATTTATATACTTTAGATAATTTTGATCATATGAAAAATAATGTATATAATATTGGATCAAATGATTTAAATCTATCAAAAATAGAAATATCTAATCATATTTCTAAATATGTAGATTTTCAAATAATTGATTCGACATTACCTGATTTAGATCAAAGGAATTTTGAAATATCTTTTGATAAAATAAATAAAACTGGATTTATGGTAAAACATAATTTAGATTATGGAATTAAAGAATTAATAAAGTTATATAAGTTTTACATACAATATATGCCTTATAATTTAATTTAATTGGTTTTTAAAAAATAAATATTATGAAATGATAAAATTAATTTATGACAACTTAGATTTATACAAACCAGATAGAGAAAATTGGTTGAAATCACTTGAATGTGCTAAAAATTTAGAACCAAATAATAATAATAAATTAATATTTCACTGTTTATGGAGAGTTCCATTAGATTTTTCAAGAAAACATCTATCGGTGATTAAATCTATAATTGTTAATCATAATTTAGATAATATAGAAATAAATCTTTGGTCAAATGTTGATCTATCAGATAATATATATTTTAAAGAAGTATCAGATTATGTTAATCTTAAGGTGTGGAATCTACAAGAAGAAATAAAAGGTACTATATTAGAAGATTACTCAGTTTTAAATAGCATAGATGATAGTCTATGCTATTTAGAAGGTGATGTATTTAGATTACTCATTTTATATAAATATGGCGGATTTTATATAGATATGGATGTTTTGGTGTTAAGAGATATGTCACCTCTGAATAATTTAGAATTTTTATACCAATGGGGCACATCTGGATTTTCAAATATTGAGCCAAATATTACGATGAATGGCGCTATAATGAGATTTGATAAAGGATCTAAATTATCATTAGAATTTTTAGAAAAAATAAAAACAACTTTTCCAGCTAAAAATACTACATCATGGGGAAATCAATTATACTCTAAAATAGTTAATAATGATCTTTTAGTCTTACCAGGTATGTGGTTTAATTCCGAATGGGGATTTGAAGGCACCATCAACGAACCATTTAAAAACATAGGATATGTTGAATTATTCGATGGATCTTTCACATGGCACTGGCATAATAGGTGGAATGATGAAATTGAAATTGGATCTAAATTCCAAATATTGGAAGAAATGATTGAAAATAAGTTTAAAAAAATAAATGGATGATTTGAAACAATATGGATTAGATTCTGAAGATTTATTAATATCTATTCTTTCAGAAGAATTGGTTAAATCAATTGATAGAGAAATATTAAAAGGACTTGGTATAGAACCAAGAAAAATTAAGAGAATTAATAGAATTGATAAACTTAGATTATGATAATTTAAATTATAATATAAGTTATTCTAGCTTTGAAAGTACCATCTGGGTTAACACGTTTACCAACCCCTTTAAATTTATAATCATCATTTTGATGAGTAATCGGATTATTATTTTGTTGACCTTTTCCGCCAAAATCTATAAGAAATTGAGATCTAAATCCTTCATCTGATAATCTGTCCCTAATCTCACTCATTCTATCTACTATATTATCAAATTCTCGTTTAGCATTTTCAACTTTTATATCTTTCCATAGATCAAGAGATTTAGTATAATCATCACCACTGTAATATATTGTCCACCCATCTTCCTTCATATCATAAAAATAATATTCAAATTCATCTGATATTTTATTATAGGTTGTCCCTAATCTATTTCTATTAGCCATATCCATATAGACCTTCAGTTGACGCATAATAGCATCATTATCAGTATCGAAATTAAAATCTTCATAATTTTCTAAAAATATCATTACTTTAAATTATTTAATATTGACATAGTGTGAAATATATCTACTACACGACACCTAATTACGCCCATTTGACTATGGAAATAGGCTTGACTTTGACCTTTCTGTTTAATCTGAGCGGTTATATAGATTAAATCACCTCTTTTTATTTCTTTATCACCAACTTCGGCATTTATTATCAATGCTTCATTTATATCTGGTGGTTTATTAGTCGAAACATCAACTATTGAAACTATTTCCCATTCACCATCTAATTTGGTTCCTTTTACTTCATTACCTAGTTGATCATTTAAATTTTCGATATCGGTTGCTAAGTTTTTAGTTTTCTTTTTATCGAATTTTATACTTGAATTTTTATCGGTTATATCGGTGAATTTTTTCATTATTTTTTCAATATTGTTTTTACTTTGTGTACTAAATCTTTAAATGAGTGATCAATCATAGCCAACATATGATGATCAATAGTATAACCCATTGAATTAGCATATAATAAGAAATTGTGCTTTAATACTTCAATATTTGATTTAAAATCACGTAATTTCACATTTCCATTTAATATCCAAGCAGATATTAGTGATATTAAGAATGGGTCTTTTATAACATTTTCAACACCGCGCATAACATCTAAATCTTCATCTATTTTATCGGTGAATTTTTTCATATATTATATATTAAATAAAAAAACTATAAATCTTTTTAATATATAATTATCATGCAAATATTAGTCAATTTCCAAAGTTTTATATCATATCAAGAGAAATACGGAACAACATATCTAGATAAAAAGAATAAATATCGAATTTGGTCACCATCTAAGCAATATATTTTAAATGGATTCAAAAAAGTGAATGAAATGTTTGATGGTATAGAAACCAAATACAATATGGAAAAAAATGATGATAACTATTTAATAACGTTTACATCAAATTCCGGTAATGAATACAGATTAGATTTATTTAAAGATCCTGAAAAGGATATTTATCATATAGGATTTTCTCTCAAAGATATTAATATAGAAGATTATGAGAATTTAACAAATTTAAAAGAACCTAAAGAAGTATTTGCTAAATTAGCGTATATTTTAAAAGATATATCTAAAAATATAGGTATCAAAGAATATTGTATAGGAGCTACCGGAGATCTCAGAAAGGATGAAATATATGAATATATAATGAGATATACTTCTAATTGGGAAAAGAGAGAAACCACCCATTATAATTTAGGGTGGGCTCTGTATTTCACAATTTAAATCTTCTGTATGATAATTGGGACATCTCCCAATTCCAACACTTTACTTTGGTCTAACATAAATTCAATATCATAAAAATTGAAATTAGCTGTTAAAGTAAATTCTTTAGCATTAACTTTTTGTTGATTATAACCAAATGTATTATCTGATAATGACTTTAATATCATTTCATAAAAACGCACCACATAAATAACATCTCTTTTAATATCTAATACGGATAATGTAAATGGTTGAACGAATGAGTTTTCAACATCTAAATAATGCTTTTCAATTATCTCCATTAAAAGGAAATAATTTAAATCCGCATCAACAGACCTAAAATTAATATTTAGTTCGTGTGTTGTTACAATATCCTGAACATTTTTAGCTGGTTTAAAAGATCTTTGTTTACCTCTCATTAATGTTTGTCTAGGCATATCAAAACTGATTCCAGGATAATTAATTGATTTTATTGTAGAATTGATATAATCAATTACATTTTCATATTGCACCCAGTTTTTTTCAAGAACTGGTGTATATGAGTTTATTATCTCAGTCGGTAAAAAATCGCTGGGAAAAGAAAACAGAAATTGGGAACCTTGTGTACTAAGACGGATAAGGCATTGGATTATTTTTTATATTACTTTAAGTAATTTATTTAATATTTCATATATTTTATTCTAAACACCATTTATTTTTATTATCTCTATATATTAAATACAGAAAGTCATCTTATATTAATCTACTAAATGTAGAGCTTATAATCCCACCAAACACCAACGTATTACTACTTACAGCCTGTTGTGTCACAGTAGCTGTTTGATATTCTAATAAATTTGGATCTCTGATTATAGTTGGTGTAGCATTAGCTTGATTATTAAGTTGAGCCACATTTGATGCGTTGTCATATATTTTAAACAATCCTGTATAAACAACTGAAGTTATATTTTTCACTACACTTGTAATATAAAATAGATTTATTCCAGACTCGTATATTTTTTTAATATCGGACATTTTATTTTGAGTAATTTTAAAAGCTATTTGACCTATTGATAGATTAATAGAGTTGGATTCTGTATATAGAAGTACCTCAATTATACTTTTATCATTCTTAAATACTAATTTTATATCACCATACCCTGTCATATCTAAATAATTAGGAGCTGTTGGATCACCATTTGCTAATATAAATCTAACTACATTATCAAAAGGATATAAAACTATTTGTATTTGACCTAATCCATAGAATGTTGTGCTATTTAATAAAGCATTCTCTGATTTACCGATTATATTATATCTATCGGATAAAACCGGGAAAGGAACATTAACTGTTTGGATGGTTACTTTATTAGTACCAGAAACGACACCGGTTGCTGCATTACTAGTTACTATTGGAGTTGATGTAATCATACCCATAGAATTAGCCACACCCACAAGTGATGGATCAATGTTATTTTTAATGTTATAAATCTTAGGTTTATGAGCATTTGATAAATTAATCTTCAATAAGCTTAATGAGTATTTAGAGACTTCATTTTGTAACATACCATAAGAAGCTCTTCTCAATATAGTCGAATTATCAACGCTGTCTATCATCCTCATTTCAACATCTATAATAGCGGTTGTGGTTGAATATTTTATGATAGGTCGATATTCAACACTTTCATTAAAATTATCTGTTTGTGTTATTGTTATCGTTTTGCCTCTAACATTTTGTTCATATGTTGTAATATCATATTGTACGTAATACCTACTTCCTGAATAAAATGAATTTTGTATAAATTGATTAAATTCAGCAATTGTATTATTATATGTCCCATATATCTCAAAAAAATCACCATTTACTGAATGTTGTATTGTCAATCCCAATCTTTCATATTCGGGAGTTTGTGGTATTGTTGTAGTTATTTCAGGAGCTAATAAATAATAAGTAACACCATTTATTGTTTGTATATTTGTGATGAAATGAAAATCTATAAATATAGGTGAAGTTGTGCTAAGTCCAGATGCGTTGGTTAAATTAGAATTTATGCTATTTTCTTTTGGTAAATTATTAACCAGTTCGGAGGATATTGCGCCAACCGATGGAATATCTATTGATATATTTTTACCCCATAATTTTTCCTGGAAAAGCATTGGAGGTGTCGAGAAGTTAAGCAAATATTGTTGCTCGATATCGGTCATATCAAAATAGAAATTTGAAATATCATATGTTGATTGATTTACGGTATCGAAAGCATAAACTTTAATATAGAATCCCAAATATTCACCAAATGTCCAGTTTATTGGTATATGAAATTTTAAAGTGTCATGTTTAATTGGCAGTCCAGATGAGTAATCTTTTGTCTGTAAAAAAGAAAAATAAGACGTATTAATTTTACTATATTTACCTGTTATACTATCAACTTCAAATAATTGATTACCAATTGTATTACCGGTTGTTGATGAGGATCCAGCTATATATGATTGAGATCTATCTCTAGAATCAACTAATATCTTATATGCTTCACCAATAAGATTCGCATCATCATAAATATACTCGAGTAATATGTTGCTGTCTAGCTTGATATATTTAGAAACTTTTGACATTTGAGTTTTTATATTTTAAATATATATATTAAAAAAAAAGACCTTCTTTACGAAAGTCCTTCTTGTATTAATCTATCTCTCACAATTGATACTATCTCATCTTCGGTTAGATTATAATGATGTTCTACAATTTGTCGGTATAGCTCTTGTTCTTCTTTTGCTAATTTTTCAATTTCGGTGTTTATAGGTGCTATAAGTTTTTCTAATTTCTTACCTTCCTCATCAATATCGTTTATAATTTCAAGTAACTTATTTAATCCTTCTTTTTCGGTTATATTTTTCTTTGAATGTTTGTCCGAAATCTCATCTTTAAACGAATTAAGTTTATTTATAGTTTCTTCTAATTTATCTGATACCTGAGTAGCTCTGTCTTTATATAAATCAACATTGTTTATTAATTTAAGATATGTTCGTCTTATATTTATTGCTGTTTTTAAATACTTTTCATCAATTGTCATCTTTTACGTTTTATTTTTACATTTACAATGCCATTCTTCGTATAATTCTTCGATAGAATTTTCCAATAAACTTATTTGTTTTCTATATGTTTTACCAATATCCCAACAATTAAAACAATAAACATCGATATAATCACCATTATATTCTTCATTAGCGACACATTTTTTACAAATATCCTTGCCACAAATTTCACATGCTGTCGAAGTATAACTATATGGAATATGTTTCATTTCATCACCACAATCATCACAAAATCTGATTTTAGTTGTAATTTCTTTTGTTTCTATTTGTTTTTCTTCTTTTACCATTATTTTTCCTCTATTAATTTTTTAACTTTATTAGTATCAACTTTTGGTAATTTTTTAACAGGAATCGGATCTTCACCCTCTTTTATTAACTGACTAGGAGGAGGAACTGGCTTTTTATTTTTACCTTTAACTTCTTTTGTTTTTGTAACCTTTTTACCATAAACTAGATCTTTTATCTTATCTTTAATCATATTTTCAATAATTTCGGGATTTCTGAGTAAATTATCTGTAAATTCCTTAGCCAGGAAATCAATGATACTCAACTCATATGAATCTTCCATCATTTCAATAAAATCCAATCTAGGTATTTTATTCTTAATATTTAAATCTATTGATAAATCCTTAACCCGTTTAACACCCTTAAATATGGAAATAATCGGATCTTCAATTTTTCTTTGTGTTGGTTCTGTATAAGTAATTGGTGCATTATCTTCCACTCTTATTCTTTGTATAGGCGGTTCATCATTAATTCTATTTTGAATAACCGGGACCGGAGGTAATTCATTATCTTCTCCCAATATTCTAGCAAATGCTTCGTTTTGTTTCACAAGATCATTTACTGGATTATTAGAAATTCCATATTTTTTAGCTAATGCTTCTCTTTCTTCATCTTCAGTAGTCATAATAATAGCGCTATCATTTGTAGCTGGTTGCATAGTAGGTAAATATTCTGTTATATTATCTAGTGGTAATTTATCTGTTGGTATATTTTTTATTTTCTCAGCTAAACTATTATATGCATTTTGATTATTAAAAAATTCAGTAGGATCAATTTGTTCTGTGTAAAATTCCGGATTCATAAGTCTTCTGACATCTATTTTTTCTTTATTTTCTAAAATAGCTATATTTTCAAAAGAATCAATAACTTTTATTGTTTCTCCTGTTTTATTATTTCTAAACGATTTATTACCAAGATTCATATTTTCTATTTATTTTTGAGCAAGGGTTCTGATTTGAACAGAATCTTAATACTGGATAGTATTACACATTATCATATGCTAACCCTGCATATATCTTATATTAAATAAGAATTATTTGTTTAATATCATTTCAAATTTTAATTTACCACAATTATATATTTTATAAATGTTTAATTTATTCATTATTTCAGATTCAGTTAATAGTGGATCTTGACCAATTTTAATTAGTTTTTTCTTAGTAAACCTTTGTTTATTTATTCTTTTATTATTTATTACATATTTATATTCTGGTTTTAATTTATCAATTAAATTAAAACCTAGTTTGTAATAAATATCTCCTTGGCTCCAATCCATATCAGCATATGATATGATTCTGGTTGGATGATATTTTTCAATGAAAAATGATAATAATTTTGAAGCTCCTCCAATTATAGTTGTATTTAATGTAGAGCAGAATCTGCTTAAATTCCACTCATTGTTTTTCATTTTCACCCTGCCTTCTATATTATCAAATATCATCAATCCTATCATTTCTTTATTATAAAATAATCCTAATTTAACAGATGATTTCACATATCCTTGTATATGATTATTATCCAAAAAAGTACGTATTAATTTAGAATCATTTACTTCTGAAATTTCACATTTTCTAGCATATATCTTATCATCATACAATCCAATCTTATTTTTAATTTGACTTTTTATAATATCTTTTTTAAAATCCCAATCATCCTCCCAAATATTAAATATTCTTATACCTTTATCATAAAAATATTCAGATTTATATTTATGATAATTATGATCTTTATATTTATCAGAATGCCAAAAAATACCATTGAACTCAAACCCCATATTTAACCTAGGTAAATACACATCAATTTCTAAATGGTCTCGGTAGTTATAAATAATCTCATTTGAATAGTTTTCTCCTATGAAATTTCTTAACTCAATCTCTTTTATAGACCCACATGAAATAG
>TBL_comb47_HYPODRAFT_10009010_pt1 | contig 10062 bp, 8 predicted proteins | sample TroBogypolimnion_40_FD_10682 | JGI IMG/M metagenome (IMG submission 10682)
TCAAGTCCCATCATATGACCCAACCCATGCGGAAAGAACAAGGCGTGGGCCCCATTGGCAACGGCTTCCTGAACATTGCCTTTCATCAGTCCAAGGTCCTTCAGACCAGAAGCGATCACTTCAGCAACTTTCATGTGAATGCTTTGATAGGTCTCCCCAGGCTTTACGAGTGATGTTGCTGTATTATTTGCCAGAAGAACAATACTGTAGATATCCAATTGCTTTTGCGAGAACTTGCCGCCAACAGGGATTGTCCTTGTAAAATCTGAGGCATAATGCCCGTTTGACTCGGCCCCTGCATCGACAATGATCATTCTTCCTTTTTCCAGTTTAAACGAATGGTCATGATTATGAAGTGTTTGTCCGTTTTGTGTCAAAATGGTCGGAAAAGATGTCCCACCACCATAGGCAAGGGCGATTCCTTCAATAATTCCGGCGATCTCCTGTTCCATAACTCCGGGTTTTGCCATTTTCATTGCCGTTACATGCATCTGATAACCGGTTTCGCATGCTTTCTCAATTTCTGCAATTTCAAACTGATCCTTAATTGACCTCATTTCGACAAGTTGTCTGATCAGTTTACCAGAAACCTTTGCAGTCAGTTCTGATGATTGCATTCCCAACAGTTCAAGCAACAAAAGCCTGGTTTCGCCCCGATAGGTTGGAAGGTAATGGATTATGGCACCTTGCGTTTTAAGTTGACCCACTATGCTAAAAATGGCATCATAGGAGGCAATATTTTCAATCCCTACTGAAGCGGCTAAATCTTTTACCGAAGGTTTGGTCCCCATCCAGATCACATCTTCCATGGTCAGGTCGTCACCAAAAAGATAATCTTTGCCGGTATTGGCATCGATCAGTCCGAACATTCCGGGCATATCAAGTCCAAAAAGATAGAGAAAAGTACTGTCCTGTCTGAACCGATACGTATTTTCGGGGTAGTTCATCGATGACTCATTGTTGCCCGGAATAAGAATAATCCCATTGCCCATTTTTTCACGAAGCCGGGCCCTTCTGTCTGAATATATTTGCTGGCTGAACATAGTGTATTTTATTGAATCAATGCTATTTATGTAAATTCAAAAGGGTATCCGTTAAAGATACCCTTTACTAATTAACCCGTAATTTTTGAAGGTAAACCCTGTTTCATAACTTTTTTATCTTTTGCAGGACGCGGAAGAAACATGTCAGATGTTGTCAGACCTGCTTCCCTGACCGCTTTCAGGCAATATTCAACCCTTCCAAGGTCATTATTTGAAGCATTATTTGTACCAAAAGTAAATTTAACTCCGGCATCCTTGGCCCTCTTAATAAATATTATACTTGGTATTTTAAACCTGGCATTAATTTCAAGTGCTACATCGTTGTTTTTAAGGACTTTAATAACCCGGTCCATCCGTTCAGGGGTCCAGAGCCGATCGTAATCGGCAACCAGTTTGGCAGGTAGATAAGTGGGGTTTACATGGATATCAATCGGTTCGTTTCCAACAATTGCTTCAATTTTTCCGACCAACATGTCCATGAACTGCTGTTCATCATCAACAAAGGTCTCTTCCGGGATCCATAACCGAAGGCGACGACCTTTATAATCGGTCCAGGTCATGGCATCGGTAAAAATATAGTCAAAACGGGCCACCGCTGCAGGTGTAAACAGCGTAACCCATTCGCGACCTTCGCATTGCATTGCCTTAAAAATAGGCTCTTTACTTATTCCATTAAGGTAGTCGATTAATGTAGAATCGTTTGTAACCGGAAATTTCAATCCGCAATTGGCAGCGACCCCATAATTATAGCCATAGTCCCTTGCATGCTGGCAAGCCTGGTCCATGGTCAACCCACCTTTAAGATGACAATGGAAATCGATCAATGGAAATTCCTGGAAATTCAGAATATCAACGATTTTCATTAAACTATCGGGTTCTGCTGAAGCAACATTATTGGTTTTGACCTGATCCTCAAGCGTGGTAACAGACATTTCAGAAACTAGTAATTTACCTTCGCCATTTGTTTTCCGGATGGTGATAAAACCTTTGGATAAAAGGCAGCTCGCAATTTCTGTTGGACGGACAGGATTTGATGGTTGATTGTATTCACTGACGGTCTTGTTGTTTACAGTGACTTTGATGTGATTGCCAATTACGGATATGTTTAAATTGAACCATTCATCGTTGTTGGCTGTGCGGACGAAATTATTTCTGATCCGGGATAAACTTCCGGTTTTTTGTGGGTTTCCTTCACGGTAGTCGCTGTTGTTGATTTTTACAATATATCCCTTGTCAGGTGTGGCTACATCAGGAACCGAAAAGACGATTGCCCCTTCTGCACCCAAGGTTGTTTTGAGTTTTGCATTGATTTCAAAATTACGCACCTGAAATTTTGAAGCAATCATAGACGCTTGATTTTCAAGCAAAAAACCTTCCGAAGTGGTCGATACTGTATTTTGTGTCCATGACTTTTCAAGGTTGGCAGCATCAAGCCGAATAACTTCTGCTTTTTTGGAACCTGTTTGGCAGGAGAACAAGGCGACTGCAATCAGGACAACCGGCACTATTTTCGTGAATCGCATAAATTATGATATTAGTTGATTTTATTTGATTGACGAAAATACCAAAATAATCGTTTGAACTGCAGATAATTTTAACTTTAATTCATTTCTGTAAAGAATTTTGCACAATTACTCATTTCACCTCAAACGCTCCTTCTCCTTTCCCATCTCTTTTGCAATAATGCTTCCTGTCAGCAATTGCAAAGCATGATAAATCATCAACGGAAGCAAAACCACGCCGAGGACGGCCTGGTCCGGAAATAAAACCTTTCCCATTACTGCTCCCTGAACCAGCGATTTTTTTGACCCGCAGAAAATAACTGTAATTCGGTCTTCACGCTTAAAGCCCAGCCTTTTCGAGATTTGATCCATCAAAGCAAAAATGACAATAAATAAGGTAAACATCTCAATTGCAAGCATTAAGATTTGAGATAGGGAGAGGCGGTCGAACATTTTACCGGCAAAGGATTCGCAAAACGAAGTATAAACGATCATCAGGATAATCAGTTGGTCGAAGTTTTTGAGGGCTGTTTTGTAATGCGACACCCATTTCCCGATCTTGTGGTGGAGCAGCAAACCGATAATGACAGGAAACAATACCTGTAAACAAAGCTGAAAAATAGTGTGGCCAATATCAAAACCCACAGTTGTCTTTTCGAGTATTCCGCTCATTAACAATGGGGTAATGAATATTCCCAGGATACTTGAAACACTGGCATTAAAAATGGCGGCAGCGATATTTCCACGGGCTATTGAGACCATCACCACCGAGGAGGAGACCGTAGAGGGCAAAGCCGCAAGAAAGAAGATCCCGATTCCCGTTAAGGTGAGAAAATAAGCGGGGAAAAGCAATTTAAAGATTGTAATTGTGAGCGGGAAAAGAAGAAAAGTGGAAAGTTGTACCATCAGGTGCAATCGCCAGTTGCTTAATCCGCTGATCAGGCTTTCGGGGCTCAACCTTGCACCATAGAAAAAGAAAATCAAGGAAACGCCATAACCAGCAATGGCAGGCAGGTGCAAAACCCCTTCTGCCACCCCAATGGATGGTTTTAACCAGGCAAGGAAAATCGAACCGATCATCAGGAAGAAGAAGGCGTTGAGGCCAACTTTTGAAAGGATATTGAAAAACCCCTTTACCATCAGCGCAGAAATTTCTTTCTCAGGTCTTCAATCTCTTTTTCCCCGATGGGTTTTAGTTCCCCGATGACGACACCCATTGTCAACGATTTTGCACTAAATTCTGCCACTTCCAAACGGTCGAATGTCTGCAAAAGCTTATCCCCAGTGACAAGTACGGAGTCGTTTTCGATAATCACAGCCGGAATGTCCTTGCAGATCAGGTTCAAGATGGTATCCACACCAGTAAAATGGCTTCCGAAGGGTACGTTGGGGACATCCTGAAGGAATATCCAGCTTTCGGGAATCGTTCTTACGTCAAATTTATTGCCTGTCACACTAAAAGCCATTAAATAAGGCGATTGCGTCAAAATAATAGAATTGACATGTGGGTTGCGCCTGTATATCTCCTGGTGCAACCAGGTTGCGCGACTCGGAATTTTGCCAGGTTCACGTTTGCCATCCCTAACCTGCACAATGTCGTCCAATGTGATGTTCCATCTTAGAACATTTGTGGGGGTGATCAAAAAATCGTTCCCACGCCATCTGACCGACACTGTACCATAAGAGCTGATCATCAATCCCTGGTCACACGCCCGGCGGACAATCCGCATGATCTCTTCGCGCCGTTCACGCTCGTCGGAAGGGTGTTCCACGACCGTCATTTCGGGCTGTAGCCTCGGGATCTGTGCCTCAAAACTGTCTATTTGTTCATCGGTCAATGATTTGACCGTACCGATTGTTTTGGCATTGATAATGGCCCTGGCACAAAACTCAAGTGTTTCAAAACGTTGATAGGCATCTTTCATGTCAGTGCCTCCAACAACAGTACCATGGTTTTCCATGATCACGGCATCGTATGATTCAGCAAAAACAGCCGCGATATTCTCGCCCAACTCTTCGCTGCCAGGAAGCGCATAGGGGGCAAACCCGATCGGTCCACAGACATATTTCGCCTGTGGGATCACATTGGTGTCGGGAATGACCCGAGCAATGCTGAACGAAACCAATGCCGGTGGATGCGCATGGATGATCGCTTTGAGGTCGGGGCGTATTTTGTAAATGGCACTGTGAAAAGGAAATTCGGAGGAGGGTTTGTGTTTCCCGAGAATTGTCCCATCAGCTTTGATACAGTTGATATCATCGGGACCAAGTGCCCCTTTGTCGATTCCGGAAGGAGTGACCCAGATATCACCCTGGTCATCGATGATCGAAACATTCCCACCGGATGTCGTGGTCATCCCATTTTTATAGATACGACTGATAATCAAGACGATCTGATCGCGTGGGTGCATTAGCCCAATGTCAAGCAAGTTCATGTTGTAGAATTTAAGATTTTGCCATTTTCCGCCGATAATTCTCAACTTCCCAATTGTCGATAAATTCGATCTGGGAAGGGGTCATAAATTTGGGGCCACCAAAATTTTCAGAAAGGTAACTAATTTTGAGGATATTTGTAAACACCTCAAGGACGGTCAATACCGATTTGATGTTCTCTTCGACTCCTATGACTCCCTGACCTTCGATGGCCAGAACTTTGGGAAGATAACCGTAGGTTTCAAAATAACTGGCAATTTGTTTGGTCGCCAATTCAATTTGCTCAGGTTCAGTACCTTGAAGGGTTAAAAACAGGTAATGTGCCTTGCAATAGACGATATCGTCAGGAGTAAAGGATGTATCGGCTTTCAGGAAACTACTGGAATCTTTAATAAAATGATGGATCAGTTCACTTTCCAGTCCGATTGCTGTATAGGTGGCATATGACGGATGCAACTTTTGGATACTTTCCAGAATCCGGGAAGTGAACAGCTTTGGATCTGATTCGGGAAGTGGGGAAAGAATTTTCCCGTTTATCTTTTCAATAATTGTCTCATAAAGATTGTGAATCTCTTCGATCGAATCGGAAGCCACAAACACACCATGGTTTTCAAGGAAAATAATTTGCGGAGCACTCCCATATTTCGTAGTAAACGCTACAATTTCAGCTTCTACTTTTTTGAACAGGATATATCCAGGATCGGTGTATGGAATAAACAGCGACTGATTGCCAAACAGCTCCTTGCAAACACTTTCTCCATTAATGGAACACATTACTGCATTTACTTTTGTAGGATGTGTGTGAACAACGTATTGATAATCAATTATTTCATGTAGAGAAGTTTCAACAGACGGGCGATTGTTCCCAGTGGAAACGATCGCATTGGTCAGGTCGGCTTTTACTTCAGCTTCACGTTGAACCGCATCCTGGCTGTATATTTTTGAGGAGACCACTTTCAATTTCTCGCGCGAAAGGCAAACAAATCCATCTTCGTCAATTGTTTCTAGGGCGACACCGCTGGCCTTAATCCAGATGTGCTGCCCGTTTTTAAACGAGGTATTCCCGCCACCGGCAATCACAAAAGTTTTGTCTTTCCCATAAAACCTTGAAACTTCAACCAATTCTTTAATATTCTGATTCATTGTATATTATGTATATTATAATTACATTTTTACTGATTAACAGGAGTTCATTTTATGGACGGCCAACCTGTATTTTCACTATTTTTTCTAAAAATAATTCGACATTCAAAAATAGGTGAAATTGCAGTAGGGCGATTGCAAATTTTGATAATTGATTTACACAATTTGTGATTAACTTTGCGGCTCAATTTTGAGACAAACTCCGTGTGCTTGAATACCACGTAAAAAACAAGAAATATGAAGAAGACCGTTTCCGTTTTATTTATGTTTGCAGGTATCTTATTTGCAATCACCTTATTGGTTTCCAATTTATTAGCCACAAAAATTATACTGGTGGGTTCCTGGGCAGCCCCGGCTGGTGTATTGATTTTTCCCATTGCCTACATCATCAATGATGTGATCGTTGAGGTGTGGGGATATCGGAAGGCAAGGTTGATCATCTGGTCGGGATTTGCAGTCAATCTTTTGGCCGTCTTGTTTTTCACCTTGGCCATCATCGCACCACCTGCACCATTCTGGCAGAATCAGCAGGCTTTCTCCACAATTCTTGGGAATACTCCCCGCATTATCATTGCCAGCCTTTTAGCTTATTTGACAGGATCTTTCCTGAATGCCTATGTCATGAGCCGGGTTAAGATCCTCATGAAAGGGAAAAATTTCTCAGTGAGGGCAATCCTATCTACCTTATTTGGTGAAACTGCCGATTCATTGATATTTATTACAATTGCATTTGCAGGAACTTTCCCACTGGAAGTTATCATCGGCATGGTCATTACCCAGGCCTGTATCAAAACACTCTACGAAATTGCGGTGCTCCCTTTTACCATCCTGATTGTCAAAAAGGTCAAAAAAGTGGAAGGTATGGATACTTTTGATGAGTCAATTTCTTATAACCCATTCGCTATCAGCCAAATCTGAAACCCATGACAAAAGCTTTGGTTATTTTTTCGGGCGGGCAGGACTCAACAACCTGCCTTTTCTGGGCAAAAAAACATTTTGGCGAAGTTCAGGCAATTGCATTTGATTACGGTCAAAGGCATATCGCTGAACTTACTGCTGCTCAGCAAATCGCAAATCTGGCCAATATTGGCCTTCAGACTTTTAAAATAAACCTCTTAAACGAGGTTTCCCATAATTCCCTAACGGATAATTCAATAGAGATAGAGTCCGATCAATCTGGCCAACACCCGCCAAATACTCTGGTTGAAGGAAGGAATATGCTGTTTTTAACCTACGCCGCGATTTTTGCAAAAGCGAATGGGATCAAAAACCTGATCACCGGGGTTGGTCAAGCCGATTACAGCGGTTATCCGGACTGCAGGAACGACTTCATTGTTTCGTTAAACCAGACGTTGAACCTTTCGATGGACTATGATTATCAAATCCATACACCATTGATGTGGCTCGATAAATCGGAAATCTGGCAGTTGGCCGACGATTTGGGTGTTTTTGAAATTGTCAGGAATAAGACCATAACTTGTTATCAAGGGATTACCGGAGATGGGTGCGGTGTCTGTCCGTCGTGTAAATTGCGGAGCAGGGGATTGTCCAATTATTTAAAATCAAAACAAAATGAATGACCTAAAAAGTCTGGGTAAGACTTCTGAATATCATTTCAGCTATTCACCCGAATTGCTCGAAACTTTCGATAACCGCCATCCGGGGAACGATTACTGGGTAAAATTTAACTGTCCGGAGTTCACCTCTTTATGTCCGATTACAGGGCAACCCGATTTTGCATCCATTTACATCAGTTACATCCCTGATGTTAAAATGGTTGAAAGTAAAAGTTTAAAGTTATACCTGTTCAGTTTCAGGAACCATGGTGGTTTTCATGAGGATTGTGTCAATCTGATTATGAAGGATTTGATCAAACTGATGGAACCACGGTACATAGAGGTTTGGGGAAAATTCACGCCACGTGGCGGGATCAGTATCGACCCTTATTGCAATTATGGGAAGCCTGGTTCCAAATTTGTCGCTATGGCCGATTTCAGGTTGATGAACCACGACCTCTATCCTGAAAAGGTGGATAATAGATAGGAATGACCACGAATTCACGAATTTCACAAAAATAGCAACACAACAGTTATTGAATAATCCATCAAAGAAGGGACTCATTTTAGACCTTGACAATACAATATTCCCAGTCAGTGCGATTGGTGATGAACTCTTTGGATCAGTCTATCAATTGATTCGCGACAATGGGGAGTACAAGGGTGATTTTAACCATATCAGGCAGGAGATCATGCGCAAGCCACTGCTTCTGGTTGCAAGGGATTTTTCATTTAGTGAACAATTGACCAAAGAATGCCTGGCTCTCTTTGAGGATATGACCTATTCCAAACCAATCGCAACCTTTGGGGATTACCATAAAATTAGAAAATATTCTTGTAAGAAATATTTGGTTACGACAGGGTTTCCCAAATTGCAAAACAGCAAAATCGAAAAGTTAGGCATCAGAAATGATTTTGAAGGGATTTTTATCGTTGACCCTGTCCATTCGACCAAAACCAAAAAGGATGTTTTTCAGCATATTATAAGCAGCAATCGTTTTTCTGTTGAAGATGTGCTTGTTGTAGGTGACGACCTGAACTCTGAAATCAAAGCAGGAAAGGAATTGGGAATTGAAACAATCTTGTATGATTACCGGCACGAACATATCGGAACAGAAAACCTGAAGGTGATTACACATTTTAAGGAGCTGGGGATATATTTCTAATTCTGATTTTATGATTAGTCTTTAATATTCCGAAACGGAATAATCGAGCATTTTTCATAATATTGCGATATGGAATATTGATTATCATGAACAAAGCTGATTACATTAAAAAAAGACGGTTTCTTTCAAGTAAAATCATTGAAGCACGTGAAAGTGCAGGATTTTCTCAACTACAAGTTTCCAAAATCCTGGCCATTTCGCAAAGTACATTGTCAAAGATTGAAAATGGGGACAGGCGGGTCGATTTTCTGGTGTTACTTGAAATGGCAAAACTTTATAATCAGCCGATCACATTCTTTATTCCTGAAAACCAAACTGGTAAATAAAGACTTATGGATGACTTATTTAAAACTCCACCTTAAAAACCAAATCCTTTCTCAACCAAAACATTGAGTTCTTTTTCTAAAGTTGAAACATCTTTTCTCAAGGCAGATAGTAGGTTTAGTTGTCTGACGATTTCAATTATCTTCTTCGAGTTCTCAGATTTAGGATCAGGAATTGGATATTTTTCGATGTACTGACTGAAGTATCGCCGTCTGCCGGAATATAGTTTGTTGTTAAAACATAAATCGTGGTAACGGGACATTAAATCTGAGTTTGCAACACCTTGTATTAAAAAGAGCAACTCTTTTTCCTGTTCGGTTTGAGCAACAATCCAATAACAGTTACCATTAACGATAGATCCGTTCTCATCATAATAAAAACGGGCCTCAAGGCTTATATCGGGGAAGACCAATTTTGGTAAGCTCCAAAATGCCGGGTTTTGGGGTACCCACATTTCGTACCATTTTCGACCCGCATCAATAAGGTATTTACGGCTAAGCAATTGTTCTTTATGGGTTTCAAAATAGGCTTTTGCAAAAGGGTAATCGTCTATGTTTAGCACTAAGCGTTTCCCGTTTTGAAAATAGTGTGGGTATATTATTNCCAGATTATTTTCTNATGAAAAACACCATCGTTGAATATTCTCTTGCGATATCAATTTTTTGAACCAGTCCGCCTCCGGCTTAATAGGCTCTTTTTCCCAATGTTCCTTAATAAAAACATTGTCGGCGCATGATTTCACACCAATTCTAACATTAAACCGGTCTCCAATGAAAAATGAGGTATTGGATTTTATTTTCCCGATCCAGATATTTTCCTCATTATTTGTCATTTGCCAGATGTCGGTTTTATCAGAAGTGTGCTTAAGCAATCCTACATTATAGCTGTATTTCTT